>LXNI01000021.1_pt1 | contig 149395 bp, 132 predicted proteins | sample 809091 | NCBI WGS metagenome assembly LXNI01 (sample SAMN04870527, study PRJNA318959) | sponge metagenome | biome: 01000161; feature: marine sponge reef; material: water | host: Sarcotragus foetidus | place: Greece: Milos, Mediterranean Sea | collected 2013-05-29 | depth 5-7 m
CCTCGTGCATTCCCACCGTCAACATGTCAAAAGCATAGCCGCACGACGGAATGCTTAGCTAATATATTAGCTAGCTATTCGTCCACAAGATCAAAGGTCCGTGAGCCCATTAGCAGGCTTCCCAGTGAGGGGAATGGTCTCAACCGTGGTGCTGGCACCCCGTACGGGATTCGAACCCGTGTTACCAGATTGAGAATCTGGCGTCCTAGGCCTCTAGACGAACGGGGCGGGAACGCTGAAGTGTACCGGCTGCGTTCAGTTCTGGGCGACCCGAAAAACTACGGGCGGGCTTGGTAGATGATGTTGGCGTTGGTTTCGGTGACGCGCTCGAAGCTGGAGAATCCGGCCTGGGTGAACACCTCTCGCATGGCGGCTTCGCCGGACTGGGCACCCATGCCCAAGCCGACGGGTTGGGCCAGCGAACACGGAGTGCAGAACACCGCGGAGGCGCCGTAGGAGGTGGCTGCCATGGGGTTCTCGGCCAGGTTGCGGACGTGGCCGTCGAGTGCGAACGGCTCCACCATGAGCACCGAGCCACCCTCGGCCAGCTGACTGCGGGCGTGGGCGGCGATACCCACGGGGTCGCCCATGTCGTGCAGGCAGTCCAAGAAGAAGATCACGTCGTAGTTGCCCTGGTATCCCTTGGAGTCGGCCACTTCGAATGAGGCGTTGCTCAGCCCGGCCTCAGCGGCTACCTCGATGGCCTGATCGATGGACGGGCCGTGGAAGTCGATCCCGGTGAAATGGGATTCGGGATAGGCCGAGGCCAGGATCTGCACCGAGTCGCCGCAGCCGCAGCCCACATCGGCCGCAGTCGCCCCGGCCTTGAGCATCTCGTCGATCCCATCGGCGGCTGGGATCCACTCGTTGGCCAGGTACATCTCGTACTGGGGCCGGAAGAACCGGGCGGTGGAGGTGAACAGGCAGGGATGGTGATCGCCCCATGCCAGCCCACCGTCGCCTCGGAAGGCTTCGAGGATGTCGTCCATGTCGGCGAACATCGCCCGGAACATGCCAATGCCGCCGGCCAAGAACGCGGGGCTCACCTCCCAGGCCAGCACTGCGGCGGCCTCGTCGGTCAGTTGGAAGGTGGCATTGTCGTCGCCGTCGCCGTCGAGTTCGACGAGGCCAACGGCGGCCTGCTGGCGCAGCCACTCGGTCACGAGGCGAGGATTGCAGCCGGCCGAGGCGGCCAGCGCGTCAGCAGTCATCGGACCCGCCCCGGCCATGGCCTGATACAGGCCCAGCTCGTCGCCGATGTGGACCATGGCCATGGTGGTGGCCCCGGCCATGTGGGTGGCGACCTCGCCGGCCAGCTCGGTTATCCGATCAACGTCGATGTCCATGTCAGATCCTTCGCGGTGATGTACCGGCTCGAACCCTAGCGGGGTGTCTACGTGGTGAACCGGCCCGAAGTGCGGCGCTTCCAGCCGGCGGCGGCGATGTTGCCGCCGTCAACGTGGATGGTGGTGCCGGTCACGAAGCGAGACATGTCACCGGCCAGATACACCGCGGCGGCGGCGCAGTCGTGAACCGAGCCGCCCTCCAACCATGGCTGGGGTGCCAGGCCGGTGCGATCGTCGGTGCTCTCGTCGCCGAGCATTCTCTCGCCCTCGGTGGGGATCACATCGGGGGCGATGCAGTTGACCCTTATTTTCGACGAGGACAGCTCTAGCGACAGGCTCATGGTGAGATTGGCCTGGGCCGCTTTCATGGCCGAATAGATGGAGAAGCCGGGACCAGCCCGATGGGCCTCAATGGAGGTGACGTTGATGATCGAACCGCCTTCTCCCATTAGCGGAAGGCAGCCTCGGATGAATCCGGTGACCTGGGTGAAGTTCTCGGCGATCAGCGCGGCCTCGCCCTTGGGATTGATGTCGGCAAACGGGGAATTGAACGTGCCTCCGGCGTTGTTCACCAGCACGTCCACCCGCCCGTAGGTCTCGCCTACCTCGGCCAACCAGGCATCGCGGGGCTCGGGGTGGCGCACGTCGAACAGCCCGGTCAAACACCGTCGGCCAAGCGCCTCCACCGCAGCGGCAGTGCGGGCCATGTCGTCAGCTTCCCGATCGCAGATGGCCAAATCGGCACCGAAGCGGGCCAGGGCCACGGCGGTGGCCGCCCCGATTCCCCGGGCGCCGCCGGTGACGATGGCCACCTTGTCGGTGAGCAGCACGCTGGACGGAGCCAATACGTTGCTGTCGCTCCAGATGGGGTCCTCCGGGCTCTTGAGCCCGCCCAGAGTCCACTCCCAATCAGTCATACTCCTACCCCCACTGCGGAACCGATCCCGAACGTAACCCCTGCGGCCACAGCGACAAAGAGTAGGTGGCGCAGCGCGCCCCGCAGGATCGACCGACTGGTGGCCAGCGCCAACACACCACCCACCATCACGGCCCCTACCGCACCGAGGATGACCGATGCCACGATGGCACCGTTGCCGCCCCCGAAGAACCAAGGTAGCAGCGGCAAGATGGCGCCAAGAGCAAAGGATATGAACGAAGACGCCGCCGCAAAAAGGGGGTTGCCCAACTCGTTAGGATCAATGCCCATCTCCTCTCGGGCGTGAACCTCCAGGGCCTTCTCAGGGTCATCCATGATGTTGGAGGCCATCTCCCGAGCCATATCGGGGTCTACCCCACGAGATTCGTAGATTGCGGCAAGCTCCTCAACCTCGTGCTGTGGGTTGCGGGTGTGCTCTCGTCGCTCCATCTCCAGCTCCCGTTCCAGCAGCTCCCTTTGGGCCTGCATGGACAGGTATTCTCCGGCACCCATCGAAATAGCCCCCCCTATGAGACCGGCGATCCCGACCAGCTGTACGAGTCCTTGTCCCGACGTGCCCCCGGCAAACCCCAAGATGATCGCCACGTTTGACACCAGGCCGTCACTCACCCCGAACACCGCGGCCCGGTACCCGCCCCGGGTCACATTGCGGTGGTGCCCCTCGCCGAGATGCCCCGAGCCGCTGCTCTTTCGTGCGAACACCGTCTCAACCTACCGCCCCTCCGCCGTCCTGCGGCGGAAGAACTAGGTCACATTCGCCCACGGGGAGCAATCACCACCTGTTCGTCTTCGCCGGCCCGTACCACCCAGTTGTCGCCTCGGGGGAGGACTTTGGCGCCGGGGGCGCTCAGATCATCACCTGCTCGGACCCAACTCACCGCCTGGCTCATGGATACGTCGACCAACCCGGCACGACCGGCGGCTACGGCCTCGGCCGCAGCGCGACACGCCACCAACCCGGCCACCGGATCGGCGGCAGCGTCACCAACGAACCACGGCAGTCCTCCGTCGGGGTCTTGCAGCCACAGGCCCCCGCTCACCGCGGCGTCGTCGCCGAAGGCGGCCCGGTCGTCGCCGTGGCCGGTGATCGACACCCATACCAGCCCGCAGGTTTCGGCCACATCCAGCCGGTCGACACCCCAGTTGGCCCACACCCGGGGTCGCAACCCGTCGACCACCACGGCCGCCTGTCGGCACAGATCCAGGAATCGCCGCCGACCATCCTCGAACCCCAGGTCGATGACCGTGTCTTTCTTGCCCTGGTTCAGCCGCTCATAGAACGCAGGCGAGCCGTATCGGGCGCCGTCGGGGCGGCCTGGCGCCTCCACCTTCACCACCTCGAATCCGAAGTCACCCAGCAGTGAGGCGCACAGCGGGCCAGCCCACAGCGAGCTCACATCCAGCACCAGATTCTGGCCTGATCCCGCCGGTCCGGCATCGGCGAGCGAGCAGGGCTCCGACGGCGGCGACGGGCGGGCCGCCTCCCCCACCGCCAAGCCCAGCCAGTCGGCCCGCTCCATCAATTTGGCCATTGGTTTGTTCCGCACCCCCGCGGCCACAACGGACCACACATCGTCCCCGGCCAAATCGCCGATCTCCAACCAGGCCGGAACCGCTTCGGTGTCGCTGGTGCGGGCCAACGACACCGCCAACACCCCGTCGGCGGCGGCCACCATACGACACGCACCCCCCACCGAGACCGGGCCGCGGCGAGTTCGCCCCACTAACGCCGCCCGCTCCCCCAGAAAACCAGCAGCATCAGCCCTCAGGGGCTCGCCCCTCAGCTCAGCAACGTCGTCTACCACGCCATCAAGCCGCTCCACCCAGCGCCCTGACGCCACCGCCGGGGGTCCGTGCTTGGGACCGCTCAGGCCCATCAGCCCAGATCCGGCCCAAACCAGCGCCGGGTGGCGGCCGCTGTGGGTGGAGTCCATCACTGCAGTTTGTACCTGTTGAGGCTGACGGGAAAAGATTGGGAGACATCTCCCAGGAGGTAGGAATGGACCTGAAACCGGGTAGCCGCCTCAAGAGCTCGGTTTGCGATACCGAGCTCATCGTGGTCAAAGCACCGAGCGGCAACGTGGACATCACCTGTGGCGGCGCGCCGATGGCCGATCCGTCTGAGGCCGAGCGCAACGGCGAGGTATCCGCCGATGCCGCCGATGGCACCGCTTTGGGCAAGCGCTACGTGAACGAGGACGAGTCCCTCGAGGTTTTGTGCACCAAGCCCGGCGACGGCTCTCTGGCGCTGGGTGGCACCCCCCTCGGGCTGAAAGAAGCCAAGCCCCTCCCGGCCTCCGACTAGTGGTGCGTCGCCAAAATAATCGCGCATGTCCTGCTAGGCATCGACGCCCCTCGCTGCGTTGCGCCTCCTTGCCGTACGCTCCGGGTATGGCTGCGTCGGTGCGCCTTGCGAGAGACGCCGCTGCCGTCGCATTCCATGGCGCTATTTCGGCGACGCACCACCAGCCGAGCCAACGGGAGAAACGCCCCACCGGATGAGCCCATGAACCTGATGATGCTGCTGGAGATGGCGTCCAGCGGTTTTGGCGACCGCACCGCCGTCGGAACCCAGGGGCAGGGACTCACCTACGAGCAACTGTTCCAGCGGGCCGGGGCCGCTGCCGTGCGCTTCCGCGAGGCGGGAATCGACCGGGTCAGCATGGTGGACACCAGCAGCGAGGCCCTCCCCATCGCCCTGTTCGGCTCAGCCTGGGCCGGAGTGCCATTCGTCCCGCTCAACTACCGGCTGACCGTGCCCGAACTGCGCCACTTGGCCGCCGAGGTTGCTCCATCGGTCACAGTGTGCAACGACGACGCTGTGGCCGCCATCGGCGACCTCGACGGCGTGCGGGCCGTTGTCCGGCCAGAATTCTTGGCCCAGTGGGCCGAGGGAGGCACTCCCGACAGCGACTGGAACGTCGACCCTGACGAAATCGCCATCCTGCTCTACACCAGCGGCACCACCGGCGCTCCCAAGGCCGCCGTGCTGCGCCACAAGCACTTGGTGTCATACATCATCGGCTCGGTGGAGTTCATGGGTGCGGCCGAGGACGAGGCCACCCTGGTGTCGGTGCCCCCCTACCACGTGGCCGGGATAGCCGCGATCTTGAGCTCGGTGTACGCCGGGCGCCGCATCGTGCAGCTCCCCAACTTCGACGCCGCCGACTGGGTGAGCTTGGTCCGGGCCGAGGGCGTGACCCACGCCATGGTGGTGCCCACCATGCTGGCCCGAATCGTGGACCACCTGGAGGACGTAGGGGACGGTCTCGCCTCACTGCGGGCTCTGTCGTACGGCGGGGGCAAGATGCCCGCTCCGGTAATCGCCCGGGCACTGGATGTGCTGCCCGAGACCAACTTCGTGAACGCCTACGGACTCACCGAGACCAGCTCCACGGTGGCGGTGCTCGGACCGGAGGAGCACCGGGAGGCCCATCGCTCTGACGATCCCGCCGTGCGGGCCCGGCTGGGCTCGGCCGGCCGGCCGCTGCCCACCATCGAGGTGGACATCCGCGACGAGGAGGGAACGCCGGTGCCCACCGGCAGCTCCGGAGAGATCTGGGTGCGGGGCGAGCAGGTCTCGGGCGAGTACCTGGGGCGGAACTCCCGGGTCACGTCCGACGGCTGGTTCCCCACCAACGACGGCGGCTCGCTGGACCCCGACGGCTATCTGTTTGTGGAGGGCCGCATCGACGACATCATCGTGCGGGGCGGCGAGAACATCTCCCCCGGCGAGATCGAGGACGTGCTGCTGAGCCACCAATCCATTGCCGATGCGGCCGCTATCGGCGTGCCCGACGAGCAGTGGGGCGAGGCGGTGGCCGCGGTGGTGGTGCCGGCCAAGGGCCAGACCCTGGACGTCGCCGAGCTCCAGGAGTTCGTGAAAGCCCAAATGCGGTCGTCGCGCACCCCCGACCGCATCGAAGTGCGCGACGAACTGCCCTACAACGAGACTGGCAAACTCTTGCGCCGGATCCTGCGCGATGAGCTCGCCGAAAGCCGCTGATTCCCGCCTGGGCTAACCTGCGATCACTCAGTGATGGCTGCGCCAATCCAAACCACGGGCCTGGCTGAGGCCCACGCGCTCTTGTCCCACCCCTATGCCGGTGAGGACTTGGGGCTGGCCGATTGCCCGGTGATCCTCGTCGAGCTGACCGCCGCCGACCTGTCGGCGCGGCCTTCCGATGAAATGGCCATGCTGGTCAAGAGCACTCCTGCGGTGACCGCGGTGGCTGTGCCCGAAGGCTTCGGCGGCGTCGAAGCCGGCAAGTTGGCCGAGCTCTGTGAGCCCTTCGACATCGTGCTGGCACCCGACGATGTACCGGCCCCTCTGGCTGTTGCCCCCGGCGAACTGGATCAGATCGCCGCGGCCGCGACCGCGTCACCGGCCGCGGCGGTGGCCTTGGTGCAGCTTCTCCGACTGAGCGAGAGCTGCTCCACCGCCGACGGGCTGGTGGCCGAGTCGCTGGCCTATTCCACCCTCCAGTCCGGACCCCAGTACCAGGCCTGGCTGGCCACCCAACCTACTCGGCTGGTGGCGGTCAATCCCGAGCCCGCGGTGCGAGCCGAGCGCGTCGGATCAACCCTTCGGCTTACCCTCAACCGCCCCGAGCGCCACAACGCCTTCAGCGCCGAGATGCGCGACGGACTAGTCGAGCAGCTCCGGGCCGCGTCGCTCGATCCCAGCCTGGACGGCATCGTGCTCGACGGCGCCGGGCCCACCTTCTGCTCCGGCGGCGACCTGGCTGAGTTCGGCACCACCCCCGACCCCGGTACCGCCCATCGCGTTCGCTCGGTGCGCAGCGCCGCGTTCTGGATCGACCGCCTGGCGGCCAAGACCAGGGTCATGGTCCATGGCACCTGCGTGGGGGCAGGCGTGGAGCTGCCCGCCTACGCCCACGATGTGGCCGCTCACCCCGAGACCACCTTCCGCCTGCCCGAAGTGGCCATGGGCTTGGTTCCCGGCGCGGGCGGCACCGTCAGCATCGCCCGCCGCATCGGCCGCCAGCGCCTTTGCTACTTCGCCCTAACCAACACTGAGATCAACGCCGCCGGTGCCCTGTCCTGGGGCCTCATCGACCGCATCGAGGGCTAGAAATGCCCAGACCGGGAGGCGCTATCGCCCCTACAAGCGCTCGATGATGGTGACGTTGGCTTGGCCGCCGCCCTCGCACATGGTTTGCAGACCGTAGCGGCCGCCGGTGCGCTCCAGCTCATTGAGCAGCGTGGTCATCAGCCGGGCTCCAGTGGCGCCCAGCGGGTGGCCCAGGGCGATGGCGCCGCCGTTGACGTTGACCTTCTCGTGGGGCACGTCGTGCTCGCCCATCCAGGCCAGCACAACTGAGGCGAAGGCCTCGTTGCACTCGAACAGGTCGATGTCGTCGATGGCCATCCCCGTGCGGGCCAGCGCGTACTCGGTGGCCGGGATGGGGCCGGTGAGCATGTAGATGGGATCGGCGCCCCGCACCGACATGTGGTGGAAGCGAGCCCGGGGCTTGAGGCCGTGGTCGGCCACCGCCTGCTCCCCGCAGATCAGCATGGCGCAGGCCGCGTCGGATATCTGGCTGGAAACCGCGGCAGTCAGCCGCCCGCCCTCCACCAACACGGACAGGCCGGCCATCTTCTCCATGGTGGTCCCCCGGCGGATGCCCTCGTCAACCTCCAAGCCGCCCAAGGGCAAGATCTCGTTTTCAAACCGTCCCTCGTCGGTGGCGGTAGCGGCCCGCTCGTGGCTGGCCAGGGCGAACTCCTCCATCTGCTCCCGGCTGATGTCCCAGTGCTCGGCGATCATCTCCGCACCCCGGAACTGCGAAACCTCCTGGGTTCCGTAGCGGTCGACCCAGCCGTCGGAGCCGGTGAAGGGATCGGGATCGGTCACCCCCACATGCTCGGCTACGGTCATGGCCGCGCCGATGGGGATCATGCTCATGTTCTGGACGCCGCCGGCAACCACCATGTCGTTCACTCCAGCCATCACCGCCTGGGCCGCGAAGTGGACGGCCTGCTGGGCCGACCCGCACTGGCGGTCGATAGTGGTGCCGGGCACGTGCTCGGGCAGCCCGGCGGCCAGCCATGCGGTGCGGGCGATGTCGCCAGCTTGGGGGCCGAGGGCGTCCACGCAGCCATACATCACATCGTCGACCGCGGCCGGGTCGACGCCGGTGCGGTCGAGGAGACCGAGAATGGGATGGGCTCCCAGATCGGCCGGGTGGACCTGCGACAGGCTGCCGCCCCGCCGCCCCACCGGGGTGCGGACCGCGTCGATGATGTATGCCTCAGCCATGGCTGCTCCTATTTGTCGGTTTAGAAATCATCGCGGCTCCCGGGGCAGGCCCAACAAGTTGGCTCGATCTGGCTTCATCCAATTACCTCGGTTCCCGAGGAAGCCCCAAAACCCGCTCGCCGATGATGTTTCGCTGAATCTCGTTTGATCCGGCGTAGATGGTGTGGGCTCGGCTGTACAGAAAGGTGCGCTGCCAGGAGTCCAGCGTGTACTCCTCGCCGTCGTCGGCGGCCACCGCCAGCGCGTCTGCCCCCCGCACCCCCACCATCAGCTCGCCCAGCGAGCGGTGCCAGTTGGACCACACCAGCTTGCCGATGGACATCTCCGGCCCCGGCACTCCGCCGGCGTCCACCACGGAGAGCATCCGCAGGTTGTTGTACCTCATTATCTCCAGGGTGGCGTAGGCCTGGGCCAGCTCCTGGCGCACAACTAGATCATCGGCAGTGCCGTTGGCCCGAGCCTCGGCCAACAGCGCATCCAGCTCCTGGCGGAAGTAGGTCTGCTGGCCCAGGGTGGACGCCCCCCGCTCAAAGGCCAGCGTGCCCATGGCCACCTCCCAGCCCCGGCCCGGCTGGCCCACCACCAGATCGGCGTCGGTCACCGCGTCGTCGAAGAAGACTTCGTTGAACTCGGTGCCCCCAGTTATCTGCACAATGGGGCGGATCTCGATGCCGGGCTGATCCATGGGCACCAGCAGATACGAGAGCCCGGCGTGGCGGGCGGAGTCGGGGTCGGTGCGGCACACTACGAAGCACCAGTCGGAGTACTGGGCCAGCGAGGTCCAGATTTTCTGGCCGTTGACTACCCAGCGGTCGCCGTCGAGCACGGCCTTGGTGCCCACGTTGGCCAAATCGGAGCCGGCGTTGGGCTCCGAATAGCCCTGGCACCAGAACTCATCGCCCGACAAGATCGAGGGCACAAACCGCTCCTGCTGTTCGGGAGTGCCATACGCCACCAGGGTCGGCCCCAGCAAGGTGACCCCCATGTTGGGCAACCGGCCCGGCGCCCTGGCCTCCACATAGGTCTGATGGAACAGCACCTGCTCCGTCAGGCTGCACTCCCGGCCCCCCAAGCGGGCGGGAAAGTCGATGCCCAGCCAACCACCGCCAGCCAGCTCGCGCTCCCAGGCGATCTGCTGTTCGGCCGGGATGTCCTCTTGGCCCATTCCGCCTCGGCCCCGCAGCCCGGCGAACTCCCCCGCCAAGTGCTCCTCAAGCCATGTCCGCACCTCGTCGCGGAAGTCCTTTTCACCAGGGCTGAGGTCGAAATCCATCTGCCAAAAATCTACCGGCGCCCCGCCCAGCCAGACGACCCGCCGCTAGCTCCAGCATCGGCCAATCGACAGCCTTCTCCCACCGCTCAAGATTCGTCGCCCCGGCGCTTTGGTGATCATCCCCCATATGGGAGGCGATTTTAGGCTTGCGCCGCCGCCCCTACCGCTCACGCGATGACCGCTCTGAAGAAAACCAGCAGCAGCGCTATCGTTCTTCGAGTAGAGCCAAGACTCAAGGGCACCCCAGTCCCCGCTTGCACGCGAAGAGCCAGCAATCGACCCTCTGGGATGCTGGAGTCTTCCAATCCATTGGGTCACGGGGTGAGGGTTCGCTACGGTGCGTGGGTAAGCGGAACTGTACGGCTGAGCCCTGTGTGGGAGTACGGGCTAACCAGCAGCAGGGAGGAGCGGGCATGGCGACGACGAAGATGGTCTACTGGCAAGAGAGCGAATTTTGGCTCGGATACCTCGAAGAGTTCCCCGACTATTGGACCCAGGGCGAGACGTTGGACGATCTCGAACAGTACCTACGCGACCTCTACACCGATCTGACAAGCGGAGAACTGCCCGGAGTGCGCCGAGTTGTCGATCTCACGCTGGCATGATTGCTCCGCCCAGGCATGAAGAGGGTTGATCTGATCAAGCGCATTCGAGCGACAGGTGCCGTTTTGGTTCGCCACGGTTCAAAGCACGACTGGTATCGCAATCCGACAACCGGCACATACCAGCCCGTACCTCGTCACCGAGAAGTCAACGAACGACTAGCCCGGCACATCATCAAGCAACTCAGCCAGCCGGAAGACTGATATCCAATAGCGGAGCTAACAACCTCCGTGGGCACTACACCTAGCGAAGACTCGGAGAAATTAGGCGTCGTCGGCCCGCACTTGGATGGTGTGCCAGCCGGTGGCACCGTCGGGGGCCGGGTCGCTGATCTCCGGAGTCTGGGTGGTACCAGTACCGTCGGTGGCCCGCACCCGAACCAGGTGCTCGCCGGGGGTGGCGTTCCAGGTCACCATCCATTGCCGCCAAGAGTTGATGGTGGTCTCGCGGCTGAGCTCGGCCTCCACCCACGGCTCGTCGTTCACCTGCACCTCCACCTTGTCGATGGAGCGGCTGGGGGCCCAGGCCACCCCGGCAATCGCCGTGGGGCCGGGATCGATGGTGGAGTCCCGGCGGGGCACGTCGATACGGGACTGGGTCTTGATCGGCCCCTCCTTCGACCAGCCCCGGGGGATCCAGTAGCCGTCGAAGGCCTCCCAGGTGGTGAGCTCGATTTCTGACAGCCACTTGGTGGCCGATACGTAGCCGTAGAGCCCGGCCACTACCAACCGGGCCGGGAAGCCGTGGGAGATGGGCAGCGGCTCGCCGTTCATCTGCACGGCCACCATGGCGATCCGTCCGTCGAGGGCCACCTCGGTGGGAAAGCCCGCGGTCCATCGGTCCACCGATCGGCCCACTATCTGCGTGGCCCTGGGCTGCACTCCGGCCTGGTCCAGCACGGTGGCCAGCGGCACGCCCACCCATTCGGCGTTGCCCACCAAGCGGCCGCCCACCCGGTTGGACACGCACGACAAGGTCACTTGCTCTCGAACCAAGCCCAGGTCGAGCAACTCATCGAAGCTGATCTCCACCTCTCGGTCCACCATTCCGTGGATCCGCAGCGACCAGTCTTGGGGGTCGATCTGGGGGTACGACAGCGCGGTGTCAATCAGATAGAAGTCCTCGTTGGGGGTGATGAGCGGCGCGATCCCGGCGATGTGGTCGAAATCGGGCTCCCGCACCGGCTCGGCCGTGACCGTTGGGGTGGGCTCATCGGCGGCCACAGGAGTGGCTTCAGGGGTGCCGTCGGCACCCGGTGTCGAGGTCGCTTCAGCCGTCGCAGTCGGAGTAGACCCTGCTTGAGCGGTGGCAGTCGGGGTGGACCGGGCGGTCGGGGTGGCGACTGTGCGTCCTTGGAGGGCTTCGGCAACCCCCTCGCGGGCCCCTTCCACGGTGTCGCGCCGCCGCAGCCATCGACCGAGGAGGCCCCCAGCCAGCGAGGCCCCGGCCATGATGCCCACCGCACCTACGAAGCGGCGCCGGTCGTTGAACCGGCCCCGGCCGACCATCGGCACCGGTAGGGCTTCGGCATCCGAAGGCTCTTCATCGCCGGCAAACCGGGAGAACAGGGCCACCGCATACAGACCCATGAACACCGCGATGCCGAAAGCACCCGATACCAACCCGGCCATCCATCCCAGCCCGTCGCTGGACAAGGGATTGCGGGCCGCGGCCCATCCGCCGACTACAGCGAAAACCACCAGCCCAGCCGGCATCACCCACCAGCGCTTGCGGGAGGGCCAGCCCAGCACCGCTCCGAGCAAGATCGAGACCACCACGATGCCCCACACCAATGCCGGCTTCTGGTTGCTGCCCAAGTTCTCGATTGACCAGCGGGCGATGAAGCCCGGGGTTTTGTCGACGATGATGTCGGCCACCGAGACCACCAGCGACGGGATCTTGCGGCTCAGCCCGGACAGGATTTCACTGAGGCCGAGGGCACTGCCCGCGGCCACGATTCCAGCGGAGATCGCTTGAAACGGTGAGATGGCCGCTTGCCGTTCGGCAGATGCGGTCGCTTCCGATTCGCTCATTTCTGCATTCCGATCAGCTAGGCCGGTATGTCTTCATCCGGCATTGTTCAACTAAGGCTATTGTGATTTTCTGCTGTTTGGGTCAATGGACCCGCTACCTGGAGCCAGACTATGGAACTCTCGCCGATCGGCACCCACTCATATGCCTGCTCGCAGCCCGACGCCGCCCTTCTTCGGGAGCAATGGGCCTCGTGATCCAATGACGCCGTTGGATGCCTTGGGCGCCGACCAACGGTGGCGGGAGTTAGCCCAGAGTCAGACGGGCCGACTGGGACGGGTGGTGCAGGTGGACCGGGGCGAGTGCGAGGTGATGACCGACGAGGGTCAGATCCGGGTCACGTCTGACTCCCAGCGAGCCCAAGGCGATGTGGCCCCGGTGACCGGCGACTGGGTCACCGTCGTGCCCGGTCCCGACGACAGCCTCGTGGTGGAACAAGTGCTGGAGCGGCGCACGCTGGTGGTGAGGCGAGATCCGGCTGAGGAGGCCCGGCCCCAGACCCTGGTGGCCAATGCCGATGTGGTGGGGGTGGTACACGGACTCGACCGGCGCATCAACCCGGCCCAGCTTGAGCGCTTCTGCGTGGTGGGATGGCAGTCGGGTGCGGCGGTGGCGGTGATCTTGGCCAAAGCCGACCTTCGCCGCAACCCCGATCGAGATGCTGCCAAGGCCGCCGCCCTGGCGCCGGGGGCAACGGTGGTGGTCACCGCCGCGTTGCGGGGCGAAGGCCTCGACAGTTTTTCCGCCCTGTTAGAGGGGAACCGCACTCTGGCGCTGCTGGGACCGTCGGGGGTGGGCAAATCGACGCTGATCAACGCCCTTTTCGGCACGGAGGTGCAGGACACTCAGGAGGTGCGGGCGGGCGACGCCAGAGGGCGCCACACCACCATCGCCCGGCGGCTCATCCCCTTGACCGATGGCGGATCGATTGTGGACACTCCCGGCATTCGGGCCGTGGGGCCGTGGGATGCGTGGGAGGGGTTGGCCGCGGCCTACGCCGAGATCGACGCCCTCGACCACGAGTGCCGCTTTGCGGAGGACTGCTGGCACCAAGGCCAGCCCGGCTGCGCGGTGGCGGGCAACGTGGATGCGGGCCGCCTGCGCCGCTACTTGGAGCTGGCTGAAGAGCTGGCCGACCAAGATCTAGACCGGGCTCGCCGTAGGCGCCAGTAACCTTCCTCGGCCCAGCCGATCAGATGGACAGGGGGCCGGTTGCTCAGTTGGTGCTACCGGTGTCGCGAAATGGGGGCACGCCGAGTCGCGTTAGCGGGCTTCGGCCTCGGCCTGGGCCTGGATTCGGATTTCCTCCTGCTCCTCGGTGCGAGCGGGCAGGTGGTGGGTCAGCCAACCACCGTCCACAAAGAGGGTGTGGCCGGTGATGTACGAGGCCTCGTCGCTGGCTAGAAAAACCGCGGCGTCGGCGATGTCGCCAGGCTCGCCAAAGTGGTTGAGCGGAATCATCTCGGCCATCCCCTTCTCGAGTTCGGGCACTGCTCGCAACCCCTCGGTCATGCGGGTCTTCATGTAGCCCGGCCCCACTGCGTTCACTCGGATGCCGAACTCCCCAAGCGCCATGGCCCCACTGCGAGTCAGTGAGATCACCCCGGCCTTGGAGGCGGCATAAGCCGGCGTCTGGGGGTTGCCCTCCGCCCCAAGGATGGAGGAGGTGTTCAGCAGCACACCGCCTCCGCCTCGCGCCACCATGTGGCGGGCCGCGATCTGGTTGCACAGAAACACCCCGGTCAGGTTCACCTCGAGCATCCGGCCCCAGAACTCGTCGTCAATATCCAGATACGAAGGGGAATTGGCGATGCCCGCGTTGGCCACCATGATGTCCAGGCGCCCGTGGCGCTCGACGGCCCCGTCCACCAGGGCCTGCACCGAATCCCGATCGGACACGTCGCAACTCTGAGCTTCCACCCCTAGCTCGTCGGCCACGTGCTCCATAGCCGCTTCGTCCACATCGGCGATCACCACCACCGCCCCCTCGGCGGCGAACTTGCGGCTGATGGCCTCTCCCAGTCCGTTGGCTCCTCCGGTGACGATGGCCACCCTTCCTTCCAAGCGCATGCTCATGGCGACATCTTGGCAAACCCCGCTCTCCGGCATCGATGTCAGGCCCGCGCAATCGCCTCCTCGATACGGGCGGAAGCAGACGGGATGCGCTAAAAACCTCGGATGCCGAGCGCCACGCCATTAGCAGACAAGATCGCAGCCGTTACCGGTGGGGGCGGGGGAATCGGGGGTGGGATCTCCCGGCTGTTCGCCGAAGCCGGTGCCGCGGTGGTGGTCAACGACATCGACGCCGACCTGGCCAACGCCGCGGTGGGCGACATCACCGACGCCGGAGGGCGGGCCACCGCGGTGGTGGGCGACATCACCGACGCTGAAGTGGTGGCCGAGTTCCACCGGGCGGCGGTGGAGTTCGGCGGCGGCCGGGTGGACGTGCTGGTGAACAACGTGGGCGACTACCGGCCGGGCGCGGGCAAGTTCATCCGCACCACCGAGGCCGACTGGGACGCCCAGATCAACATCACTTTCCGCCATGTGCTGCGCTGCACCCGCGCGTTTATGCCCACCATGGTGGAGGGAGGCGGCGGCACCATCGTGAATGTGTCTACCGTGGAGGCCATGCGGGCCATGCCCCGTATCGCGGTGTACTCGGCCTCCAACGCCGCCATCATCGCCTTCACCCGATCGGTCGCCCTGGAGATGGCCGACCAGAACATCCGGGTCAACTGCATCGCCCCCGACATGGCCGTGACCTTGCAAACCCCTCTCGACCAGATGCTTCGGGGCCGCCCCCTCGACCAGGTTTCCCGGCTGATCCCCCTGTGCCGCTTCGGCAATCCCGACGACTTCGCGGAGGTGGCCCTGTTCTTGGCCTCTGACCAGTCCCGCTTCATGACCGGCCAGACCATCCCGGTGGACGGCGGCACCATGACCGCCCAGGGCTGGTACCGCCGGACCGACGGCCGCGGCTTCACCAACCTCCCCGACGCGCCCTAACTGCTCCGGCTCGGCCGGGTTTGCTCAATCCAACCCATACTGGGGTAGGCGGCCGTTGGCGATCATGGTGAGGCTGCCGGTGCCGGTCTCGTCGCGGTCGTCGGTGGTGACGGTGACCGGGGCGATGCGGTGCATCGGGGTGAACATCTCGCCCGATGCGGGCACCACGTCGGCGGGGTGGCTGACGTCCCAGATCTCGTGCTCGAGGTACGACTCGCCTCGGTAAACCCCTAAGCCGAGCTCGTCGTTCCAGCCGCCGCTGTAGCCCAGCCCGGCCATGGCCACCGCCGAGCCCAGCGGAGCCGAATGCAGCCGCAGCGAGCGGCCGTCGTCGAGGGTAACCGCCATGTCGGCCGTCGAGAACCGCCGGGTGCCGGAGAAGAACTCCAATGACAAATCGGCCTGGGTGACGTGGCGGTCGACGTCGGGTGCGTCCCGATCTCGGATGAGTCCGGTGAGGTACACCCGCTCGGGTCCTCGCTCCATGATCTGCACATGGCCGGCACACCGATTGGTGGAGAAGAACAGAAAGTAGAACAGCGTTCCGACCTCGCTGTGCTGCCGGGGTGGGCCGGTGACCGGTTCAGGGATCCCCATAGATGGACGTACCCCCCAGGAGTGGTCCCGACCGCCCCACCAGCCCTCCACCGTCAGACCCTCGTCGCCCACAGTGATCCAGCCGTCCACCACGCCGACCTGGTTGAACCGCTGATAATCCTGGGCCACCCGGCCCCGCTCCCGCTCCACATGGGGCTTCTCGATCTCTGGAGCCAGCTCGGCCCGCCACACCAGATCGCAGGCGATGGAGTGATCGCCGGGGGCCAGGATTACTCGCAGCTCCTCCAGCGGCACCGTCGGCTCCACCCGCATCGGTCCGACCTCGGGCTCTAGGCGGGGGCGCAGGGCCCGAGACGCCCGCAGATTGTGCTGGGTTCCGCCCCGCACCATCACCACCCCGCCGTCGAGCACGTTCATGTTGTTGTACGACCCCATGGTGAATTGCATCGCTCCCTGACCAGCCGGGTCGTAGATGGCGAACCAGTAGCGGTCGAAAAAGCGAGGGTCCGACGTGCCGACGTGCTCGAACGGCTCGGCGATCTGATGCCACAAAGTGTCGTCTAAGGGTCCGAGCATGGTTACTTCAGCCTTTCAATGGAATCGGACAGGTAGGCCCGCACCTCGGGGGACGGCTCGGCTGCGGCAATGATCTCATCGGTAAGCCGACCCCGCAGCCCCCGGTGGTATTCCTCGGCGGCAGCCAGGTCGGGCACTCCGGGCACGGCTTCGTCCAGCACCGCGGGCTCAACGCCCAAGACCTCCTCCAGCTCCCGGATGTCGGCCACCAGGTCGGGCAGAATGTGGGGCCATCGAGCCGCGGCGTGCTCCAGAGCGGCCGCCGCATAGGTCACCTGCTCTTGGGCATAAGGGTCGGCCACCTGAGGAGCCACCAGCTCCACCAGCACCTTGCGGGCCCCCTCGATCTGCTCACTCAGCGTAGGTCTCATCGCTATCCTTCCTCGGTTTGGGCCAACAGCACTTTGCCCAGCAGCCCAGCACCGGTCCACACCCGTTGAGTGCGGCCGTCACAAAAGCTCCGCACCCCGGTCATGGCAATGGCGGCCAGCTTGAAATTGGCCAGCACCTGCCAGAAACGCAGCGCGGCCCGATCCACGTTCCGTCCGGTGCGGGCCTCATAGGCCGACACCAAGTTGTCTGCCTCCCACCGTCCAGCAATCTGGTGCTCTACCCGGCGCAACGGGTTGGTTACCCACCCCACGTCCTCGGTCGGATCACCCAGATGGACTGTCTCCCAGTCCAGGAGCACCTGCACCTGGTCGTGGTCAAACAGCACATTGCCCGGCTTGACGTCGCCGTGGACCACAGTGACCTCGCCGGGCTTCGGCCGGTTGAAGCGCAGCCACTGCTCGATCAGCGCCAGCACTGGCTGGGGTTCCAGCGACTGGCGCTCAATCACCGCGGCCCACTCGTCGATGGCCGCGGTCGCCGGGTCGTCGGGAATGGCCAGCACCTCATCCAGCCCGGCACCTCGCCAGTCAAAGGCATGGATCTCGACCATCAAATCCACCATCTGCGAGGCGATGCCAACCCGGGTGTCCTCGTCAAGCTGGCTGGTGCCGCCTTGTAGGATGAAGTGGTCGTTGAAGCCGTCGTAGCGGGTCATCACCAGCGCCGGACGGCCCAACTCCGAACCGTCGGCATCCAACCACACCACCTCGGGGGCCCGCACCGGCTGGTTGTGCAGTCGCCGCAGCACCTCGTACTCCACCCGGCGATCAGTCTCCAGCACGCTGCCCACCGGATCGCGCCGCAAGAACAGGCGGCGGTGATGCGACTGTCCTCCCTCTTCCCAGAACAGGTCGAACGGCCAGTTCTCCCTTGACTGTCCCCCGGTGGCCCGGGCCTCTCCCTCCACCCGAAGCCCATCCACGTCCCCCAAGCGCCGCCGAATGAACTCTTCTAGCGCGGTATGGAAATCACTGGCCATCGACGGGTCACGCTAGTGGTGCGTCGCCGAAATAGCGCCATGGAATGCGTCGGCAGCGGCGTCTCTCGCAAGGCGCACCGACGCAGCCATACCCAGAGCGTACGGCAAGGAGGCGCAACGCCGCGAGGGGCGTCGATGCCTAGCAGGACATGCGCGATTATTTTGGCGACGCACCACTAGACCAAGTGGAGCTGAGCGGACTCGAACCGCCGGCCTCCTCGTTGCGAACGAGGCGCTCTAGCCAACTGAGCTACAGCCCCAAATGTCGAATCAAGCCTAATAGGGGCCGCGCGCCGAACCGCGATTGGAATCAGCAGAGTCAGCAGCAAATAGAGATCAGCGCTGGCCGTCGGAAGCGACGTCCCACGAGCGGGTCTGCGGGTCATCCACATCGATGGGATTGAGCCGCTCCTCGCGGGTCCGCTGGTGCTGGACTAGCAGCATTGCGTAGCCCAGCAGCAGAGCGTCAATCAGCAGGTGGACTACCAACGCGAAACCGCCCAGGTAGACAGCGAGAATAAACGAGGCCAGCGCGCCCCCTATGAGGGTCACGAGAATGCGGCGCCGCCGACGGCGGGCGTCGATCGAGGTCCGGGGCATGCCCCGAGTCGAATTCGAAGCCATCTGAGAAGCGTACACCCGAGGAGGCAACGAGATATTGGGCCGAAGGGCTACCACTGGGGCCGCCATGGCTCCCCGCTCTGCCAAACGGGGATGCACCGAGCGAAGGGGAGTGCCGAATCCCAATTGCGGCGAACGGCGCCTGCTACCGAACTGGCCGTTGCGCGCTCTGCGGATCAGGGGCGGTAGCAGAAAGGCAGCCCATGCGGCCGCCAAGATCATGAGCAACACTGATGTCACCAATCTCGGGGATCCCTTACAGAATTAATGGTACGCCGAATAACAGCGGTTACTGGTGGATGGTCGCGAATGGTCCCATTCCGAAAGACGCCTGAACGGGACGCTTCTATCCGCCGTCGAACATTACAGGGACTTGACACTTGTTACGGTTCTACTACAGAAAGTCCACCTGCGCCACCCCGTCTTGCAGGGCCACTTGGCGGTCACTCGTCGTAGGCCGCTTCGGCATCCCCCGCACGCCGGTAGGGGCCTGAGCGCCCACCGGTTTTCTCCCAAAGAGCGACCTCGCCGATCACCATTTCCTTGTCGCGAGATTTGCACATGTCGTAGACGGTGAGTGCAGCAACTGAGCATGCAGTCAGGGCTTCCATCTCCACCCCGGTCCGGTCGACCGTCTCCACTTCAGCCTCAATCTCGATATAAGTGTCCTCGATCCGGAAGTTCACCAACACTGCCCCAACCAGTAGCGGATGGCACAGAGGAATGAGCTCAGGGGTGCGCTTGGCCGCCTGGATGCCCGCCACCCGGGCCACCGCCAACACGTCTCCCTTGCCGATGGCCCCTCGGGCCACGGCTGACGCCGTGTCGGGGCTCATGAACACCTTGGCCCGGGCGATCGCTCGCCGGTGCGATGGATCCTTGGGGGTCACGTCCACCATTCGGGCTCGGCCGAGGGGATCGAGGTGGGTGAACCCGACGTCGGTCACCTCAGCCGCCGATCTGGGACATCGAACGGCCGGGGCGGATGAAGTGCACCTGGTTGATGGCATGCCCGGCCCACTTGTCGGCCACCACATCAGAGATGACCGAGGCAATATCGTCGTCGCTCGCCCCCGAGCGCAGTTGTTTCCGGAGATCGTGCTCGTCCACTGCGAATAAGCAGTTGCGGAACATGCCTTCGGCGGTGAGCCGCACCCGGTCGCAGCTTCCGCAAAACGCTTCGGTCACGCTGGCGATCACCCCGAACGAGCCCCGCCCGTCGGCGTAGTGCCACACCGCGGCTGGCGAGTGCGACCGCTCGACGGGGGCCAGTGGATACGCCTCGCCCACCGTGGACACGATCTCTTCAAGGGTGACCACCTTGTCATTGCTCCACGACAGATCAGCGTCCAGCGGCATGAACTCGATGAATCGAACCTCCACGCCTTTGTCCCGCCCAAACTGGGCGAAGTCCACGATCTCGTCGTCGTTGATGCCTCGCATCATGACCGCATTGATCTTCACCGGGTTCAGGCCGGCGGCCAAAGCGGCATCGATCCCATCGAGCACTCGGTCCAAGTCGTTTCGGCGGGTGAGTTTCTCAAACCGATCAGCCCGGAGGGAATCGAGCGAGATGTTGATGCGCCGAAGCCCAGCGGCGGCCAGTTTGTCGGCCAGAAGGCCCAGTGTGGCCCCGTTGGTGGTCAGGGCGAGATCGACGCCCAATGCGGCCAGCTTTTCCACCAGCACCGGCAAGTTGGCTCGAACGGTGGGCTCCCCGCCAGTGAGCCGGATGCTGTCGATGCCGAATCGGTCCACCATCAGTGCAGCAATGCGCTCGATCTCCTCGAAGCTGAGCAGGTCTTCGCGGGGCAGCCAGTCGAGCCCGTCGGCGGGCATGCAGTATGTGCAGCGAAAGTTGCACCGGTCGGTCACAGAGATTCGGAGATCTCTATGAACCCGTCCGTAACCATCGATCAGCGGCACGCTCACTCCCCCATTCTGACCGAATAAAGCGCCGAGCACACTGTGGAAAGCCAAACCAGCCTGGGAAGCAGGGCCGACTAGCGCAGGATCAGCAGCGACACCGGATCGCCCGCATCGAGCCCTTCGCCGTCGGGCAGCACGGCCAAAGCGTCGGCTGCGGCCATGGCCGAGAGCTGATGCGACCCCTGTCCTCCAGCCGAGCTGGCCAAGAACTCGCCGTCTGCGTAGTCCACTCGCACTCGGGCGAAGTGGGTCTTGCCGTCGGGTCGGCGGCGCAGCGGCTTGGCCATTCGACCCATCACCGGCTGACGATGCCAGGTACCAGCAGGATGACCCATCATCTTGCGCAGGCCGGGGCGGGCGAACAGCTCGAACGACACCATGGACGACACCGGGTTGCCGGGCAGACCGAACACCGGTATGCCCTCAACCACGCCGAAGGCCAGTGGCTTGGCCGGCTTTATGGCCACCTGCATCCACGACATGTCGCCGATCTCGTCGAGCACTTTCTTCACGTAGTCGTAGTCGCCCATGCTCACCCCGCCCGAGGTCAAAAGGGCGTCGCACTTCTCCACTCCAGCCCGTATCCCCGCGGCAATCTCCGCCTCGTCGTCGGTCAGGCTGCCCAGGTCCACCGGCTCGCACCCGGCCTCGGCCAACAGCGCTAGGAGGGTGTGGCGGTTGGAGTCGCGAATTTGGCCCACCTCCAACTGCTGCGGCCCCTCCACCAACTCGTCGCCGGTGGACATGACCCCCACCCGGGCCTTGGGCCGCACCCTCACTTGGTACATGCCCAAGCTGGTGAGCACACCCAAGTGCCCGGGGGTCAGCACCTCTCCCGATTCGAACACCGTTTGGCCCACCGTCAGGTCCTCGCCGGCTCGGCGAATGTGGTTGCCCGCGGGCACCGACTGGGCCACTGTCACGGTGGAGCCGTCGGCGCTGGTCTCGGTGAGCTCCACCATGACCACCGCGTCCGAGCCGGAGGGGATCACCGCGCCGGTCATGATGCGCACCGCCTGCCCGGGCCCTACGGCCACGTCGGGCGCCGCCCCCGCGGCAATCGTGCCCGCAATGGCCAGGGTCACCGGGGCGTCGGCCACATCGGCCGACCGCACTGCGAAACCGTCCATCGCCGTGTTGTCGAACGGAGGCACCAACTCGGGAGCCACCACCGTTTCTGTGGTCACCAACCCCCTGGCGTCGTCGACGGCCACCGGGGCCTCGGTTAGCACTGGGCACCCGGACAGCACCCGCTCTTGGGCTTCGGCCAGCGGAATCATCACCAGAGCGCCGCTTCTTCTCTGCGCCACATGCGGCGAATGTTCTCATGGTGGCGGGCGATAACCACCACCGCCACTCCGATCACCACCGCTACCTCAGGCGCCGGCCACCCTTGAATGGCCACTGAGGTTGGCGCCGCCGCCGTGGCCACCAGCGAGGCCGCCCCGGCCCGCTTGGTTGCCCCCAGGGCCACCGCCCACACCACGATGAGGATCGCCCCCACCACGGGGGAGAGCGCTAGCAGCATCCCCCCGAATGTGGCCACTCCCTTGCCGCCTTCGCGGTAGCGGCCTAAGGGCACAATATGGCCCACCACCGCGGCCGCCCCGCACACCGCGCCCAGCAATTGGTCTCCGAAGCCCAGTCCTAGCCCGGCAGCAATCGCCCCCTTGCCCACATCGCTGAGCAGGACCCACGCTGCCGGCCACCGCCCCGCCACCCGGTACACGTTGCTGGTCCCCGGATTGTTCGACCCTTCCCGCGTCGGATCATGCCCCGTATACCTCCCCACCAAGAGCGCCCCAGGAAACGTCCCCCACGCATACCCCACAAAGACCAAAACCCATTCCCAGCCCACGCGCGAATAGTACCGAAACTACCCCCCCCTCTATCCTTATTCTTCGTGCCTGCCTACGACTACAACTGCCAAACCTGCGGCACCCGCTTCGAAGTCGTCCAGTCATTCTCCGAGGATTCTCTAACGGTCTGCCCCCAAGCCGACTCGATTGCCAGCCCCGCCGCCTGCACCCAGCCCGGCAAGGGCCACGTCGCCAAGGTCTTCAGCGTCCCCAGCATCACCTTCAAAGGCGACGGCTTCTACCGAAACGACAGCCGCTCGGGGGCCAAGTCGTCCACCATGGCGGGATCCTCAACCAACGGCGACAGCTCCAACGGCCGGGAAGAGTCAGACACAGCGAAAACCAACACGGCAAAGTCCGACAGCAGCTCATCGGACTCTTCCAGCCGCGAGCCGGCCAAAGCCGCCTCTGGCTCTTCAGACGACTAGCTAAAATGCCCGAGATCGGCGTCATCGGCGGCTCCGGTCTCTACTCCCTTCTGGACGACGCGGTCGAAATCCCCGGTGATCACGCATTCGGGCCTCCTTCGGGATCGCTCACCATCGGCTCAGTGGACGATATCGAGGTGGCCTTTCTGCCCCGCCACGGCCCCGGCCACCGGTTCCCGGCCCACAAGGTCAATTATCGGGCCAACCTGTGGGCGCTGCGGCAAGTCGGGGTGAAGGCCATATTCGGCCCCAGCGCCTGCGGTTCGCTGCGTGCCGAGTTGGCCCCTGGCCACGTGGTGGTTTGCGACCAGCTGGTCGACCGCACGTCGGGCCGGGCCGACACCTACTTCGACACCGTCACCAACCACGTCTCGCTGGCCGACCCCTACTGCGATGAGCTCCGCCAAGCGCTGCTGGATGCCGCCCGGGCTGAGGGTATGACTACCCACGACGGGGGAACCATGACGGTGATCTCCGGGCCCCGATTCTCCACGCGGGCCGAGTCCCGCTGGTTCCGCGACAACGGCTGGGACGTGGTGGGGATGACCCAGTACCCCGAGGCTGCCCTAGCCGCCGAACTGGGCATCTGCTACGCCACCGCCGCCTTGGTTACCGATTATGACGTCGGCTTGGAAGACGACCCGAACATCACGCCGGTGACCCAAGACGAGGTATTCGCCTTCTTCGCCCAGAATCTCGAGCGCATGCGGGCTGTGCTCTTCGGCGCAATCAGAGCCGTGGCCGGCAACCTGCCCGACTGCTCCGACCGCGCCAACGGCATCGATCCACCCCTACCCTCCGACGCCGATAGCCGATAGCCTGGGCCGAGCTTCCCCCGCTTACAGCTTGGCGGAGGCGCGCGCCGGTGGACGCATCTGCGGAAAATATCGACCAACCCCTCACTTGGCGGGGATCCCTTCTGGCTCGGCTGCCGGGTGGGCGGCGCAGCTATTGGCTGGTGGTGGCCGCGGCCGCGGCGATCACCGGATTGGCGGTAGCGGTCATTGCCGGATTGGCAGGCGGCGGTCCCTCTCTGGGAGAGCTGACTCCGGTGGTGGTGGCCACCCAGGCCATCGAGGCCGGTCAGCCGCTAGATGAGGACAACACCGAAGCCCGCCGGTACCCGGCCCTCGCCCTGCCTTTCGACGCGGTTGGCTCCCTTGGCGGCGGCGAGGTTGCCTCGGCAGCGCTCCACCCCGGCGACGTGGTAACCGCCACCCGTCTAGGGGGGCTGCCCATCGGGGATCGAACCGAGGTGGCTGTTCCCGCCCACACCGCTCTGCCCCCGCTCGCTCCCGGCGACCGGGTGGACGTGCTGGTGACTCTGCCCATCGCAGATGAGAACGGCGCCCAGACCCAGGCCACCCTCACCGTGGCCACCGCCGCGGTGGTCACCGACACCGCCGACCACGCCGTCACCATCGCAGTAACCGGCGACGAGCTCCTCCCCGTGGCCTCTGCCGTGATCCAAGGATCGGTCACCCTGGCCCTCGTGCGGGGAGGGTGATATGGCGGCAATGGCGCTATCACATGGGTCGGTAGAGTGGTGTGGTGGCTCTGGTGCTCTCCCCAGAAGTCGGACTTCCCAGTCTGGACGACGCCCGACAGGCAGCCGAGGCGCTGGCCCAGATGGGCGCAGGCCAGGTGCTGGTATTCGGATCGGTCGCCCGCGGGGAAGCCGCCGAATCGAGCGACATCGACTTGGTGGCGATCTTCGACGACCTCGATTACACCTGCCGCCGCTACTTGAAGCGGGATCTGGAAAAGCAGGCCTCAGCGACGGCCGGGCGAACGGTGGACGTGCTCGTGACCGACCGGCCCGAGTGGAAGCAGCGCACCCAGCGGGTGAGCTCGTCGGTCGAAGCGGCCATTGCCGCCGACGCGGTGATCCTCGTCGACCGGCCGGCCGCCGACGGCGCCGTGGACTGGGACAAGGAAATCGGCATGCCCGCCGATAACCGCGCCGAGGCACTGGAGCGCCTCCACAACGCCAGCGACGCTCTCCGCACCATCCGCGACCGGATAGCCCCCGGGCACGGCGAGCAAGCAGCCACCGAACAAGGCGACTGGGGGGAGCTGCGCGATTCCCAGCACCGCCGGATGGTGGATATTTGCAGTGCGGCCGGCATGGCGATCGAGAACTCGCTGAAATCGGCCGTCTGCCTCAGCGGAAGTCCGGCCCGCCGCACCCATGACATCGCAGAGCTGGCTGGCGCAGTGCCCGTTGAATACCGCGCCGTGGTCGAGGCCATCGACAAGATCGACCCCAAGGACATAACCGTGTGGCGCCAAGGCGGCGACTACCTCGACAGCGAGCCTCAGTACGCCCTCGAAGACCTCGCGGCCCACTCATGGCTGCTGGCTGAAATCGCCTCCGATGCTGTCGACGCGGCCGCTGGGTGCTTTTCCCCCAACGGCGACCCTCCAGAAGAAGCGGCGAGAGCCCGCAACCTGGCCGACGCGATCCGAGAGGATCTAGCCGCTAATGACCCGCTGGCGGGCCAGCGGCTGAGGTAGCCGCCACTACCTGTCGGCAGCGGGGCCTCAGCGCACCGAGGCGGCAATCAGGCTGAGCACAAGCAGGGCCACCAGCACCCGGTACACCGCGAAGGAGCCGAAGCTGCGGGTGCGCACCAAGGCCAGCAGCCCTTTGACCGCGGCGAACCCGGTCACCGCAGACGCGGCCGTGCCCCATGCAAACCCGGCCCGGGCATCGGCGGGAATTCCGCCCCACCCGCCGATGTCTATGAACAGGAATACCCCGGCCCCGGCGATCACCGGCACGCTCATCAGCATGGCCAGGCGGGCCGCCGATTCGCGATCGAAGTCCAGCAGGCGCCCGGCGGTGATTATCACCCCCGAGCGCGACACCCCCGGCTGGAGCGAGCAGGCCTGGGCCAGCCCCAACAGCAGTGCGTCGCGCACTCCTATCGAGCTGGCATCTCGGCGCTCCTGACGCCGGTCAGCCCACCACAGCAGCACCCCGAACACCGCCAGCATCACCGCGGTGAGCCAGACCTCGTCGTCGGCCTCGTCGATCACCGACCGCAATCCCACCCCCACCGCCGCGGCCGGCACCGTGGCCAGCACCAACAGCCACCCCAGCCGGCCCTCGGCGGTCATGGGTCTTTGGCGTTTCAGCACTGCGCCGATGCCGTCGCGCACCAGCGCCCACACCTCCCGGCGCAGGCAGGCCACCAGACCGACCAGCGTTCCCAAATGGAGGGCCACGTCGAACGCCTTCTTGAGGTCGTCGTTGCCCTCGAAGTCGTCCCATTCGGCCAACCAGGGGATTATCTGCAAGTGCCCGCTGGAGGACACCGGCAGGAATTCGGTCAGCCCCTGGGCGATGCCCAGCAATATGGCGTGCAGGACCGACATGGGCCCTACCGGCAGCTCGCCATCAGGCCCCGGACATGGTGACTTCGGCCACCACCAGCGACACCCCGGCCGAGCTCATGGGCAGCCAGGTGAGATCGGAGCCCACCTCCACTACATCGAGCAGCATTCGCTGGAGGGTGGAGGCAATGGTGATCTCCCTCACCGGCTCGGCCAGCTCGCCGTTGCGGATTCGCAGACCCTCGGCACCGGTGGAGAAATCGCCGCTCACCGGGTTCACCCCCGAGTGCAGGCCCGACACCCCTTGCACCAAAACCCCGTTGTCGATTCCGGCGATGAGCTCGCTAGGCGCCCGGTCGCCGGGCACCAGCGAGAGCGCCTGACAGCCCACGCCGGGGGTGCTGGCGTAGCCCCGCACCGCCGAGCCGGTGGAAGCGGTGCCCGAGCGGCGCCCGGTATAGCTGTTGTGCAGGAACCGCTCAAGCCGGCCGCCGCCGATCAGCTGGTTGCGCCGGGTTGCCAAGCCCTCGCCGTCGGCGTCGGAGGCGGTGAATGCCTCGGGGTTGGTGGGGTCGTCCACCAGGGTGACGGTGGCCGCGGCCACTTGGTCGCCCAAGCGGTCGGCGAACAGCGACCGGCCCTTGAGCACTGCTTCGCCCGACAGGGTGCCGCCGATGATGCCCAAGAACTGGGCGGTGACGAATGGATCGAGCACCACGGTCACCCGCTCGGTGGGGGGTTGGGTGGCCCCCAGCATCCGGGTGGCCCGCTCCACCGCATCGGATGCGGCCTCGGCCACATCGAGAGTGCTGGGCTCTCGGCCTACGGAGAAGCCGAAGCCGGTCTGGGTCTCGTCGCCCTCCGAGGCCAGTGAGTAGGCGGTGAGATAACAAGAGGTGTCCCTCCCCGTGCTGCGGATGCCGGTGGTGGTGGCAATGGCATCGGCGCCCACCGCGTCGCCGTAGTCGGCCGACTCCACTCCCACAATTCGGGGGTCGCCGGCCCGCACCATCTTCTCCAATTCCAGGGCCAAGTCGATCTTGGCCTCGGTGCTGAAATCCAGCAGGGCCTCGTTGTATAGGTCGAGCTCGGGAGGATCCACGCCATCGGGCTCAGCCAGTCCGAAGAACTCGTCGGGGGCGCCGAACACCGTGTTGTCGCGGGCCTCGGCCAGGGTCTCTTCCAGCACTCCGGGATCAAGAGTCCCCGCGTGGGCGAACCCCTGGCGGCCATCAGCGATCACCCTGATGCCCACCCCCTGCGACTCGGCCACCGACAGCGACTCGATCTCCCCCTCGTACACCCGCACCTCGGTCTCCTGGCTGTGGCCGACCACCGCCTCAACCTGCTCGCCGTCGCGGCCCCAACCCACAACGCGCTCGGCAATCTCCAGCAATTCCTCGGGTTTCATGCGGCAGCTCCGCTCACAACATCCAACAGCATGCCCACAATAGACCCTCCGATGAAAGCTATTCTCGCCACCCCCCAATGCCGCAGCCTACTAAACGAATACCTATTCTACTGGTAGCCGTCTTCGTAATGGCTCTTTGCACTGTTCGTTGTCTTCAGGCCAGCCTAATATTCTGCGGTCTCGGCAACCGATGTACCCACTATCGAAGAACGAATCAAAATGCGTGTATGCGTCGAGGAGATATTGCGGGCACTTAAAATAGCCTATTCCCATTACTGAGCAGTCGGGAGGATGCAGTAGGTCAAAAGTCGCATGACCAATCTCATGAGTCGCAACGCGTATATATCCACCGAGGGTGTAAGGAAACAAGAAATCAATACTAGTACTACCAAATTGTTCAATAGTACTCACAGCAGCACGGTCTTCAGAAGTGTCGCTTGGCAGCGCAATTCCTGCAGATGAGCCATGAATACTTGATATTTCACCGTCGAGCAACACAAGGTATGTTACATCTAATTTCGGGTAAGCTCCTCCTATTTTGATATTGGTAGAATCGTATGTTCCATCATTTGGAAAACAATTGCGACGAAACTCGGGTAGAGAGATACTTCGTTCCGTGCTCCTCCATGGGAGTTCGGGTGTCAGAATACCGCCGGACAAGAATCTTATGCTCGCTAGCCCCGACGATTCTCTAAAGAAGAACTCACCCACTGTCCGGGTCAGCCTTTTGACCTCGTCTTCTAAATCGGCCTCAGTATAGCCAGCGTCTATTGAAGCGCAGTAGAACACATGTATATCATGTAGGCCGGTACGCGGAAAACGATACCAATTCAGGTAGGGAACATAAGTCCAGTAGCACTCCGCGGTTCCGTCCGCGCGCACTCCGCAAACACTACTATCGCCCGTAGAGATCGCAGTGAACTGCCGCGGGTGCCTTGATGTGAGAACAAACTTATTAGGGGATCCGCCCTCCCATGCTAAGCCACTTCCCCAGCACTCGATAGCAGCGTCCGCGCGTAATCCGCATGCATAGGTCGTTGATGCGGAGACTGCGGTGAAACTGCCTGAAGGGGCATCCAGCTCGCCGAAGGCGTTTGGAGTATTGAAATCGCGGTTACTGGTCAAAGGTGAATCGCCATCGTCCTGTATGGGTACTGCTTCGGAACCCCAGCAGACGATCGTCTGGTCAACTTTCAGGCCGCACGAGAATCCGAAACCGGCAGAGACCATGGTGAACCGTCCAGTCGGAGCCTTCAACTCCCCATGAGCGTTGTCGCCCCAGCATACTATTGCCTGGTCTGCTCGCACTCCGCAGGAGTGACCATAACCAGCGGAAACCGCGGTGTAATGGCCCGGGGGGGCAGCCGTTTGGCCCTTGTCATTACTGCCCCAGCAGACGATCGTCTGGTCAACTTTCAGGCCGCACGAGAACCAGCCGCCGCCAGCAGAGACCGCGGTGTACCGCCCGGTAGGGGCGTCAAGCTGTACGTCGGCACCTGAAATCAGCCCTGATGCGACGCCATTGGCCCGCCAGCAAAGCACAGTCTGGTCAACGCGAACCGCACACGAATGGCTATCGCCAACGGAAACAGCCAGGAACTGGTCCGTCAGCACCGCAAGTCGTCCATCAGAGAACTCACCAAAAAGCTCGACCGAATAGATGTCACCCTTGCCCTTGCATGTGAGGGTTCCATCAACCCGCAGTAAGCACATCTGAAGATTGCCTATTGATAGGGAGCTTAGGCGCTCTCCCGGCGGCAGATACTCTGCTACGCCAGCTTGTATACAGTCGGCGTCGTTCCCTGACAAAGGCACGCTGTCTTGGATGACATTAGTGAAATAGTCTTCTAGTTGCTCCCCGTCCTGCTGTTTCACCAGATGACTCCAACCACCCAAATCATTACCGCCGTTCCAAAAGCGGTAGTCGTGGCGGCAGGTGGGGTCGGGGTACCAACCTGGGCTAGTCGCGGACAACATGGCGGTGGTGTCGCGGCAGCCGCCCTCTACGACATCGGTGTCGATGTCGAACCGGCACCGGTAGACATTCAACAACGCCTCCTGCGCGGCAATCAACCCATCTCGCTTCAGTAGTTCTTCCCCGATCGACGACCCCGCCTCTCCTCGCACCCAGGTATCGGGTCCCTTGGCCGGCAATGCCGGCACGCCCTGTCGGCATCCTCCGGGCACGACACCGGTGTCGATGCCGAACCGGCACCGGTAGACGTTCAACAACGCCTCCTGCGCGGCAATCAACCCATCTCGCTCCGCAATTGCCGCTTCAGCAGACTGCGCCGACGCCCGCTGCCCCGCCGCCAGCCCGCACACCGAAGCCAAGAGGGTCAGCACAACAGCCAGGCGAAAACCACCCCGCACCCCAGATTTCAGCACCGTAGAACCACCCCAATCCCAATGTTAGAAAACCCTAACGCGGATCACCACAAGTATGCACCTCTGACACGCCGGAGAGCAGGTGGGATTGTCCCCATCGGCTTCTGTGGTATAGCAATGCGGCCCATGAAACGAGATCTGTAATGCCGTCCATGAACCGAGGCTTGTGCAGTGCAATGGTGGTTGCTTTGTCCGTAGCAGGATTGGCCACTGTCGGAAACGCCGAATCGCAAGAGCAGCCACAGGCACAGGCCTCCGACGCGTCCGAGGGCGCCGGAACCCCTCCAGGGGCGGAGACCGCCCCCGATCTCAACACTGAGACCAGCCATCTGGGACCCTTGGAGGCCATCCAAGCTCAGGCAACGCAAACAGGAACGCTTCCTGCGCCGCTGGAATTGTCGTGTGGTGCGGGCGGCTCGTCGATCAGCCTATCGTGGCAGGCGGTAGACGGGGCCGACGAGTACCAGGTGCTGCTGAGCGGGATCCCTTGGGCGGTCACAGCCGGCACGACCCACCAACTCGGCGGCCTGCCACAAAACACCCGATTTGAGATAGGCGTCCAAGCAGGCGGAGACGACGGCTGGGGTACACCGGCAACCAAAACCTGCGCCACCCAGGGCGCGATCGCGAGCGCGATCTCAGGCGCGTCAGGACTCGATATACCGACCCCTTCGGGCATTCCCACCTGCGTTGAATCCACCTCCAACTCCATCGAGATCAAATGGAACGCTGTAGCAGACACCGCAGTCACGGGCTATAAGGTTTCCGCCAGCCTGCCGGTCAGCCCCTACTCGGGCACCCTCGCGGGCACAACAACGGTTTCAGGCAGGACGACCACCTCAGCGACGGTCACAGGCTTGCAGCCATTCACCTCATACATCATGGGCGTAAGGGCAGTCAAAGGCGGCCAAGAAGGGGTCGGAACCGGTCGCCCGTGCTCGACCAAAGCCGCTCCTCCGAAATGCCCTCACGCTACTCCCAACAGCATCACGGTTGGCTGGGAGGAGAACGCCAAGAAGGGGTCGATCACCCCATACCAGTGGTATGTGGGCAGGGCCGTTAAGAACACCTCCACCTACACCGACGGCAGAGCGGTGAGCGGCACAAAAACCTCGACGGTGTTCACCGGGCTCGCCAGCGCCACCAAATACACGTTCTACTACTGGTGGAAGGCATCCCAGAACGGCGCCTGGTTCCGCCTCCCTTCGGTGACGTGCGAAACTATACCAGAAACCGAAATACCACCTCCGCCGACCAACCTGAGGTGTACGGCCACGACCACGACGATCACCTTGACATGGGATCAGGCAGCCCGGGCAACCAAGTATGAAGTCTTCGTGAGCCCTTCCGGCACGAGGTGGGTTGAAACAGCCAACAGATATTTCCAGTTCACCAGTCTCAGCCCGGGTACCCGGTACACGCTTCATGTTCGGGCGGGCAACGACTCCGGGTGGAGCAAAATCTCAAACAAAGCCTGCTCCACCCTGGCGCTGCCGCTTCCGCCAAAGCCGACCGGCCTGACGTGCGCCGCCGCGACCACGACAGCCATCACCGCCACCTGGGACGCCGCCGACGCCGCCCACAGCGTCGACAACTACCAGGCATCCAAAGACAACGGCACCACCTGGAACAACACAACCGACGCCGCCACCACCCACACCTTCGACAACCTCACCCCCGACACCGACTACACCATCAGCGCCCGAGCCCACAACACCACAGGCTGGGGACCCAAAACCGACAAAACCTGCCGCACCGAGGGGGTCGATCCGTCTCCCGCCACTTGCAAAGCGACGACGGTCTCCAGCGTGACGCTGGAGTGGGAACTCGAAGAGGGGGTGTTCATGTGGCTCGCAGCGCGGGCCACCACCGAGGACAGGTATGCGGACGGCCGCAAGCTGGAAGCGTCGGCGACTTCCACGGTTTTCACCGGGTTGACACCGGGCCTGTCTTACACGTTCTTCTTCTGGTGGAGGCCGTCTGATGACGCCGATTGGGTCAAGGTGCTGCCTTCGGCGGTGTGCAGCACTGAGCGCCTGCCCGCCCCTACGAGCCTCAGCTGCGAGGCGTCGAATACGGCGGTCGTATTGTCGTGGGCCGAGGTCGCCGGCGCCACCGACTACGAAGTGTCCATGCCGAGCTATCCGTGGTTCACCCCAGTGGGCGAGTTGTCCCACAAATTCACCGGCTTGACCGCCAACACCTCCTATACGTTCAGGGTTCGGGCCGGCGCGGCGGCCGACGAGCGCACGGGGTGGGGCGAGGAGGCGAGCGTGACGTGCAGCACGCTGGCGGCGCCTCTGGGGGCGCCGACGGGCCTGGCGTGCGCGACTTCGCTGGCAGGGGCATCGTTGTCGTGGGCCGAGGTTGCCGGCGCCACGAAGTACCAGGTGTCGTCTGACAGCGGAATGACTTGGGCGGCCGCCGACGAACTGTCATCGCACACTGTTGCCGGGCTGGCCCCGGCGGCAGCCCACACAGTGCAAGTGCAGGCGGGCAATGCGGCGGCGTGGGGCGGCATCGCCTCGGTGGTTTGCCCGGTAGTGACGGTGCCTGCCCCGTCGGGGCTGATGTGCGCGACCACGCTTTCTTCGATCACGCTGACGTGGGAGGCGATAGACGGCGTGCAAGGCTACACCGCGACGCTGAAGTCGTCTTCGGCCCCTGCTGCGGAGGTTTTGCAGACGAAGGCAACCACCGGCCGTTCGGCGACGTTCACAGGACTGGCGGCGGGCGGAACATACTATGTGTCCGCGCAGGCAAACCACACGGGACTGGCATCGGGCATTGCGGGAATCTGGTGTTTCGCCAATGCGGCGCCCCCATTGTGCGCTTCTACGGGCGCCGACTTCGTCGTCGTGTCCTGGCAGGCTGACGACATGGTGCATCAGTGGCGGGCGGCTATGGCCGTGGGCACTCACTCGTTCTCCAAGGTGGTCGAACTGGCATCGGACGAGCTATCGGCAAAATTTGGCGGCCTGAGCCCCGATACCGACTACACCTTCCACCTGTGGTGGCGGTCTTCCGCCCACAGCCCCTGGATCCAGATTTATCCCCCCGCGACCTGCACTACCACCATGCTCCTGCCCTCAGCACCCGCAGGCCTCACCTGCACCGCCGTGACCTCTTCGACGATCACCGCTCAGTGGAACCCGGTGGACGGCGCCACAAAATACCGGGTGTCGTCTGACAACGGAGCTACCTGGGTCGAGCTGGACAGCGCGACAACCGTCCATACCTTCAGCAAGCTCACGGCGAGCAGCGAGTATCAGATCGCGGCGCAGGCCCAGAACGCGGGAGGCTGGGGGGCCAGCTCGCAGACCACCTGCTCCACTGCCGAACCGCCGCTGCCCGCGCCCATTGGAGCGGTATGCACCGCCGCGATCAACTCCCTCGAACTGAGGTGGAGCCCGGTGGATGACGCCACCCGCTACCGGGTGTCCAAAGACTCGGGGAAGACCTGGGAGGAGACCATCGGCACTGCCCTCACCCTTTCCGGGCTGGCAGCAGACAACTCGTACGATTCGATACAAGTGCAAACCGGCGACGCCGACGGCTGGGACGGCACGAAAACAATCTCCTGCCGAACGCTGCCCGCCACCGCGCTGTCCGCTCCCAGCGGCCTGGCATGCACCGCCACGGCCAACTCCATCACACTGAGTTGGAACCAGGTGGACGGCGCCACCCGCTACCGAGCAGGATTCGGCCATACCTGGATCACCGCACCTGGCACTGCGCGACTGCGCGCCATCAGCGGCCTCAAGGCCGGCACCTCCTATGACCTGAGAGTGCAGGCCGGCAACGCAGACGGGTGGGAGAGCGTCGCCGCGGTCAAACCGTGCTCCACGGCGACCGCTCCACTGCGAGCGCCGACGCTGCGCTGCATCTCGGCGACCTCATCCAGCGTCACCTGGGGGTGGGCTCCCGTTCCCGGTGCAACGGGATACCAACACAGAAGCGCAAGCACTGACACCTGGAAGACAACGACAATCTCCGACGCGGCCAGCCCCACCATCACTGCTACTGCCGCCGCCGGTACCCGCCACCAGTTGCGCGTCCGGGCGACAAAAGCCGGCGAGACCGGCCCCGTAACCATCCACAACTGCTACGCCGCGCCGAGCGGCGGCGGTCCCGCCCAACCCGAAATACCCCTGCCGGTCTGCGTTGAGCCCACCACCACCAGCATTACTGTCGAGTGGCCCCCCGCCTATGCGGCGACCAGTTACAAAATCGGCCACATTCACAATTACTACAAGAGGCAAGACCACCAAGAGGCCGAACTGTCGGTGACGGTCACAGGGCTGAACATCGACCAGACGAGCGTCGTGCTCATCCAATCGACAAACGCCACTGGCTCAACTGTGGGAGTAATCACCTGCCGCACCCTGGCAAAGGCCCCTAAGAACCTGGCAATCACCTGCACCGCCAACCGAAAAGGCCCCCCAACAGTCAATATCGCCTGGGACACGATTTCCAGCGCCGACAACTACCAAGTAGCCCTCTCCCGCCAAGAAACGCCTCACGGCGGCACCCCCCAGACAGCAGTCATCGCCCACTACACCGGCAGCCGGGCCGGCATCATCGCCGACGGCGATCACACCACCGACTACCAAGCGCTGGCCAGAGCCCGCACCGCCGCCGGCTGGACCGATTGGACACTGCCCGCGACCGGACGGTGCCCAGCCCCAGCATGACGCCCAACACCCGGACTGTCGGTTCCAAGGCCGGATTGATCTGGGTGACGGCCTGTGAGTGGTTACGTCGCGGTCACGCCGCGGTTCCGCCGATGGTCATCGACGCCACCCGAAGGGTGGGGGTGCCGTCACCCACCGGGACGCCTTGGCCGTCTTTGCCGCAGGTGCCCGGCGAGCCCATGGCGAAGTCATTCCCCAGCGCCTCGATGCCGGCTAGTACCTCAGGGCCGTTGCCGATCAGGTTGCCCTCCCGGATGGGGGGGCCGATCTCGCCGTTGACGATCAGATAGGCCTCGCTCATCCCGAACACGAAATCGCCGGTGGCGGTGTTGACCTGGCCGCCGCCCAGATGGGCCACATAAACCCCCCGGTCGGTGGCCGCGATGATGTCTCGGGGATCCTCTGTGCCGTTGGCCAGGTAGGTGTTGGTCATCCGCACCATGGGCAGGTGCTGGTAGCTCTGGCGGCGTCCGTTGCCCGAGCTCTCCCGCCCCTCCTTACGGGCCCGCAACAGGTCCCACATGTAGTCGGTGAGCACGCCGTTCTCGATCAGCACGTTGCGCTGGGCGGGGCGGCCCTCGTCGTCGATGGCGTAGGCGCCCCACTCCCGGGCCATGGTGCCGTCGTCGATGAGGGTGACCTCGGGGTGGGCCACTTGCTCGCCCACCCGGTTGCGGAACACCGAGGCCTGCTTGGCCACCAGATCGGCTTCGAGGCCGTGGCCACAGGCCTCGTGGAACAGCACCCCTCCACCGCCCGGGCCGATAACCACCGGCATCGACCCGCTGGGAGCGGGCTCGGCGGCCAGCTTGGTGAGCGCCCGGTTGGCCGCGGTGCGGGCCAGGGCGTCCACCTCGTACTCGTCGAACAGCTCGAAGCCGATGGGGCGGCCCACGCTCTCGAACCCGGTCTGCATCCCGGTGTCGCCCACCGCCACGCACGACACCGCGAACCGGGTGCGCACCTGGTCGTCGCCGGCCAGCAGCCCGTCGCTGTTGGCCACCAGGATGCGGCGGCGCCCGTCGGCGTAGCGGGCCGACACCTGGGAGATGGCCGAGCCCGCAGCTCGGGCGGCCTCGTCGGCCCGGCCCAACAGCTCCACCTTGGTGGCCTTGGCCACCGTCTCGGGCAGTATCTCGATTTCGTTGGGCGCCGGGGCATCGACCCGGTCAAACGCTGCCACTCGATGGCCGCCACCGCCGCCCCGGGCAGCGGCCGCCGCGGCCCGCGCCGCTTTGGCCAAGCCGGCTTCGCTCAGATCTGAGGTGTGGGCGAATCCGGTGGTCTCCCCCACCACCACTCGGATCCCTGCCCCCCGGGTGCGGCCCGAGGTCAGCTCCTCCACCTTGCCGTCGTCCAACAGCGCCGACGACGAGCGCCGGTCCTCCGCAAATACCTCGGCGAACTCGCCCCCGGTATGCAGCGCCTCCGACAGCGTGCCGACAACAACAGACTCGTCAATCACAGGTTCTCCCCTTGCCTCGACGCCACAGCCTACCGACCTCCCATCCCAACCGGGAACAGGGGCCGCTCGCCCCGGTCCTAGTGGTCCGTCTGCAAATTGATCAGGGCGTCCTGCTAGGCATCGACGCCCCCCGCTGCGTTGCTCCTCCTTGCCGTACGCTCCGGGTATGGCTGCGTCGGTGCGCCTTGCGAGGAACGCCGCTGCCGTCGCAATCCGCCCCTGCCAATTCACAGACGGACCACTAGCCCAAGTTGGAGCGGCGAGGATAGGCGTGCTCAGGATCGCAGATGATGTTCACCACGTAAGGCACACCGGCGTCCAACGCCCGCTTTAGGGCGGGGGCGATGTCGTCAGGACGCTCCACCGTCTCCCCGGCCCCGCCGAGGGCGGCCACCACCTGGTCGTAGCGGCACCCCTCTTGGAGGTCGGCGGCTACGTCGTAGCCGTACATCTGGCGCATGGGGTGCTTCTCCAGCCCCCAGCAGCCGTTGTTGCCCACCACGATGGCCACCGGAAGGTTGTGGCGCACCAGCGAGTCGGCGTCCATCAGCGAGAACCCGGCGGCCCCGTCGCCCAACAGCAGCACCACCTGGAGGTCGGGGTGGACCACCCGGGCGGCCATCGCGTAGCCCAGTCCGGTGCCCAGGCAGCCGTAAGGGCCGGGATCGAGCCAGTGACCCGGCCGATAGGAGTTCACGAATCGCCCGGCGTAGGAGACGAAATCGCCACCATCACCGATTACCACCGCATCCCGGTCGAGCACCTGGCGCAGTTCCCCGTACACCCGGGTGGGCAGAATCGGATCGGCCGCGGTGGTGAGCAGGTGCTCTTCGGAGGCACGGGCAGCGTCCTCGACATCGCGCAACTGGCCGACCCACTGGTCGCGTTCGGCGGGGTGGGCCGGCGCGGGGCCGTCGGCCAGCGCCGCCAGCATCTGGACCAAGTCACCCGACACCGCTGCGGCCGGGCTCGCGTGGGTAGACACCGACTCGGCACTGTCGGTCAGATGTACCACCTGGGCATCGCCGAATCGTCCGAACGAGAGCCGGAAGTCGAGCGGGGTGCCAGCCACTATCACCAGATCGGTGTCTGAGCGCAGCTGTTGCCGGGTGCGGCTGAAGAACAGCTCGTGATCGGCGGGCAGACACCCGCGTCCCAAACCGTTGGCGAATGTTGGCAATCGCTGAGCCTCCACCCACGCCCTCAACCCGTCCCAGGCGCCGTCCCAATACACGTCGGTGCCCGCCAGCAGCGCGGGGCGGCGAGCGGCAGCCAGCATGTCGGCCACTGCGGCCACCCCGTCGGGATCGGGGGTGGCGCCCATCGGCATGGGCTCGTCGGGCACGGTTCCGGTGCCCTCGGAGAACAGCACGTCCATCGGATAGTCCACGAACACCGGTCCCCGATGGGGGGTCATGGCCCCTTGCACCGCTCGGTAAGTGGCCGTGGCCAGGTCGTCGCCGCCCCCGGCGGTGAGCGACTGCTTGGTGACCGGGGCCAAGATGGGGACGTGGTCCAGTTCTTGGAGCGAGCCCGACCCCCAGCGCGCCTCCGGTGCTCGGCCGCCCAGCACCACCAGGGGCGCGCCGTTGAGCCAGGCGGTGGTCACCGCGCTCACCGAGTTGGTCACGCCGGGGCCGGCAGTGACCGCGGCCACCCCCGGCCGACGGGTGAGCTTGGCCAGGGCCTCGGCCGCGAATACCGCTGTCTGCTCGTGGCGCACGTCGTAGAGCACCACATCGCCTTGCTTCACCGCGGCGTCATACAGCGGGAAAATATGGCCCCCCGACAGGGTGAATAGCTCCTGAACACCGAAAGGGGCCAGGGCAGCCAGCACTTGATCGCCCCCGTGGCCCGTCACCTGTTTCCCCGACATTCGCCTCACCGTAATCTCCAATGAACCTCGCCGGGACAATAGCCTTGGCGGAATGACCCCAATGGCCGCCGCCGCTGAGTGCGCGTGTCAAGTGGTCGGTCAGCCCTGCGACAGCGAGCCTTGGTTTGACTGAGAAGCACACAAAGCGTCGAGCGCTCGGCTACGCCCTGAGAGTGGGGGCCAGCATGGCCCTGCTCGCCCTTTTGATCTGGTGGCTTCCGTCATTCGACGCCAACAAGCTGTGGCCAGACTTCAACTCGGCCACCCCGTTCTGGCTATTCGGTGCGCTCATCCTCACCGTGATCGGCAACATGGCGGCCACCGCCCGGTGGTATGAGGTGGCCAGTGCTCTCGGGCTTCAGGTGAAGCCTCGGCGGATGTTCTCGCACTACATGGCGGGCATGTTCATCTCCAACTTCGTGCCCACCACCGTGGGCGGCGACGTGCTGCGGATATCCCGCCTCTCCAACGACACCGGCGACGGCCCACACAGCTTCGCCTCAGTGCTATTGGAGCGGCTCAGCGGCTGGATTGTGCTGCCGGTGTTCACGCTTGTGGGCTTGGCGCTGGACGAAGAGCTGCGGGGGCTGGGCGCGCCCGCTCGGGTGGCGGCCAGCACTGCCGGTCTCACTCTGCTGGCCCTCGGCCTGGTCTTGCTGCTAGTGGGCAATCAGCGTTTCGGCCGATGGGTCAGCCGGCGAGACGGCTGGGTCCGCTTCGTAAATGGACTGCACATGGGCATAGACGAGCTGCGGGCCAAGCCCCGCGACACCGGTCGCGTGCTGATCACCGCCTTCGCCTACCAGGCAATAATGCTGGCCGCCGCCGGATGCGCGGCCAAGGTGGTGGGGATCAACGGCCTGGGGCCCACCGAGCTGATGGCGTTCATCCCCGCGGTGCTCATCATCCAGGTGCTGCCCATCGGCTTGGGCGGGCTCGGGCTGCGGGAGGGGGCCTTGGTGCTGTTCCTCCACGATCTGGGCGTGATCGACGAGCGGGCCATCGCCATGGGACTGCTGCTCTACTTCCTCACCGTGGCCGGCAGCCTGGTTGGGCTGCCGGCGCTGGTCTTCGGCGGCCGCTATTGGCAGAGGGCCTCACGGTCACGGCATGGTCGCTGACCACCCCCGTCCCCCGGAACCATGACGCTGTCCTTGCCGAGGCGGGGCTCCAAGTCCAAGAGCCGCACCCGGCCCCGCTGGTATCTGGAGCTGGCCGTAATCGGCGCGTTTTACGGAATCTACTCCTGGGTGCGAAACCAGTTCGGGTCGGCCGCGGTGGAACCGGCCGAGGCGCAGGCCAACGCCGAGTTGGTCATCGACTGGGAGCGCAGCATCGGCCTGTACTTCGAGCGCGACCTCCAAGACCTGTTCATCGGCTGGGTGGCGTTCATCCAGTTCTGGAACCTCTTCTACGGGCTATTCCACTTCGCGGTCACCGCCTTCACCCTCCTCTGGCTCTACTGGCGCTTCCCCCGGCACTATCCGCTCTGGCGCACCACCGGGCTGTTGACCACCGGATCGGCCCTGTTCGGGTTCGCGCTGTTTCCGCTGATGCCCCCCCGTCTGCTATCGGTGGGGGGCCGTTACGGCGGCGATCTGCCCGACACCGGCTATGTCGACACGGTGGCCGACGTGGGCGGTCTGTGGTCGTTCACGTCGGGTGCGGCCGAGACGCTCTCCAACCAGTACGCCGCCATGCCCAGCCTCCACTTCGCGTGGAGCATGTGGTGCTATCTGGCATTGCGCAAGCACCTGGTGAACCCGGCCGCCAAATGGGCCATCGCCGCCTACCCGTGGCTGACCCTGTTCGCCATCGTGGTGACGGCCAATCATTACTGGATCGACGCGGCGGGCGGGCTGGGCGCGCTGGGAGTGGGCTGGGCTGCGGCCCGGGGCTACCACAAGCTGCGAAACCGCGAGTAACCTGACGCTCCCAACTCAATGGGCCCAACTCAATGGGAGGGACGTGGACACCAACCATCTGCGCAAGATCACCTGTCCGGCCGATCTTCGCCGACTGGGCGACGATGAATTGACCGAACTCGCCGAGGAGATCCGCGAGTTCATCATCGAGACGGTTCAGGAACATGGCGGCCACCTGGGCTCGAACCTGGGCGTGGTGGAACTGACGCTGGCCCTTCACTTGGTGTTCGACTCTCCCCGGGACATCATCTTGTGGGATACCGGCCACCAGGCCTATGTCCACAAGATGCTCACCGGACGGTTGGACCAGTTCAAGACGCTGCGCAAGCCCGGAGGTCTGTCGGGCTACCCGAGCCGGGAGGAATCCCCCCACGATTGGATCGAGAACAGCCACGCCTCCACCGTGTTGAGCTACGCCCACGGTCTGGCCACGGCTCAACAGGCCACCGGCGGCGATCACCGGCGAGTGATCGCGGTGGTGGGCGATGGGTCACTCACCGGCGGGGTGGCCTTTGAGGGGCTCAACAACATCGGGCACTCGGGCTGCGACGTGACCCTGGTGCTCAACGACAACGGGCGGTCGTACGCTCCCACCATCTCCCGGCTATCGGAGAGCCTGCTGCGGGTTCGGATGGATCCCCGCTATGTCCGCACCGACAACCAGGTGCGAAAGGTTCTTCAGAACATCCCCTGGGTGGGCGATCTGGCCGGCCGGACCGTGGGGGCCGCCAAGGCGGCAGTCCGGGAGATGGTGGAGCCCCGCACGTTCTTCGACGAGTTGGGCATCAACTACTTCGGCCCGTTCGACGGCCACGACCTGGCCAAGCTGGAGCGGGTATTCAGCCGGGTTTCCCATCTGGAGGGTCCTTGCATTGTGCATGTGCTGACTCAAAAGGGCCGGGGGCACGCCCCGGCCGAGAACGACCCGGTCAAGAACATGCACGACATGTCGTACGCCAAGCCGGGGAGTTACACCGAGGCTTTCACCAATGCGCTGATCAAAGAGGCCGAGGCCCGACCAGAGCTGGTAGCCATCACCGCGGCCATGCCCGACTCCACCGGTCTGTTGCCGTTCGCCGAGCGATTCCCCGACCGGTGCTTCGACGTGGGCATCGCCGAACAGCACGCGGTGACCGCGGCCGCGGGCATGGCCATGGGTGGGCTCCGCCCCGTGGTGGCCATCTATTCCACATTCTTAACCCGGGCAATCGACCAGGTGAACCTTGATGTGGGGCTGCACAAGCAGCCAGTAGTGTTCTGCCTCGACCGGGCGGGCATCACCGGCGACGACGGACCATCGCACCACGGCGTGCTCGACATGGTTCTGCTCACCAAGATTCCGGGCATGACCGTGTTGGCCCCGTCGTCATATCAGGATCTCCAGCAGATGCTGCACGATGCCCTGGAGATCACCACCGGCCCCGTAGCCCTTAGGTGGTCCAAGACCGCGGCTCCGTCGGTGCCCGAAGACAAGGTGGGATTCGGCCTCAAGGGGCGCAAGGTGCGAGAGGGCTCTGACGTGTGCCTCCTGTCGGTGGGCAAGATGCTGGCCTCGGCGGAAGAGGCCGCCGAACTGCTAGAAGCCGAAGGCGTGTCGGCCACCGTGTGGGACGTCCGCTGCGTCAAACCCCTCGACGAGGTCATGATGGCCAATGCCGCCGGCCACCGGGCGGTGGTGACTGTTGAAGACGGCTGGCGGGAGGGCGGCGCGGGCAGTTCTATCGCTCACCATTTGGCCCACTCGGGCAATGAGGAACCCGTACCTGCCATCCGGGTGCTGGGCGTCCCCAACGAATACCTCCCCCAAGGCGTGCCCGACCAGATTCTCGCCGACTGCGGCCTCGACCCCGCCGGCATCGCCGCCTCCGCCCGCGAGGCCCTTACGGCTTGACGAACTGGTCGAGGATTTCTTTGACCGCCTCGCTGTAGGCGGCCAATTTGGCAGGGCCGATGCCAGGCACGGCCCGCAGACCGGCATCGGTGGTAGGACGGCGATTGGCCAGCTCGATGAGGGTTGCGTCGCTGAACACGATGTAGGCGGGCACGTTGTCGGTCCGGCTTCGCTCCAACCGCCAGGCTTTCAGCGCTTCGAACGCGGCCGCGCCCACCGGGTCGGTGGGAGGCTCGGACTTGGGGCGCTTGGCCGGGGTCGCCGGTTTCGACGGAGGTGCTGAGCCGACCACGACTGGCGGGGTGAGCAGGCCGGTCGTTTCCCTCGGGTCTGGCTCGGGAGGAGACTGGTAGCGAGTGGAGAGCTCGCCTTGAAAGTCGGTGGGCGGGTCGCCGCATATGAGGGTTACCGATTCCGAGCACCGGGTGATAGCCACATGGAAGACCCGCCTTTCCTCCTCGAGGTCGCCGGCGAGGCGGTGGGGCATCAATCCCTTCGATGCCTCGTAGACGATCACGTGGGGCCATTCCCGGCCCTTGACCCGGTGGACGGTGGCCAGTTGGACTCCGTGTTCGTTATCACCCTGGTAGCCATCAGACAATCGGTCGGCCAGCCATCTCCGAAAGTCGGCCGGGTCGGGATGGAGGTGGGCCACCGATATGAGGGCGCGCAGATCGTCGCCGTGAGCCGAGCGGTCGACGGAGCGGCGGGACGCATCCAGCCGGGTGTCGAGGCTGCCGCCGAGGCCAAGTTCGTCTCGCACCGTCTCCAACAGTGCCCGGGTGGTGACGTCTCCGCTTGCCTTCTTGAATCTTGACCGCAGCATCTCGACGTCGTCGGCAAACTCGCCCACCTTCTTTGACGACCGCTCGTCTTTGATGCGACCGGCCAAGGCCTTGATCGCGGAGATGCTCTGCTGTTCAGCGATCCACTCGATGACCCGGGGGGAAATTCCCCGGGGCGGTCGGCGAGCCGCATCCGACAGCGCCTGGGCCGGCAGGCCCCGCTCGGGCGCAGTGGCTATGTCGAGCCAGGCCAGCGCCGCGGCCACCCCGGTGCGCTCTAAGAAGAGGCGGCCCACCGGCTGTGCAGACGGCACTCCCATGTCGCCGAGGACGATCTGGGGAACCAGCAGAGTGCTGTTAACCCTGGTCAGCACCGCTATTTCCTGGGGCTGGGCACCGGCTTCAAGAAGCGATCCGATGGCTTGGCGCAGCACCGGCGCCCCGTCGGATGCCGTCTCCACGGTGATCGCCGAACTCCGGGCACCATCGTGGTGATCGTCCCGGCCCGGAGCCGCGGTGATCTGTTTGTCGATACGGCGGCGGTTGTGGGTGAGCAGGTTCGACGCCGCCTCAACTACCTCGGGAGGGCAGCGATAGTTGACGTGAAGCCCGTGGCGCTGCGCTCCGGGAAAGTACTTGTGATAGTCGATGAGCCACTCCGGGGAGGCGCCGGAGTATCCGTAGATGGTCTGGTCGTCGTCGCCCACGCCGAACACGTCCGACCGGGGACCGGCCAACAGCCGAACCAGCAACAGGTGGGCCGGAGTGAGGTCTTGAAACTCGTCCACCAGCAGGATGCCGCAGGTCATCCGGGCGGCGGCTCGGGCCGCAGGGTCGCCCAGCAAGATGTCGATGGCCCGGACGATCTGCTGGTCGAAGTCCACCAAGCCGCGCTCGTCGAGGAGATCGACATATTGGGGGGCAATCACCGAGAAGTCGGGCACATCGGGGTGGTAGTCGCGCTCAACTTCGGCAGGGTTGCGCAAACCAAGTCGGGACGCGCCCAGCGCCTCAATCCAAGGAGCGAGTTGGTCGGTCATGGCCCGCCGCTTTCGGGGCACCATCCCGTCGAGCAGGTCCCGCACCCCCCGCTCGTCCACCACCTCCACCCGTCCGTGGTCTCGGGGGCGGGCGAACGGCCCAGTGCCGTTGCAGATGGCCAGCGCCAAACTGTTCAGGGTTCGCACCTCAAGGCCGGGCAGATCAGCGGTGCGTTCCTGCATCTCAGCCCGAGCCCGCACATTGAACGCCACTAGGCATACGGCCTTGGGGCCCACGCCCAGGTCGCGCACCAAAAAGCGGGCTCGTTCGGTTAACACCCGGGTCTTGCCCGACCCCGCCGGAGCGACGATGCAGGCCGCGCCGCCCAAGTGTCCGACCGCGGCCCGCTGGTCGTCGGCCAAGTCGGCCCGGGGCAAGACCGGGTTCAGCACAGCCAGGCTGCCCACCGCCAGATTCACCGTCGGAACAACCCCCGCGCACCCGTCGCCCAACACCTCACCGGCGAACACGTCGAAAGGCCCGCCGTCGCACCACACAGGCCCGGCATTGGCAACCACGTCTCCCAGCTCGCCAGCCTCTGCCGGCCGCGCCCCCAACGCCAGCGCCCGCTCGCGCAACTCGAACCGCGGCTGCTCGGGATCGCGCCAATCCACCGCGTTGGCAACGAGCAGATGGCAAAGCACCTCGGTTGGCATGGTCAGGCCGGGCTTGAGATCCCACCATAGGGGGTGCATCTCCGGCTCAGACTGCGGCAGCTCGCCGTCCAACTCGATCACCAGCGGAATGCGCTCCACCCAGGCTCGCCTCAGCTCCCGCCCAACCTCGGGGTTGAATGTGTCGGTTTGAACCGTCAGCCGTCGGCAATCCTTCCACTCCTGAGGCGTCTCTTGTCCCATGCCAACCAAGACGCTTCGGCCCAGGCACGTCGGACCTCTCACAGCTACCTCGGAGTTCGCCGCTCGAGGACCGGCGCTAACTGCGGATGAGTGTGCCGGGGCGTGCGCCGGTGGGCTGGCCTTCTCGGAATGTCACCTCTCCGGCGCAGATGGTGGCGTCGTAGCCGTCGGCGGATTGCAGCAGGCGGCAGGCGCCGGTGGGCAGGTCGCCCACTACCTCGGGCAGATGGAGGCTCATGGCGTCGAGGTCGATCACGTTGATGTCGGCCCGTTTGCCTTTGGCCAACACCCCCCGATCTTCGAAGCCGTACAGCTCGGCCGGCTCGGAGGTGAGCATCTTCACCGCCTCGGCGATGGACAGCTTCGGTCCCCGCTGCCGGTCGCGCACCCAGTGCTGGAGCATGTAGGTGGGCAGGCTGGCGTCGGAGATCACACTGCAATGGGCCCCGCCGTCGGCCAGCCCAACCACTGTCATGGGGTGCACCATCATCTCCCGCAGATCCTCCAGGTCGCCGTGGCGATATCCGGTGAAGAACACCTGGAGCATTCCCCGGTCGCACATCAGGTCGTACACCAGCTCGATCACGTCACCTCCGGTCCGCTCGGCCATGGCGGCCAGCGACTCAGACGGGTCGGGCTCGAACACTGGGCCTCCGTCGAAGGGAAACGTGGCATGAAGGGAGTGGCGCAGGATGCCCATGGCCGGATCGCCCGGAATGTTCTCAGACAAAATGGCAGACCGCACCTCGGGGCGGCGCAGCTCAACCAGCCGCTCCTCCAGCGGCAGATGGTCGAGCGGCTCATAGGTGGGCCGCTTCTTGAACGGGTTGAACTGGTCCCAGCCGGCCAAAAGCCCGCCGGGGCGTCCCTGCACCTGGGGCACCAGCTTGGCCCCCTCAGCGTTGGCTCGCTCCACGATGTCCATCTGCTCGCGCCACTGGCCGGGATTGACGTGGACCTGGACCATGGTGAAGGTGATGGCCCGGCCGGTCTCCAGACTGAGGCGCCGGTATAGCTCCACCTCTCGAATGGGCGCATCGGGATCCTCGCCCATCGAGCCGGCGGGCACCACCTCCACCAGCGATCGGCCGTCCAGCGCATTCATGATGGCGGCCAATTCCTCGTGGTCGGCAAACGTTCCCGGCACCGGCACCCCCGACAGCGAGGTATGCATCGGCAGCCGGTTAGTGGAGAACGCCACCGCGCCAGCCTGAGTCCCCTCGCCCACGATGCGGGCCATCTCGGCCAGCTCGGCCGCGGAGGCCGACTCGGTAGTTGCCCCTCGGTCGCCCATCACATAAGCCCGCACTGCGCCGTGAGGCACTTGGGCGGCCACGTCAATGGTGCGGCCCATCCGCTCCAGCTCGTCCAGATACTCGGGAAAGGTCTCCCATCGCCAAGTGATCCCCTCATGGAGGGCCGCGCCGGGAATGTCCTCCACACCCTCCATCAGCTCGATCAGCCAGTCGTGGCGGCTGGGATCGGCAGGGGCGAACCCCACCCCGCAGTTGCCCATCACCACTGTGGTTACCCCATGCCACGCCGATGGGGCCATGATGGGATCCCAGGTGGCCTGCCCGTCGTAGTGGGTGTGGACATCGACGAACCCGGGGGTCACATAGCGGCCCGCCGCGTCGATCACCTCGGCGGCGTCGGCGTCGATACGGCTCTCGACGGCGGCCACCCGCCCATCCGAAACCGCCACATCGGCCGCGATCGGCGCCGCCCCAGTCCCGTCGACAACGGTGCCCCCGCGAATCAGAAGATCAAGCATGGGGCCATTCTTTCAGGCCGCGATGACAGCACCTACCCCACGAGTGCTTCCGATGAAGAAAAAGGGATCAGGCCCGGGCGAAATACGGGTTGTCGCCCGCCTCGTGGTCGGTGGCGTCCACCACTTCGGTGATCTCGGGGATGGCCTCGGTGATCATCACCGTGATGCCTTCCCGCAGGGTTGCTGCGCTCATGGCGCATCCCTGGCAGCCGCCGCCCATGGTGATGTAGGCGGTGTGCCCCTCAACTCCCAACAAGTTGGCGAAGCCACCGTGGGAGGCCAGCGAGGGATTGATGTGCTGGTCTAGGAGCTGTTGGAGCTTCTCGGGGATTGTGCCGCTGAGCTCTAGGTCGGCACCCTCCAAGAGATCGGGCTTGTTGGGGTTGCGGATAACCAGCCCGCCTTGCATGGGGTTGTTGGGCAGATCCAGGGTGCCGCCGGCGAGGTTCTCCACCGATTCCTCGGGGATCATCACGGTGAGACCGTCGGAGACGATGTGACGGTGGCCCTCGGTGCAATCGGCCACCTCCTCAAACGCCAGGTCGTAGGTGTAATCAGCGCCGCTGACCCCGGTGATCTCGATGCGCAGGCCGAGGGCTTCGGGATCATCCTCGTTGGACCGGATCTCAAGCACCTTGGCGATAGCCGCCTCGGTGACCTCGAAAAGTTGGGCTTCGACAGTTTCGCTCACGGCCCCAAGCCTACCCGAGCCCAACCCCCGCCACCATGGCCTAGACGGTCGAAACGGGCGCGAGATCAGCCGCGGCGGATGCGGCCCCGCAACGACCGGAAGGCCAGTGTTTGGGCCAAAAGTCCCACCACGGCGATGGCCAGCAGCGCCCGCCCCAGCGCCCAGCCGTCCCAGCCCGAGAACAGCGAGCGCATTCCCTCCAGGGCATAGGTCATGGGGTTGAACCAGGTGATGGCAGCCAGCCAGTCGGTCATCACCTCCCGGCTCACCCAGGCGGTGGTCAAGAACATGAACGGGAAGAACAGCAAGAAGCTGGAGTTGACCGCTCCCGGATTCCCGGTGCGCAGTGCAATGGCGTAGGGAAAGCCGGTGAAGGCCAACCCCCACAGCGCCCCGAACAGCACGAACACCAAAAGACCCAACACCCCGGTGGCCCCGAAGCTCACCCCGATGGCGAAGCCCAGGACGATCACCGGCACCGCCATCACCACGAACAACGTGAAGTCGGCCACCATCAGCCCCAGCAGCAGGGCATAGCGGTTCACCGGGGTCAACAGCAGCCGGTCGAAGTAGCCCTCGGAGATGTCGATCACCAGCGCATTTGCCCGGGACATGCCGGTCACCGCGGTCATGATGGCCACCGGCAACTGGAAGGCCTTGTAGTCGATATCGGAGACCACATCGCCGGCGAGGTTCTGGATGGCCCCAATGGTGACCATCAGGAAGAACAGGGGGATCAGCATGGCGGGGATGATCGCCTCCAGATCTCGGGGCAGCAGCCGCAGCGCCCGGTTGGACACCGAGGCCATATCGCTGAAGAACCCCGACGGCCGTGCCCTGATTACGTCGGTGGCAGGCGGGGCGGCGGGGGCGGCCTCGCTCATTCCTCCACCTCGATCCGGGCTCCGGTGAGCTCCAAGAAAACGTCGTCGAGCGTGGTGGGGTGAATCGACAGATCGCTTACCTCCACCCCGGCGGCCGACAACGCCACCGCCACCGGGCTGACCACCGAAGCCCCGTCGCCGGTGGCCGCGCTGACCTCGTTGCCGTAAACCTCCACGTGGCTGATGCCCGGCACTTGGCCGATGGCCTGAGCGGCCACGTCGGGGTCGCCCTCCACTCGGGCCACCACCACGTCGGAACCCACCGTTCGCTTCAGCTCATCGGGCGTGCCCTCGGCCACCAGCCGGCCGTGGTCCAAAATGCCCACCCGGTGGGTCAGCGCGTCGGCCTCCTCCAGATACTGAGTGGTGAGGAAGATGGTCATGCCCAGGTCGCGGTTCAACCTGCGAATCTGCTCCCACACCACCGCTCGGCTGATGGGATCGAGGCCGGTGGTGGGCTCGTCCAGAAACAGCACCTCGGGGTTGTGCATCAGCGCCGCGGCCAGATCCAACCGGCGCTTCATGCCCCCCGAGTAAGTGGACACCCGCCGGTCGATGGCGTCCATTTCCAGCAGGGGGGCCAACTCTTCGATACGGGTGGCGACGGCGTCGCGCTCCAGGCCGTAATAGCGCCCTTGCAGCATAAGCGTCTCCCGCCCGGTGAGCTTGCCGTCAAGAGCGGCGTCTTGGAGGGCCACACCGATGCTGAGCCGCACCAGGTCGCCCTGAACGCCAACGTCGTAGCCCGCAACCGAGGCCGACCCCGCGGTCAACGAAGCAAGAGTGCACAGCATCCGCACCACAGTGGACTTGCCCGCGCCGTTTGGCCCCAGGAATCCGTAGACCTCTCCGGCGGCTACCTCCAGATCGAGCGAGTCAACCGCCACTACTTCGCCATAGGTACGGCGCAATCCACGAGCGGAAATAGCAGCCGACACGACTAATGATGCTACCTATGAGCACCGCGATATCCTCATCGCCCATGTCCGAAACATCGTGCCCCTCAGTCAGCTATGGACTGACCGGCGACGTCGCCGCCGTCCACCTCGATGACGGCAAAGTCAACGTCTTGACCCGCGAAGTGATCGCCGCCCTGCACGACTGCCTGGACCGAGCCGAGCAAGAGGCCAAAGCGGTGGTGATGATCGGTCGTCCCGGCAAGTTCACCGCCGGATTCGATTTGAAGGTAATGCAGTCTGGCCCTGACGCGGCCAGCGGCCTGTTCCGGGCCGGCATGGACCTGTTCGTGCGGTTGTACGAATTCCCCATACCAGTGGTGGCCGCCTGCACCGGCCACGCATTTGCCGCCGGGGCCATCTGGCTTATGAGCTGCGATGTGCGCATCGGCGCCGACGAGCCCACCAAGATCGGCCTCAACGAGACCGCCATCGGCATGGTGCTGCCAGCGTCGGTGGTCACGCTGGCCCGCGATCGCCTATCGCCCCGCCATGTCCATTCCTCGGTGCTCTTGGCCCGGCTCTATTCCCCGTCTGAAGCAGCCGAAGTCGGCTATTTGGACTGGGTGGTTCCGGCCGATGAGCTCGAAGAGGCGGCGATGTCCGAAGCAGCCGGGCTGGCCGAGGGACTGGCATTGAAGGCCTTCGCTGGCACCCGGCGCGTGATCAGGGGACCGGTGGCTGAGTCGGTTCGGGAGATGCTCGACCACGACACCCGGTCGTTCACCGTCGGGTTGAGTTGACGGACGACTGGTCGAACATAGGAGGACTGCAAGCATGAGCGACCCGGTAGTAGGACTTCTGGAGTCAGTGTGGGCGTCGATCGCCCAGCTCGGCGCCGATTTGAGCGACGAGCAGTGGGACACGCCCACCGAGTGCCCCGGCTGGTCGGTGCGAGATCAGGTGAGCCACATCATCGGCCTTGAGCGGATGCTGGCCGGAGAGGCCCCAGAGCCCCCCGCAACCGAGGGCGGGTTCGAAGGCATCGCCGCCTTCAACGAGGGGCAAATCGCCCCCCGCCGATCACGCCCAGGCTCAGAGGTGCTGGCCGAGATGATCGACATCTGCGCCCGGCGGGTGGAGATACTGCGGGGCCTACCCGATGAGAAATGGGACGAGGTGGGCTTCACCCCCATCGGCGACGCCCCGTACCGCACGTTCATGCACATCCGGGTTTTCGACTGCTGGGCCCACGAGCAGGACATGCGCAGGGCGCTGGGCATCTCCGGCCATCTGAGCGGCCCGGTTGTCCAGCACTGCCTCGACTGGCACACCCGCAACATGGGCTTTGTGGTGGGCAAGAGAGCTGGAGCCCCCGACGGCAGCACCGTGGTGTTCGCCATAGACGGCGACGCTGACGGCCCCCGAGGCGTGGCGGTTGCCGACGGCCGGGCCAAGCCGTCGGCCCCGGCCGAAAACCCCACAGTCACCGTGCACACCGACGTTGACACCTACAACGCGCTGTGCTGTGGCCGCACCGATCCCGCCGCTGCTCTGGCCGCCGGCCTGGTGACCGTGGAGGGCGACCGCGAGCTGGGCGAACGGGTGGTTTCCTCCTTGCCCTACGTTTCGTGAACGCCGAAGCCCCGATCGAGGGCATCACGTTTTATTGGCGGCCCGGCTGTGGGTTCTGCGCCCATCTACACAGAGAGCTGGACAAGCTCGAAGTGCCCATGGACATGCACAACATCTGGGAAGATCCGGCCGCGGCCGCCTTCGTTCGCTCAGTGGCCAACGGCAATGAGACCGTTCCCACGGTGGTGGTGGGCGACACCTCGATGGTGAACCCCGCCCCCGCTCAGGTGATGGCCGCCTTGGCCGACTGCGCTCCCCAGCTGGTGCCTGAGGGGTACGAGCCTCCCCAACCCGGGCCGGTAGCCCGGATGCTCAACCGCCTGCTGGGCGGCGAGCGGCCATCGGAAGGCGGCTAGCCCGAGGCCATCCGGGCCTCTAGGTCGAGCGCTCGGGGGCTGACCGATAGATCGAAGTCGGTGCTGCCCAGCGTGTCCGGATTCCAAACCTCCCGGTCCACCAGCCAATTGCCCCAGCCGGAGAACCAACCGTCGTGATACGACTCGAATTGGGGTGCCCACCAGTCCCGCAGCGGCATGCGGGTGGTTTGATGGCTGGCCAGATCAGGAGCCAAGCCGAGGATGTCGCTTGGATGAACGGTGAGCACGAAATCGGCCGTCAGGGACGACGCTGAGGCGCTTTCGACCCACCGGAGGCCCTCGTAGTCCCGGAAGTACCACAGATTGGGCACCGAGATGGCGGTGTCCACCGCCACCGTCACCGGCCCTTCGCCCACCGACCTGCTGTACTCATCTAGCGCCTCGATGCGATGCACCGTGTCGACATACTCGTAAGTGGTGTGGACCTGGGTCAAGAGCTCCCGGGGTTCGCGCTGGTTCACATAGTTGGATCTCCAGGAGACGAACAGCGTGCTGGCCAGCAGCCCGGCCAGAATCACCCCTACCGGGAGCATCCATAGTTTTCTTCGAGCCCGCCACAGCACCTGTACGCCATAGCCGGCCAAAAAGCCCATCGGCACCAAGATGTGCAGCGCCAGCCATGGGAACCGCTCACTGGCCCAGGAATACGAGAACCAGCTGGCCACCGCGGTCCACAGCATGAACTTGCCCACAAACGTGGGATTGCGGAACACGTGGACGGCGCCAATCGCCGCGAGGATGCACACTAAGTACTCGTACAGGGGGATGGTGTACAGGTAGTAGTGCCACGGCTCGCTGCCCCGGTTGGTGTCCTGTTCACCTCGCCAGTAGGTGATGCCCTCGGTGAAGCCGTCCATGAAGCCCTCGGCCTTGGTGAAAAAAACCGTGAACCACAGAGCGAAGAAGAACAGAAAAACCGCGGCGGCCAACACCCATCCCCATGCGGGCACCCTGCGGACGGCGCGCACCACCGGCAGGTCCCAAATCGAGCGGGGATTGGCCAGCAACAAGATGACCTCCACCATGAGCACCCCGTAAATGCCCAGGGTGAGGAATACCTCCACGTTGTAGTAGGCGCTGACGCCAAAGGCGATGCCCATGGGCACCAGCCCGGCAGGCAGCATCCACGACCACCCGGCGGCCCCGCTCTGCGGACCTTCAGTGTTCCCCGACCGCTTCTGTTGGGCCGCTTGTTCGGCCAGCAGGGCCAAGAAGAAACCCCCGAAGATGAACACGGCAATGAACGTGGCCTCCTTGACAGCGAAACCCGAGGCCAGCAAGAACCCGAGAATCGAGGGCAATAGCAGCCGGGGGCGGTCCAGGAACCGAACTATCACCACCATCATCGCCAGGATGATGAATGCGGTCAGCGAGTCTTCCCGGCCTAACCGGGTCATGTAGAGGGCGATAGGGCTGAACGCCAGCACCGCAGAGGCGGTCAGGGTCACCACCGGACCGAGAGACCGGCGCAAGAACCACGGCAGGATGACCATCCCCACCCCGGCCAGTACGGCAATCATGCGAGCGGTGGTGTGCGACTCCCCGAACACCCAGAAGAACGCTGACGTCAGGTAAAAGCGCAGCGGCCCGTGGTACACCGGGTCGTACCCCTCGTAGGTGCCCTCCAGGAACTTCCACGAGTACCAGGCATCCAGGCTCTCGTCGTGGTGAAAAGGACGCTCGGCCAACTCGACGAGCCGCAATATGAGACCGGCCAGCGCCATCGCGCCGACGGCGATGGCCAATGCCGTCTCGGGCCGGCGGCGCCAGAACTCCACCGGGCTCCAACTCGCCAACGCCTGGTCTCGCTCCCGGGTCATCGCTCCCATGGTTCAGCGCACCTCATAAATCGCATACCCGCCCCGGGAGAACGCCAGAGCGCCCCGAGAGGCCCAGAACTCCTCGCTGACTCCGGCCCGGCGCTCGATCGGCCCGACCACCACATAGTCCACCCCATAATCATCTATCAGTTCCTCGGTGCCCTCGAAACCGCCCAGCATGGTGCGGGCCTGCTGATGGCGCGTCGGCCAGTCGGTGACCCCCAGATCGTTGATCCAGCCGGCGAAGCCCACCACCGTCTGCCGCCCACTGAGCGCCGGCACCGGATGGGTGTGCTCAAAGCCGATCAGGAACACGCTGTCGGGGGGCGTTTGATCCCGGGCCCATTCGCCCGCGGCCACCCCGTCACCCGAAGCGATCGGGTGGGGCCAAACGTTGACCTCGGGGTCGACCGCCTTCCAGATGTCCAGCGCGCCCGCGAAAGTGAGGGCGAAGAACAGCATCACCGCCCCCGCCACCCCGAGCCAGCCGATTGAGGCCAGCCTCACCAGCACGGCGGCCACCAGGAGCGACCCCAGCAGGATCACCGGGACGAACCAATGGGTGTTGTTCCACGGATGAGACGGGGCCACCCGCACGAAGTTGGGCACGATCAGCCACAGCCACACCGGGATGGACCCCCACAGCAGAATTCGGGGCATCGTGCCTCTCCACAGCTGGGCGGCCAGCATAAGCAGCAGGAACACCCCGGCGTTTCGCCACCAGAACGTGAGCAGGCTGTCCTGGTCGACGGAGTAGCCGGGGGGCTGCATCCAGCTGCCTTTTACCCAGTTCTCCACCACAATCTCGGTGTTCAAGGGCTTGATCCACAGGGCCGCGGGAAGCGAGAACGCCAACGCGGGCAGAGCGAACAGCAGCCACTGTCTGCGGCGGGACAAAACCACCCAGATCAGGCCCAAGCCCAAGGCCATACCGAAGGAGTAAACGTGGAATATCGGCATCAACCCGACGAGCACGCCGACTGCGGCGAACAGCCGGCGCGATCCAGTCTTGTGGGCCTCGAACATGAGCACCACCGCGATCAGCAAAAGGGAGAAGCCGGCCAGGGTCGGTCGCTGAGGAAATAGGTTCCCGGTGACCGCGTTCTCCATCAAGATGTTGCCGGCGTGGTGGCGGGTGTAGTCGGTGGGCAGATCCCAGATGACTCCCCAGCCGCCGTCGGCCCGATCACCAAAGAAGCGAAGCCACCCAAGGCCGCCGAACAGGGTGAACACCAGCACCGCGACCACTCCCACCGCTCGGCTGGAGAACAGCCTCACCCCCACCAGGTACAGAGTGGGCACGAATGCAAACGCCAGATAGCCCGACGACACCTCCAGCCCGCCGAAGGCGCTCAGCCCGGCTCGGTCGAGCATGGCGGCGAAGAAGTCGATTCCGAAGTGGTAGGGCAGGCGGTCGACCCCGAATGCGGTGGGCAGCTCCGGCGGGAAGTTCTCCCCGTGGGCGAATGACGAGGCGTAGGTGAGGTGAGCCTGCCAGTCGGTCCACGACGAAAGGTGGCCGGCCAGTACACCCCCCGAGCCGTCGGGCAGATACGCCCGGTTCAAGATCCAAACGGTGATCACCCAAGCTGGAGCGGTCAGTATGAGAAGGGGAGCGGGGTTCTCTGGGCGGATGATCGGCCGCATCAGGCGGCGCCGGAAATCGCGGCACTCAGCGCCGATCAGCTCGACCCCCCTCCACCAGCCGGTGGCCGAAATCGCAGTGGCCACCAGCGCGGCCCCAGCCACAATTCGGCCGCTCAGCCCTCCTACGGCCCAGCCCGCGGCATAGCCCACCAGGGTGACCGCCATGAATCCGAGCACCGCTCCATAGGCCACTCGCTCTTCGATGCGGAGCTTCAACCCGGTCAGGTAGGTGAGGCCGATGCCGATGAGCACGCAGTCGGCAAGGAACAGCGCAACCAATAGCTTCATCGGCTCAAGAACTTAGCGGCCGGGCTAGTTCGCGGGGAGCCACCGACCGCAGTAGTCCCGGGGCCATGGCTGGTCTCCCCTACGGGAGTAGAGCAGTCGGGCCCGGGCATCTTGCTCTTCGGGCGGGGCGTGAGCCGGGTTGCCGGTGCCGCCGACGGTCCTCCACGTTCGAGGCTCGAACTGGTAGGCCCCATAGAACAGGCCGTTGGCGCTCTCGATGGTGTAGCGGTTGCGGGACTCGCACCAACGAAGGTTCTGCCAATGCTGTTCGGTGGGCTCGATAAATCCGTTCTTGGCCAGCTCGCGGTCGGCTAGATCGTTGATCTCCGCGATATAAACCACCCACTCGGCCGCTTCCACTGCTTCCCCCGCGTCGATCAGGCGGCTGTTCAGATACGGGATGGCGTCGTCAAGCCGCTCGATACGGGCCTTGGTCCGCTCCCGCTCACCAGGCACGTCGTCCACGGCCTTCAAGGCCTCGTCATATACCTCGGACAACTCCGACAGCAGGGCTTTCCGCCAGATGGCATCAGTGGCTTCCGAGACCCCCAGAATGAAGACCAAATCCTCAATATCGCCCCCTGATATGTACTCCTGCACCACCAGTTCCTCAGCCTCGTCTATCAGTAGCTGCTTTCCGATATCCACATCGTTGAACTGGTCCAGCCGGGACAGCTCGAGGTGCAACTCATCCACCGTTCGGTCCATGGCCATCTGCACCGAATCGCGGGCCGCAAGGGCCAACTCCAAGTCCTTTTGGGCCCGGTCCAGATCACGCCACGCCGGCACCGCCGACTCAACCGCGACCGGCTGCGCGGCTTCTTCGCCGATATCGGACTGTCCGAACGCGACTCCCCCGGTGGCCGCCAAGGTGGCGGCCACGGCGACGAATAGAACCGCCATGCGTCTGCGTTCTTGAGCCCGCAAACTCTCTCCCCAGTTCGGCTACCCTCGAAACGGGTTTACCGCACCATTCCCTTGGGCGGCAAAACCCCCTACCCGTCGCAAAAGCCTACCGACCATGCCCACTGCCCCATCAACCGACCCTGCCCCACCCGGAATGCCTCCTCTGGTCGACGCAATCGTCGTGGTGTCTTTCGGCGGGCCGGAGGGACCCGACGATGTGATGCCGTTCTTGCGCAACGTCACCCGGGGCCGGAACATCAGCGACGACCGCTTGGCCGCGGTGGCCGAGCACTACCACCTGTTCGGCGGAGTCAGCCCCATCAACCAGTGCAACCGCGACCTCATCGCCGCCCTGGTCGAAGAACTGGCTGGACGCGGGGTGGAGGTCCCCGTGTACTGGGGCAATCGAAATTGGTCGCCCATGCTGGCCGATACGGTGGCTCAGATGCGCGACGACGGCATCTCCCGGGCACGGGCGTTTGCCACCTCGGCCTTCGGCTCATACTCGGGCTGTCGCCGGTACGCCGAGGACATCGAACAGGCTCGAGCCGCGGTCGGCCCCGACGCGCCCGTCATCGACAAGCTGCCGCCGTTCTGGGACCAAGTGGGCTTCTTGTCGGCCATGGCCGACAACCTGGCTGTCGCCCGGCGATCTGAGCCGACCGCCCCGGTGGTGTTCACCGCCCACAGCATTCCCAACTCCATGGCGTCCACCGCCCCCTATGTCGCCCAGCTCACCGAGGCCTGCCGCCGGGTGGCGGCCCGCTCAGGAGTGAGCCAGTGGTCGCTGACCTATCAGAGCCGCAGTGGCCCGCCCCAGGTTCCCTGGCTCGAGCCTGATATCAGCGAGGAGTTGGACAGACTGGCCGACAACGGAGCCGACGCGGTGATCGTGGTGCCGATCGGTTTCGTAGCCGACCACATGGAGGTGATCTACGACCTCGACACCGAGGCCCGCCAGCGGTCTGAAATGCTGGGGCTGCGGTTCACCCGAGTGCCCACCGTGGGCACCCACCCCGCGTTCGTCAAGATGATCGCCGACCTGGTGCTTGGCCCTCCGCCGACCCCCTGCCCGCCAGACTGCTGCCTAGGCTGACTCGAATTATTCGCGAGAGCCGATCTCGGTGTTGATCCAGGCGATGAGCTGCGCCTGATTGCGGGTCTGGGTCAAGATGTCGCCCGGGCCGGCGAAGTGGAACACGAAGCCCTCGCCCGACTTCATCGACTGAATCGAGCGGCCCTCCACCGCCCGGCGCAACTCGTAGCTGACCGTGTCGGGGAAGGCCAGCATGTGGCTGGTGTCCACCACCACCGTCTCGCCCGCGGCCAGCGAGATCACGTCGATAGCCCCATAGGAGGCCACCACCACGTTGCCGGTGCCCTCGGCGTGGGCCATGAACCCGCCCTCGCCGCCGACCAGCGACTTGAAGCCGCCCCACTTGGTGTCCATCACCACCGAGGCGTCGGAGGCCAGCCAGTTGCCCCGCTCGATGATCCACGACTGCGAGCCGTCCAACTCGATCACCCGGAGGTCGCCGGGCAGCTTGGCGGCCACATCCACCCAGCCACCCTGAGCCGGCGCGGTGTAGGTGGACACGAACAGCGACTCCCCGCCCAGAACGCTCCGCTTGAGGCCCTTGAGCACGCCGCCCTCCATCTTGGCCTCCAGCGACATCCCGGAGGAGTGGGCCGACATGGCGCCGGCTTCGACTTTGACTTGCTCGCCCCCGCCCAGGGTGCACCGGGCGACCGCAAAGCTGGGGGAATGACGAATATCTACCTGCATGCCGGGCAGCCTACCCAGACACCTCTCTGAAATAGGCGCGGGTCTGGTGAATATTCTGGGTGTTTACCCGACGTTCTTGTCCTGGCCCTCCCAGTAGGGGGCCCGCAATTCCCGCTTGAGCACTTTCATGGCCCCCGACAGGGGCAGCGGCTCGGCCCGGAACTCCACCGACTTGGGCACCTTGTAGCCGGCAATTGACTGGCGGGCGTGCTCGCAGACCTCTTCTTCGGTCAGCTCGCTGCCCGGCGCGGGGACCACCACGGCATGGACCGCTTCCCCCCAAACCGGGTCGGGGATGCCGATCACCGCCACCTGGGCGACGCCCGGATGGGTGGAGATGGCGCTTTCCACCTCAGAGGAGTACACGTTCTCACCCCCGGACACGATCATGTCCTTCACCCGGTCCACCAGGAACAGGTAGCCGCCCTCGTCGAGGTATCCGGCGTCGCCGGTGTGGTACCAGCCGTCCCGGAACACCTCTGCGGTGGCCTCGGGCTTGTTCCAGTACTCGCGCATGTAGTTGCCGCCCCGGGCACACACCTCGCCGATCTCGCCGGTGGGCAATACGTTGCCGTCCTCGTCTTGGATGCACAGGTCCACCCCGATCACCGGGCGGCCCACCGACCGCAGCCGGGCGCTGCCGGCCACATGGTCTTCAGCCGACAGAAGGGTGAGCACCGACGAGCACTCGGTCATGCCGTAGCCCTGGATCAAGTTCACGGTCGGCAAGTGCTCCAGCAGATGGCCCAACACGGCCTCCGGCATCGGCGACGCGCCGTAGACCAGCTCTCGCAGCGACGCCAGCCGCTCGGGCCGGTATTCCGGGTGCTGGAGGCACATGCCGATCATGGTGGGCACCATCACCGTCTGAGTGATGCCCTCGGCCTCGATGAGGTTCATCACCCCGCCAGGGTCGAATGCCGGAATGGTCACCATCTTGGAACCGGAGGCCGGAATCACCAGCAGACTGGCCATGGAAGCGGCGTGGAACAGCGGCGTCTGGCTCAAGAACACATCGTCGTCTCTCGTGCCCCCCAGCCCGATGGCCACGTGGTACACGTTGAGCATCTCGGCCCGCTGCTGGAGCAGCACCCCCTTGGGCAGGCCGGTGGTGCCCCCGGTGTACATGAGCACCACCGGGTCTTCTTCCTCGGGCTCGGGCGGAGTGGTGTTGTCGCCCGCGGCCACCAAGTCTTCGTAGGCCACGTCGTGGGGCGCATCGCCCGGTCCTATGAGCACCACCTGGCGGATGGGGCTGTCGCCCGCGGCCTCCATGGCCTTGACAAATGCCTCGGCGAAGAACCCGTCGACAAAAGCCACCTCGGTGCCCGAGTCCCGCACGATGTAGTCCAACTCGGGGCCAGCCAGCCGCAGGTTGAGGGGGTTGATGACGCCGGCCCCCAGATAGCAGGCGTGGTAAAGCTCCAGGTAGGAAGCGCTGTTCAGGGCCATGATGGCCACCCGATCGCCATTTTGGACCCCCAGCTCGCTCCCCAAAGCGTTGGCCAACTTGGTGACCCGCTCTCCGTGGGCCGCGAAGCTTGCCCGGTATCCGCCGTCGACAATCGCCTCTTTGTCGGCGTACCGTTCCACCGCCGGGTAGAACATTCGGTGATAGACCAGCTCTTTCATGGGGCAACCGTAGCGCGGGGCACGCTGCCTGGGCGCGAGGCAAAGGAGGCAAGATGGACATCGAGACCACGGTTCGATGGCTGAAGGATCGAGAGCTCATCAAGGAGCTCCCCCAGCGGTACGCCCGGGGGATCGATCTAATCGATTTCGACATGGTGCGATCCAATTTCCATCCCGACTGCCAGATCTCCGGAACGGTGATCTCCGGCCCGCTCGACCCCTACCTGGACTGGACGGAAAAAGAGCTGCACAAGTTCGAGGCCACCATGCACTTCATGGGCAACCAGTACATCGACCTAGAAGAGGGCGCGGATGCGGGCCATGTGGAGACCTATGCGGTGGGCTACCACATGCGATCAGACGCCTCCGGCGCCGACGATCTCATCTTGGGCCTGCGCTACTGCGACGACGTGGCCCGTTTTGACGACCGCTGGCTCATCACCGCCCGCACCGCCATCCCCCAATGGACCCGCGGCGCCTTCCCCGACCCACCCGAAGAACTGCGCAGCGACTGGCACGACGTGGACATCCGCCACGTGTGATCAAAGGGCAGTGGCCATGCAGATTGCATGTAAGTATGCTTAATGCATGGCTTCGCTTCAGATCCGCAATGTTCCCGACGAGCTGCACCGCCGACTGAAGGCGCGCGCCGCCCTTGAGGGCCGGTCGCTGTCGGAGTTTGCCCTCGGCGAACTGCGACGGGCCATGCAGCGTCCCACGCGGCGCGAGCTGGTGGAGCGGGTGGCCGCATTCGAGCGCATCACCCTTTCCGAGTCGGCCGCCGACGCAGTGCGGGCTGAGCGCGACGCCAGGTGATCGTCCTCGACTCATCCGCTGTCGTGGAATGGCTCCTCGGCCTTCCCCTCGCCAACGACGTGGCCAGCCGGATCACAGCGGCCGATTCCCTTCACGCTCCCGCGCTGTTGGACGTGGAAGTGGCTCAAGTAGTGCGCCGCTATGCCGCCTCCGGCGAGATCACACCACAAACCGGAGAGAGAGCCCTCAAAGCACTCGCCGAGCTCGACGCCGTGCGCTACACACACGAGTTGCTGCTGCCTGTGATCTGGAAACTCCGCGAAAACCTCACCGCATACGACGCAGCATTCGCAGCGCTCGCCGCGACCCTAAACGCACCCCTGGTAACCCTCGACACCCGCCTAGCCCGCGCCTTGTCTCTTGAGATGTCCGGCCAAGCGGTCACGGTAGACCTGATAGCCAGCCGCTAGTTGCGGCCGCCGACACCGAGTACAAGTGCGCCTAGCACGGCGTGGACACCCGCCTTGAATGATCGACCAGGGCCGTTAATGACTGTTGCGAGCCGGAGGATCCGAGCTTCCAAAGGGACAGCTAAATGGAACAGTCGCATTGGAGCAGCAGACGGCCGTGGTCTTCATGCTCCAGTCTTCCCAACAGCCTCTGTTGCATAAGTCCCCCGACACCAACACTGTCAAAATCGCCGGCGACACGGTGAAACCGTCGGTGTAGGCCACACCTGCCTAATGAGCGCACAACCTCCGTGGGCACTACATGCGTGTCATCGTTTGGGTGGCAGCACCGGTGGGGATGGCTCTGTACTACTTGCCCCGCCTGGTGGGTGGTGGCTTCGGCCAGGCCGGTGCCCGCAGATTCCCAGGTGACGGACAGCACGCCGTTGGCGCAGGAGGCTGTGACGCCGGTGGGGCGGGCGGGACGACGGGTGTGCAGGAGGAGGAGGAGGAGGCTGTCGCGGCCAGCGAGGCGGTCCCCGACACCTCGGCGGTGAGTTCCACCGCGTATGCCCAGTTCGGTTGGCCGGCGAAGTCGAAGCCGGCGGGCGGGCGCCTGGTTGAGGTGGCCGTCCATTCAAAGGGGTGGCGGCTACTGCTTTGGGGGTTGTTGCGGTGCTCTGGGCTGTATGGCGGCGGGCGGGTTGAGGGGGCCTCCGGTCAGGTATCCCCAGCAGGCCACAGTGCCGTCGGGTCGGGTGCCGCAGGAGTGCAGGCGGCCTGAGGAGACTGTCTCGAAAATGCCTATGGGCGGGTTCAAATCGACATACGTGCTGCTTCCCCAGCAGGCCACGGTGGCGTCCGTGCGGATGCCGCAGGACAGCACCCCTCCTGCTGAAAGGGCTTTGAATTCCCCAGGAGGGGGTTGTGCCTGCCCGTCGCCGTTGTAGCCCCAGCAGGCCGCCGTATCATCTGCTCTGATGGCGCAGGAGTGGATGATGCCCGCGGAAACGGTCTTGAACTCGCCGGGAGGCGGGTCGGATTGGCCGTGTTCGTTGTCGCCCCAGCAGGCCGCGGTGCTGTCGGCACGGATCCCGCACGAGTGGAAGTCGCCAGCTGTGACCGTTTTGAACTCGCCGGGAGGCGGGTTGGTTTCGCCGTGTTCGTTCTGGCCCCAGCACGCCACCTCGCCGCCGGTTCGGATGGCGCAGGAGTGATCGCCGCCCGCGGCCACAGCCTCGAACTCGCCCGGCGGCGGGCTGGCCTGTCCGTGGCTGTTGTAGCCCCAGCAGGCGATTGCGCTATCGGTTCGGATGGCGCAGGAGTGGTTGACGCCGGCGGTCAGGGCTTCGAACCCGCCTTCGGGCAGGTGGAAGGGGCGCACACCAGAGTTCCCGCCCCAGCAGGCCAGGGCACTGTCCGCCGCCTGGATGCCGCAGGAGAAATAGGCGCCGGCTGCGACGGCATCGAATGTGCCGGGGGGCGGGTCGGGAGGGATGTCGTGGTGGCTTCCCCAGCACTCGATGGTGCGGTCGGCGCGGACGCCGCACGAGTGCAAGAAACCGGCTGCGACGGCCTCGAACTCCCCTGGCGGCGCTTCTGCCCTCCCTAGGATACTGCGGCCCCAGCACTCGGCGTCGCCGCCGACGCGCACCCCGCAGGCATAGGAGGAACCCGCCGAGACGGCTTTGAACGCGCCCGGCGGCGGTGGCTCCTCCTCTTGGAACAGGAGATCGGGCGCGATATTGGAACCCCAGCACTGGACCCTTCCGCCTGCCCGGACGCCGCAGGTGTAGCCCGCTCCCGCGGACACCGACTCGAATGCGCCCTCAAGCGGGTCGGCCTCGCCAACTGTGTTGTCGCCCCAGCAAGCCACGGTGTCGTCGGCGCGGATGGCGCAGGCGTGGGCGGCACCCGCGTCCAGAGACTTGAATACACCCGGCGGCAGAGGGTGTTCGTCCAACAGCAGGCTGATGCCCCAACATACGATCTCGCCGCTGACCCGCAGGCCGCAGGTGTACCTGTCTCCCGCGGAGACGGCCTGAAACTCGCCGTCAGGCGCGTCGGCCTGGCCGTATTCGTTGTCGCCCCAGCACGCCACTTGGCCGCCAGCTCGGATTGCGCAAGTGTGAAAGGCACCGGCTGCGACCGCGGTGAACGCGCCCCTCGGCGCGGCCGCCTGCTGCTTGAAGTCATATCCCCAGCACTCGACGGCGCCGCCCGAGTCCAGCGAGCACGAGTGCTCATGGCCCACCGACACCGCCCGGCCGAAGACCCCCACAGCCCCAGCCTCACCGACTTCTACCGCCGCAGGCGCCGGCCCAACAAGCTCAGTCCCGCCCACCCCCGAGGACGGACCTTCGTCGCTGGCCCCAACATCTGCTTGGTCGACAACCGCCTCCGAGGCCGGCGGCTGGCCGGGCGCAGGCGGTCCCTGGGTCGAACAGCCGACCGCCAGCACAGCCAGTACGCCCAATACCACCCCGCCGACTCTGGGCCTCATGCGGAAACCCCCCATCCCGGCACTACTAGCTCCCTAGAGCTTTGGTGTTGACGCACTCGAAGAGATGGTAGTTGGGGATGGCCACCAGCTTTACAGGAGAGCCGTGCCACGGTACATCGGCCAAGCTCCCGGCCAGCGTGTGCGCCGGATACGGGTGCTTGGAGGCCTCCACCCGGTCTGCTTCGGTCTCCCAGAGCCTGGTCACCTTCTGCTCCAAGTCCTCGTGATTGCAGGCAGGAACGAGCCTGCCGTCACGCCTCCGTTGTGGAACCGGCGGAAACTCCACCAAAGCCGTATTGGAATCCGGAACCGGTGCCGTGGCTACCATCGCTTTCTCGTGTTTGTGCACGGGGATGCGGAGCCGGGCCAGCCCGGCCCGCTCGGCCTGGTCACGGCGCACTCAGCTGCCCAGCATGCCCCCGTCGACACCGAGCCCCCGGGCAATGTGGGCCACCGCACGACCGGCCTCCCCGACGACCCGAACAGCCCCATCCCGGAACTCCCGGTCAAAGCTTCCTCGTGATCTAGACACAGCCCCTCCTCATAGAGCACGCCTCCACAAAAAGGGGGGAACCTCAGTAGCAGCGGAAGGTGCGGAGTTGTCCCAGGTGTGGGTGAGAAGCTCGTCGCTGGTTTGGTCGCTGCTGCCTTCGGCCGCTATCCCGTGGTGTGCGCATCGGCCTAGACGAGGCTCTCAGCGTTCGCCAACCCACTTACGTCGAGGCCGCGGACTACCGGTCCCTTCCTCTTGCAAGCGCGACTAGGGGTCGAGGTTATAATTTACGGGGTGAGTTCGGCTGAAGACGCCGCGGGGTCGCCGAACTTGGTCCAGAACTTCGGCCTGAATACCTCCAGCGCCATCATGGCCGACACTCCGAGGATTAGCGGCCCGGCGAACACGATGAACCAGAGGCCGTATCCAACCCTGACGTGCTCCGGCTCGACATCGCCCGCGAGCGTGCTGATATAGATCGCGCTGTACACGGCGATGCCCGTGATGGCCAGGCCGCACAGAGGCGCTACGACGGCCGCCCACTTCAGCCCCATGTGCCTGAACACCAGCACACCGGCGATGGCTAGCAACCCGAGGAAGAACACCGCTATGCCCTCGACCAGATTCGTGCCGTGTATGGCGTATATGGTCACATTGAGCCTGCCAGGGACGATTGTCTCGTTGAGTCTTTCCGAAACGGTTAACTCGCTTTGCGTGAATCGCAACCAGTCGAACGGCGTGCTCAGCGCAATCAGCGCGGACACGCAGATGACCGTGCGGCGCATCAGTTTGAAATCGTCGTCTGCTGCTCCCATTTCGCCATCGTAGGACACACTGCTCGTTTCTTATCCGGCAGAGCCTCCTTACAGCCGCCTATCTGCTCGGGGCTAGGTCTGACCGGATGCAGTAGTGGATGGTCACGTTCCTATGGTTGGTGTGGTTGCCGTGGGTGGCCGTGATCCGATCCAATGTGATGGAGCGATGCACGTATGTGGGCTCTATGCACCCGGTGAGGGGGGGCTGGCCCGCTACCGGGGGGTTGGGCCCTGGGAAGTGCGCGCTCATGACCAGTTTGTCGTTTCCATCCGAGTCGACTTTCAAGGTTGCTTGGCCTTGCTTGTGTCCGATTTTGGCGATCTTGACCTGAGCCTGGGTCGAGAGATTGCCGCTCGACAGGCGCCCTCGGAGTATTAGTGCGGCTTGGAACAGTGTCCTGACGTTGTTCGCCGCGTCGTAGAGGTTGCTCCATTTCGCCAGGGGTATGTTCTTCCACCAGCTCTGGCCACGGAGTGAGATGAGCACTGCCTCATTCCATACCTCGGTGCAGGTTCTCACAGTCGCGTCCCCCGTCACGGTGACGGGGCAGAAGCGGGTGACGAGCTCGTTGAAGTAGATGCTGGAGCGTGCGTCCTCGGGGTCGTAACCGGGAGTGTTGGGCGACAGCCACGAGCCCGGAAGCGTCACTTCGTCGCAGGTGACGGTGACCGGGTCCGTGTAGTCTGACCACCTGCTGCTGGAGTCTGCGTAGGCGGACACTGCGAGCTGGTAGATACCACCCTCGTCTTCCTGCCAACTGGGGTTGACCTCGGAGGTCGTGCGGATCTCGTCGCTTCCCACCTCGTGCTGGGGCCGCCAATCCACCCGATAGGAACTCGCACCATTTACGGCGTCCCACGATACCTTGACCACGCCGTGGCTGTTGCAGGAGGCATTCACGTTTTGGGGGGGTCTGTCAGGAATTTTGTGGGCGGTTTCAATCGGTCGTTGCTCCGGCAGCTGGGAGGCTGGCGGTGACTGAGAGGAGATCGTGGTGGCTAAGCGAGGTCGAGGGGAGCACGGACGGCGGTTGAGCTCGGGTGATCGCGAGGAGCTGGAGCGGCGCATCGCGGCGGGTGAGACCCAGGAGGATGTGGCCGAGGCAATCGGGTGCGATGTGAGGACGGTGATCCGGTGGATCATGCACAACGGCGGTTTGCGCTCCTATGAGCGCAAGCGGTCGCCTCGGAACTTGTCGCTGGCTGAGCGCGAGGAGATCGCGGTCGGGATCGCCCGTGGCGAGTCGGGTGCGGTGATCGGACGCCGTTTGGGTCGGGCGTGTTCGACGATCACCCGGGAGATCGCGCGCGGCGGTGGACGCCAGCGGTATCGGGCCTCGGCGGCTGACCGGCGAGCCCTCGATAAGGCTCGTCGTCCCAAGCAGCCGAAGCTGGCGCGTTGTGAGAGGCTTCGACGCGAGGTGGAAGGGCGGCTCCTGCAGCGGTGGTCCCCCCAGCAGATCGCTGCGCGGCTGGCCTTGGACTTCCCCGACGACGCGGCGATGAGGATCTCACATGAGGCGATCTACCAGTCGCTGTTTGTCCAGTCGCGCCGGGCTTTGCGGCGCGATCTCTCCAGGTGCTTGCGAACTCGTCGCGTTCACCGTCGCCCACGCGGCCGCCGCCAGGGCGGCCCGCTCAGAGACATGGCTCCGATCTCCCAGCGTCCTGCGGAGGCCGACGACCGGAAAACGCCAGGGCATTGGGAAGGCGATCTCATTATCGGCAAAGGCGGCCGCTCCGCAATTGCGACCCTGGTCGAGCGAACAACCCGGTTCACCGTGCTTGTCCGCTTGCCGGCCGGCAGAACGTCCGCCTCGCTGCACGCCGCGCTCACCACGACACTGCCGAACTTTCCTGACGGATGGGCCCGCAGCCTCGCCTGGGACCAAGGCAAAGAGATGGCCGACCACGCCAGGATCACTTCCGATACCGGCATCCCGATCTATTTCTGCCGGCCCTCGTGCCCATGGCAGCGCGGCACCAACGAAAACACCAACGGTCTGCTGCGCCAGTACTTGCCCAAAGGAACCGACCTCTCACCGATCACCCAACACGAACTTGACCAGACCGCCGCCGAACTAAACGGCCGACCACGACGGGTTCTCAAATGGATGACACCATTAGAAGAATTCAACCGAACAAGTGCAATGACCGCATGAGAGCGCCCACAAAAAAACTGACAGACCCTCCCAGTCTCGTCTGACGAGCAGCCGAGGGGCTTGACAAGGCAGACTACGTGCATGTCTGACCGACCAGTCGCATTCGTTACCGGAGCTAGCCGGGGGATTGGGAAGGCGTGCTCTGTGTATTTGGCCCGGGCGGGCTTTGATGTGGCGGTGTCGGCCCGCACCGTGCAGGAGGGCGAACAGCGGGAGCACTCGTCCACCGTCAAGCGTTCGGATACCACGCCTTTGCCCGGCAGTTTGTCGGCTACGGCCGCGCTGGTGGCCGAAGCGGGGGGCGACGCGCTGATCACAGCCGCCGACTTGCTCGACTTCGACTCCTTGGAGGCCGCGGCCGCCACTGTGTTGGAGCGCTGGGGGCGGGTTGACGTGCTGGTGCACAATGGCCGCTACATCGGGCCGGGCCACATGGACCGACTGCTGGATACCCCCATCGACCTGCTGGATCGCCATCTGCGGGCCAATTGCCTGGCCCCGCTCGTGCTCACCAAGGCGCTGTTGCCCCAGATGATCGAGCGGGGCGGTGGCACCATCGTGAACATAACCTCGGCGTCGGGCTACGCCGACCCCACCGAGGCGGCCGGCGACGGGGGCTGGGGCATGGGCTACGGCATCAGCAAGGGCGCCTTCCACCGGGTGGCCGGGTTCTTGGCCGTGGAGCACGGCAAAGAAGGCATCAACATCTTCAACGTGCAGCCCGGCTACATCTCCACCGAGCGGATCGCCCAGGACATGGCCCAGTTCGGCTTCGAGGACAACGGCCAGCCCCCCGATGTGATTGGCGCGGTGGTGGCTTGGCTGGCCACCGACCCCGAAGCCCGGGATCTGAATGGCACCAACGTGGAAGCCCAGTTCTTCTGCCACGAGCGGGGCCTGCTGCCCGGCTGGGACGGGCCGGAGCCCAATACCGCCGCCATTCGCTATGACCTGAGCGGCGCCATCTTGGCCGAGAAGGAGGCGCAGCTTTTGGCTGAGAGCGCCCAAGAGTGACCCCCGAGGTCCGGCTCGACCTGTGCGCGGTCATGCCGGTGTACAACGAGGAGGGGATCGTCGGGGAGGTGGCCGAGAGCTGGCTTGGGGTTCTTGACGGTCTGGGAATCGACTACGAGCTGGTGGCTATAGTGGACGGGGCTACCGATTCCAGCGAGCAAGTGTTGCAGGCGGTGGCTGAACGCCATCCCCGACTGGTGGTGGACGTGAAAGCCAACAGCGGCCACGGGCCGACAATCTTGCGGGGCTACCGCCGGGGGGCGGTCACCGCCGACTGGGTTTTCCAAACCGACTCCGACGACGAAATGCCCGCTGCTTCGTTCGGTGAGCTCTGGGAGCATCGCCACAGCGTCGACGCAGTGATCGGCATCCGCACCAACCGCAATCAGTCGACGGGCCGGCGGGCCATAACCCGGGCGGCCCGGTTCACCGCCCGGTTGGCCTTCGGGTGTCGTCTGGCCGACGTGAACTGCCCATACCGGCTGATGCGGTCGAGCGCACTGGCACCTCTGCTGGCCTTGATTCCCGACGACTCCTTTGCCCCCAACGTGGGGTTATCGGGAATGCTGGCCCGATCCGGGGCCCGTTTGGCCGAGGTGCCAGTCCCCCACCACGACCGCACCACCGGAATGGTGTCGATCCTCGGATTGAAGGCGCTGCGGGCTGCGCTTCGCTCCTTCGGCCAGACCGTGCGCCTCAGCCGCACCCGGATTCCCGCCAGCTGACCAAAAGACCGGGTTGATCTGCCTGATTGACCCCTATATGTCGCAGCTACCGGGTACCTTCTAAACAGGGGTAAAACCCATACTTCCCCCTACGAATATCCGCTAAGGGAATCATGCCCCCACAATCACAGCTGTCCCTCGACAACGTGTCGGACGACCGCCACACGGATGTCGATTTTGCCCGCGAGATCGTGCCCGTCCCGGTGGCCGAGGAGATGTCGGAGTCGTTTTTGGCGTACTCCCTTTCGGTCATCACCTCCCGGGCCATCCCCGATGTGCGCGACGGCCTGAAGCCGGTGCAGCGCCGCATCCTCTACTCCATGCTCAACATGGGGATCCGCCCCGACGGACCCCATCGCAAGAGCGCTCGGGTAGTGGGCGACACCATGGGCAAGTACCACCCCCACGGAGACGCCGCCATATACGACGCCCTCGTGAGGCTGGCCCAGGAGTTCTCCCGTCCGATAGCCCTCATCGACCCCCACGGCAATTTCGGCACCTTGGACGATCCGCCGGCGGCCCCTCGATACACCGAGTGCCGCCTGGCCGAGGCGGCTATGGAGATGCTGGACGAGATCGACGAGGACACCGTGGAGCACCGGCCGACCTACGACGGCGACAGCTCCGAGCCCGAGTGCCTTCCGGGTCGGCTTCCCAACCTGCTGGTAAACGGCACCACCGGCATTGCCGTTGGCATGGCCACCAACATGGCCCCCCACAATCTGGCGGAGGTGGCCGAGGCCATCCGGCTGGTGATGACCCAGCGCCGGCCCAAGCCCACCATCGAGCAGCTGCTTGAGGAGCTGTCCGGCCCCGACTTCCCCACCGGGGGCATGGTCATCGACTCCGAGGAGGGGGGGCTGCGCCAGATCTACGAAACCGGGCGAGGCTCGATACGCATCCGAGCCCAGATGAAGCCGGTGAAGCTGACCCGCAGCCGCTGGGGAATCGAGGTCAGCGAGCTGCCCTACATGGTCGGCCCGGAAAAGGTGGTGAAGCGCATCAACGACCTGATCGTCGACGGCAAGCTGCCCGGCGTCCACGATGCCCGCAACCTCTCCGACCGCCACCACGGCCTCCGCATCCTCATCGAGTGCGAGCCCCATGTGGCGCCCGAGAAGCTGTACTACGACCTGTTCCGACTGACCCCTTTGGAGGAGACGTTCGCGGTCAACAACGTGGTGCTGGTGAACGGTGTCCCCACCACCGTGGGCCTCTACGACCTATGCCGCCACTACATTGACCACCGCCTCGACGTGGTGGTACGGCGTACCCGGCATCGTCTGGGCCGGGCCCGAGACCGCCTCCACATCCTGGAGGGGTTGATCATCGCGCTGGACAACATCGACCAGGTGGTGGCCATCATCCGTGGCTCCGATGATGTCGCCACCGCCCGCCAGCGGTTGCAGGACGCTCTGAACCTGACCGAGATCCAGGCCGCCCACATCCTGGACATGCAGCTGAGGCGGCTCACCGCGCTGGAGAAGCAGAAGATCATCGACGAGCGAGACGAGCTGGTCGCCCTGATCGACGACTTGGAGAAGTTGCTGGGCTCGGAGCAGCGCCAGCGCACGGTGGTGTTGAAGGAGCTTGACGACCTCGTAGGGCGCTTCAAACAGGATCGCCGAACCGAGATTGTCTCCCACCAAGACGCCCCGGTCTATGAGGCCACCTCGGCGGCTGAGCTGGCCCCGAAAGCTGACGGTCCGGTAATGGTCACCTTGTCCACCACCGGCATCGTGGGCCGGGCGTCGGCGGGCGGGCGCCGCCGGTCCCAGTTCGGCCGCCACGATGTGCTGACCGCCTCGCTGGAAGCCGACCCCGGCGACACTGTTCTGGCGGTCACCTCTGGGGGCCGGCTTATCGCTTCACCGGTCAGCGCCCTACCCGAGGTCTCAGGCCGCAGCCGAGGGGCAGGAGCATCTGAGGTGTTCGGCACTATCCGCAGCGAGGCGGTACTGACCCTGGTGATTGCGGCCAGCGATCCCTTGGTGGTCGTCACCGCTGGGGGAACGGTCAAACGAGTCGACCTGTCGGAGGCTGACAAGGGCCGGGCGGCCAAGCAGATAATCAAGCTGAAGCCCAACGACAAGGTGGTGGCCGCGTTCTGCGCGCGGGAAACCGCCGAGATGGTGTTGGTCAGCGCCCAAGGCCGTGCGCTGCGGGCCCCAATCGAATCGGTCCCCGTCCAGGGGCGGGGTGCATCCGGGGTGGTGGGCATGAAACTGCGAAACGGCGACCGGATAATCGCCGCGGGAGGCGTGAGCGGAGAAGAAGCTGTCATCTTGGTGAACGACGTGGGGTCGGTGGGCATCACCTCGGCAGTGGACATCCCGGTCACCGGTCGGGGCGGAGTTGGCACATCGCTGGGAGGCGACAGCCAGCTGGCCATGGCTGCGGTAGCGCCCCCGGCCGATCTCCTGGCCGAAGTGGACGACAACGGCAAACCGGCCAAGGAGCCCGTGCCATTTTCCCTGGCCAACGGGACAGCCGACCACAAGAAGATCTCGAGAGTGGGTATGCCGCGATGGTGACCCAAGCCACTCGCACCCAGGGCAACAACGCCGATCTGTTCGCTCCTGCGAATGGGGGGAACGGCAACGGCAGCTACGACGCCTCCGACATCGTCACCCTGGAAGGCCTAGAGGCCGTTCGCAAGCGCCCTGGGATGTACATCGGGGGCACCGGGGCCGACGGTCTCATGCACCTGGTGTGGGAGCTGATCGACAACGGGGTGGACGAGGCCGGCGCCGGATACGCCACCCGCATCGACGTGACCCTCCATGCCGACGGCTCTGCGGAAGTAGGCGACAACGGCCGGGGTATCCCGATCGACCCCCACCCCACCAAGAAGGTATCGGCGCTGGAGGTAGTGCTTACCGAGCTGCACTCCGGCGGTAAGTTCGGCGGCGGCGTTTACGGCGCCTCCGGCGGTCTGCACGGGGTGGGCGCCTCGGTGGTGAACGCCCTGTCCACCCGGCTGCGGGCCGAGGTGGACCGCGACGGCGCCACTTGGCAGCTCTGGTTTGTGAAGCAAAAGGCGGGGCAGTTCGACGGCGACAAGTTTGTGAAGGGCAACAAGCTCCGCCGGGTCCGCGCCACCCGCAAAACCGGCACCCGGATCCGCTTTTGGCCCGACTTCGACATGTTCGATCCCGACGCCGCGTTGGACTTCGAAACCATCCGCCATCGTGCCCAGCAGGCCTGCTTCTTGGTTCCCGGTCTGCGAATCAGGCTGGAGGATAAGCGCCGGGGCAGCGACAACGAACCGGTCGATCTGATCTCCCATGGAGGCCTGGCCGACCTGGTGGGCCATTTGTCTGATTCAGAGGCCGTAACCGAGGTCATATCCATACCCGGGGAAGGAGAATTCGAGGAGAAGGTCCCGGTAGACGGCGCCATGGCTGTGGTCAACCGGCAATGCCAGGTGGACATCGCCATGCGCTGGGTGAAGGGCTACGACGCCAAGGTGGTCACGTTCGTAAACACCATCCCCACCCCCCACGGCGGCACCCACCTGGCCGGATTCGAGAGGGCCCTGACCCGGGCGGTCAACGACAGCCTGCTGGCCGACTCCAAGAAGCTGGCCCGTCTGGCCAAGCAGGGCAACGACCGGGCCCAGCGGGAAGACGTGCAGGAGGGTCTGGTGGCCGCCGTCAAAGTCACCCTGCCCGAGCCTCAGTTCCGGGGCCAGACCAAACAGGAGCTGGGTACGCCGCCGGTGCAGTCCATCGTCTACAACGTGCTCAAAGACGGATTGGAGAGCTGGTTCCAGACCGGGCCCAAGAGCCATGTCAACGCCTTGCAGTCCAAGGTCGTCGACGCGGTGGTGAATCGGGTGTCAGCCCGCCAGACCTTGGAGAACAAGCGCCGGGCCGCGTCGCTGGGCTCAACCGGGATGCCCGACAAGCTGGCCGACTGCCGGGTACACGGCCCGGAGTCGGAGTTGATCCTGGTGGAGGGCGACTCGGCCGCGGGGCCGGCCAAGGCGGGGCGCAACGCCGAGAACATGGCCATTCTGCCCCTGCGGGGAAAGGTGGTTAACGCGGCCAAGTCGTCGGTGAAGCAGGTGCTGGACAACGCCGAGGCCCAGGCGCTGTTCACCGCCATGGGGGCCGGCTCCGGCGACGACTTCGACCTGGCCAAGGCCCGTTACGGCCGTATCGTCATCCTGTGCGACGCCGACGTGGACGGCAGCCACATCCGCTGCCTGCTGCTCACCCTCATCCACCGCTTCATGCGCCCGATGCTGGATGCCGGCCGGGTGTTCGCCGCCCAGCCCCCGCTATACACCGCCAAGGTGGGCGACCAGACCCACCGGGCCTGGTCTGATGCCGAGCGAGACGAAGTCACCGCGCAGCTGTCCAAGGGCAACCGGAAGGCCGAGAACATCCGGTGGTCCCGGTTCAAGGGACTGGGAGAGATGGATACCGACGAGCTGGCCGAGTGTGCGCTCGACCCCGAAACCCGCACCTTGCGCCAGCTCACCCTCGACGACGCCAAAGGTGCCGAGGAGATGTTCGAGACCCTGATGGGCTCCGATGTGAGCCGCCGCAAGGACTTCCTCATCGCCCACAGCGAACTCGTCGACCGCGACGCCCTCGACTACTGACCTACAAGAGAAAAATCGGGTAAACAGACATGACCATGACCGAACCCGCCGAACAGGCCGAGTCTGCCGAAAAGCCCATCAGCGACAAGCTCTTGGAGATTCCCGAGCGCTACGTGCCCAAGTACCTTTCTCCCTCCAGCGCGTCATCGTTCAGGGAGTGCGCCCGTCGGTGGAAGTTCCGCTACGTCGACCGACTGCCCGACCCGCCCGGGGAGGCCGCGGTGACCGGCACCTTCGCCCACATGGTGCTGGAGAAGCTGATGCAGGAGCCGGTGGAGAACCGCACAGTGGACCGGGCCAAAGAGCTGGCCCGAGAGCTCTGGCCCAAAATGGAGAATCACCGCGACTTCCAAGGCCTTGAGTTGGACGAGCGGGGCGGTCTGGACTTCCGCATAAACGGTTGGCGGGCCATTGAGGGACTTTGGGACCTAGAAGACCCTCGCCAGGTGACGGTGGCGTCCACCGAGCAGGATGTGAGGGTCGAGATCAACGGGGTCCCGTTCCGGGGCATCATCGACCGGGTTGATGAGACCGATGACGGCTTGGTGGTCACCGACTACAAGTCGGGCAAAGCCCCCTCCGAGCGGTTCTCATCCAACTACGCCACCCAGATGCTGCTCTACGCCGCGGCACTGACCGAGTTGGAGGGCCGCAAACCGACCAAGGCCCAGCTGCTGTATCTCGGCCAGAAGGCAGTGGAGGTGGAGATCACCGACGACAACCTTGCCGAGGCGGTCGACGAGTTGCGATCCACCTGGCTGGCCATCATGGAACGCTGCATCTCCCTTGAGTTCGAAGCCTCCACCGGCCCCCTGTGCGGCTGGTGCCCTTTCGTAGCGCAGTGTCCCGAAGGCACCGAAGAGGTGCTCCACCGCGACAAGATCGGCAAGCTGCGGTCCGACGCTCCCGCACTCGAGCGAATCGCCCAAGCCGAAAAAGCTGAGGACTAGATCCTGGGCAGCCGCGTTCCCGCGAGGCGGCCCATGGCCGGTTGCATGAGTGCCTCTTGTCGCTGAGTGGCCCGGGCCCAGTAGTGGGCAGCCTCGGCATCGTCGCCCATATCGAATCGCTCCCGGTCGTGGCGGTCCTGGTCGTCCAGCACCGGACCGATGCGGTCCACCATGTCCAGGTAGCGCACCAACCGGGCCACAGACTTGGCTCGAGCGGAGGCAAACCCGTCCAGCGCCGGGGTGATTTCCGTGCGCAGGTCGTCCAGCACCGCCTGGTAGACTTCGCTGGCCTCGGTGTCCGTGTCCAACGGCTCGGGCACCACAACCCGCTCCGGCTCCACGCCAAGGATGTCGCAGATCAGCTCCGCGGTCACCCGGCGGTGAAGAGTGGAGAAGAGCATGCCCATGCCCATGTCCCCCCCGGCCGCCCCGGCCACCCCAAGCCCGATCAAGTTGCGGACCTGGCAGGCCAGTTGCCAATAGCGCACCCGCTCGGTGTCCACCGGGCCGTCGTACCACCCGAACGCGGTGTCGATCTCCACAAACGGAGTGAGCATGGCCCGCACCGTGATCCATGCCAGATCCTCCATGGGGTCGCCCACGTGGGCCAGTTCCCAATCACACAGCCCGGTCACCCTGTGGCCGTCGTGCAGCACGTTGCCCGGCCCCAGATCGCCGTGAACCAGCACCACCCTTTCCGGGGGTCCGGGGGCGGTCTCAGCCAGTTGGCGCAAACCCAGATCAATGAGCGGATCAGGCTCGGAGCAGTGCTCCCGATATAGCCGGGTCCACACCGCCAGGTCATCATGGGCCAGATCAGCCGGCGGCGTCAGGGCGTGGAGGGCGTTGACCTGCTCCATGAAGTCCTTGGCCAGGTCAGGATCGTCCAGCGGACCCGGCCCCCCCTCCACAAAGTCCAACAGAAGTGCCCGACCATCGGGGCTGACACCGCAGAATCCGGCCGCCCTCACCGGCTTGTCGGTCAGCCACTGATACGCCCGAGCCTCTCGAGCCAGGTCATAGCCCACCGCAGACAGCGCCGAGGTTCCTGCATCCATCCGTAAAAATCGCTGTCCCCCGCCGTCCAGGGTCACCACCCAAGCCTGCCTAGAAGCACCCCCCGGAATACGGGAGGCGTCCGCGACCGTTTGCCCACAGCACTCTTCCACCCACGCCAACAGATCGCGATCCAATTCGCTCACCCACCCAGGCTAAGCCCACTCGCAGCCCGGCGGCTTGGTTGTGGTTGTGTTCTCCGAAAGGCGGTTACGTGAGTCCGATGCCTAGCATCGTGCCCCAGATCGTGAGCATGAACCCCGACATGACGAACACCATGGTCCGGGTCATCTTCGCCATCTGAAGCGCGATCTCGCCTCGGTGCTCCGCCAGCTTGCCTCGGACACTCTCGAATCCGGCGTCCATCTGGTGCTCTAGGCCGTCGATGCGGGTGTGAACCCGGGCGAACTCGGCATCGACTTGGGCGAACTGGCCATCCACGCGGGCGAACTTGCCGTTCATCTCGGTGCGGATCCGGTCTTCGCTCGCTTTGACGTCGTCTTTGGTGGCGAGCTGTTCCCAGCGCACAAGAGGCAGGCACTCGATCAACGTTCTCGCCTCCTCCTCACCCAACACCTCGCTCAAACGGCTCAACAACGCCAAACGCCTTGTCTCGTCCACAAGCATACCCAGCCTCTCCCATCCAACAATCTCAAAGGAGGACCGAAACACCGCCCACGCGTGGTGCCCGCCACCCTACCGGCAGGCACTGGACCCATCAATCGCCAATTCGGTCGGTCGATGTCGAGATCCGGGAAGTGTCACAGCGAGTCTCTAGAGTCAGACCCGTGAGCATTCAGGTGATCTGCACGCCCTATGGGCCGCCCGCCACAGAGCGGCTGGGCGAGCAGATCGCCGCGTTCAAGGGCGGCGACCCGTTGGCACCGGTCACGGTGGTGGTTCCCACCAATGTCGCGGGCCTGGCCACCCGGCGGGCGTTGGGAGCACGGAACCAAGGCATTGCTGCGGTGAACTTCCTCAAGCTGTTCGACTTGGCCGAGCGCCTGGCTGGACGGCAGATGGCGGTGGAGCTGAAGCGCAAGCCGCTTTCCGACCCCGTGCTCAGCGCCACGGTGCGGAGCGTGTTGAATGCCGACCCTGGCCTGTTTCGGGTGTCAGCCCACCACCCCGCTACTCAGCAGGCTCTGGTGCGGTCTTACCGGGACTTGCGTGAGCTCACTGTAGACCAGCTTGACGTCCTGACGTCACAGAGCCAACGAGCCGCTGATGTGGTCCGCATCTGCGGTCAAGTCCGAGACAGGCTGGAGTCGAAGTGGTACGACGGCCAGGATCTGAACGAGTTGGCCATCAACGCCCTGGGGTCGGGGTCGGTCAGCGACATTATCCATGAGTTCGGCCCAGTGATCATCCACCTGCCCCAACGGGTCACCAGTTCACAGGGCCTCATGGCGTCCACCTTTTCGGAGGCGACGCCGGTGGCGGTGATCGCCGGTCTCACCGGAGGCGCAAAGGCCGATAGCGCAGTAGCGGAGTCGATCCGCCGCATGGGCGCAGACTTCGTTCCGCCCCCAAAGGCCAGCCAGCCCCACGGCCAGCGGATCATCAGCACGGCCAGCGCCGACGAGGAAGTCCGGGTGGCAGTCCGGGAGGTGGTCAACGCAGCCCGAGACGGTGTTTCCCTGAGCCGAATCGCCGTACTGTGCGCTGGCGGTGAGCCGGTGATCCGTGCCCTCCACGACAGCCTCAACGCCGCGTGCATCCCATACAACGGTCCCAGCGGACGCACCCTGGCCGACTCTCTGGCCGGCCGGGGGCTCATTGCCCTGCTGAACCTGGTGGGACGCGACTTCCGCCGAGACGAGGTGTTCGCCCTGCTATCAGTGGCATCGGCCTCCTTGCCCAATTCCGAGGCCGGAAACGAGCAGCCCTCGTCGGCCACCAACTTGGTTATGGCCTGGGAGCGGGTGTCGCGCCGAGCCGGGGTGGCTCGGGGTTCTGAGCAGTGGGAGATGAGGCTCAACAGCTACGCCGCAGAACAGCGGGAAGCCGCCCAGCAAGAACTGGGCGATCCCGACCGAATCGAGGGGCGGGTCGAGCGGCGCCGCCGAGAGGCCGACCATGCGGAGTCGCTGGCCCGGTTCATGGCCCAGCTCATCAGCGACCTGTCGCCTGAGCCAGAACCTTCCTCCTGGAAGGACTGGTGCGGGTGGATCAAGGGGCTGATCCACACCTACCTGGGCGATGAGAAGGCCCGACAACACTGGCCTCCTGCTGAGCAGGAGGCCGGCGACAAGATCGATGGGACACTCGACCGCTTGGCCAACCTGGACGAGATAGAGCATCGTCCCCGACCAGCCACCTTCCGACACACCCTGATCTCGGAGTTGGGCGCATCCACCGGGCGGGTCGAGCGGGTCGGGCACGGGGTGCTCACCGAGCAAATCGGGGCCTCGCTGGGGATGGAGTTGGACCGGGTGATCTTGATCGGCATGGCTGAGGGATCATTCCCCCACAGCCCGTCCGACGATCCGCTCCTGCCCGACCGTGAGCGCATGGCCGCCGGTGATGATCTTGCCCTGCTCGCCGATCGGATGGGCGATCAGCACCGTGGCCTTCTGGCCGTGCTGGCTTCAGCCGAGATCGCCACCCTGGTGTACGCCCGAGGCGATGCCCGGCGTGCTTCCGAGCAGCACCCGTCTCGCTGGCTGCTGGACACCGCGAGCTCACTGGCCGGCCGCGCGGTGGACAGCACCAACCTGGAGAGCCTGGCCAGCGACGAAACCGCCGGCTGGTTCGAGCACGTCCCCTCGTTTGCCGGCAGGGTGCTCCACGCCGAGTTCCCGGCCACGGCCCAAGAGTTCCGGTTGCAGGCCCTGGCCCAGACCAATGGATTTGATGATCTGCCGTTCGACGGCGACCCGGTTCTGGCCCGAGGGGCCGAACTGGTTGCCAGCCGGGCGTCAAACCAGTTCACCCGCTTCGACGGCAACCTGTCCCACCTCGAAGTAGCCGACCTGATCAGCGACGTGGTTTCGCCCACCAGCCTGGAAACCTGGGCCGACTGCCCGATGCGCTATCTCTTCCAGCACGTCTTGCGGGTGCAGACCTTCGAACAGCCCGAGGAGCTGCTCCAGATCTCCGCGTTGGAGAAGGGCTCGCTGGTTCACGACGCCTTGGACATGTTTATGGGCGAGCAGCTCGAGAACGACCAAGTGCCGCCCCCCGGCCAGCCTTGGAGCGAACAGCAGCGCCGCCGGCTCCTCGAGATCGGAATGGAGTTGTGCGAGCAGGCCGAGGCCCGAGGGCTAACGGGAACGCCGGTGTACTGGCACCACGACCGGCGACGGATTCTGACCGACCTAGAGCGTTTCTTGTCGAAAGACGATGCCCAGCGCCGGGGATATGGCGTCACCGCCGCGGCCAGCGAGTTGGGATTCGGCATGCCCGATGCCGATCAGGGCGCGGTGGCGGTGACCCTGAGCAATGGCCGAACCGTGCGGTTCAGAGGCCGAGCCGACCGGGTTGACCACGGCAGCAACCGCCTGCTGGTCACCGACTACAAGGCCGGCAAGGCCGACGACTACAAGGACTTGGATGAACACAGCCGTAACTGGGACCCCGTTCTGCGCGGCACCAAGCTCCAGCTTCCGGTGTATGGACTGGCCGCCCGAGACCACATCGACGACCCCGATGCCCCGGTCAGAAGCCAATACTGGTTCGTCACCAGCGGCCAGCAATTCAAGACCAGCGGATACTGGCTGACCGACCGGGTGATGGATCGCTTCCGCACAGTGGTGAATACCATCACCAAGGGCATCGAAGCAGGCGTATTCTGCGACCGGCCCCAACCCGACCGCACCGAGGGGCCTTACAGCCAGTATTGCGACTATTGCAACGCCGACCGACTGGGAACCCAGGAGCGCCGCCGGGGGTGGGAGAACATGCAGGATCAGGTGGAGCTGGCCGATTATCGGCACCTGGCCGAATCACCCCACGGATTCGACTCCGAGGCGGAATGACCATGGCGCTCCCCACCAACGACCAAGCCGACCGGGACGCCATCGTCTCCGAACTCGCCTCGACCCTGTTCGTGGAAGCCGGGGCCGGATCGGGCAAGACCACTGCGCTGGTGGAGCGGGTGCTAGCCCTGCTCGAAACCGGCGTAGCCATGGAGAACATCGCGGCCATCACCTTCACCGAGAAGGCAGCCGCCGAGTTGAAGAGCCGCCTGCGCCAGAGGCTCTCTGATTCAGGTCGACACCCTGAAGCCCTCGACCAGCTGGACGGAGCGGCCATCACCACCCTCCACGGGTTCGCGCTGCGCATCCTCTCCCATCACGCCATCGAAGCCGGATTGCCGCCTCGCATCGAGGTGAGTCCCGAAGAGGCCTTCGAGGACCGCTGGGAGGACTTTCGAAGCCGCCTGCTGAGCAGCCCTGAACAAGAACAGCCCTTGGCCTTGGCCCGAATCTTGGGCATCAATACCGCTCACCTACGAGAGCTAGCCCGAAAACTCGACAACAATTGGGACTTGGCCGACCGGGAAATGGGCGGTCAGGCGCCCCCCACCGGCCCGATCGACCTACCCGACGTCAGCGACTTCCCCCGCTGGTTCGGTGAGGTAGCCGCCTTGTCGGCCTACTGCACTGACCCCACCGACCGAATACTCCCCAAGCTCGATGCCATTGCCGAGCGGGCCAGGTTGCTGGACGAAGCGGTGGGAGACGACGACCAGATCCTGCGCCTGCTGTTTATCCCCGGGTTGAGCTTTACCAAGGGGGGCCGCAAGGGCAACTGGCCCGATGAGGACAGCGGCGAGCCGTCATTGAAAGAGGTGGCCAACCAGCTGCGCACGCTGGGCGACGCCATCAATGACCTTCGGGAAGAGGTGGCCGATGCGCTGATCGAACGGCTGGCCTTGGTACTGGGCGCGTTCACCCTGGAAGCCGCCGAAGACCGTCGTCGCACGGGGGTTCTGGAGTACCACGACCTGCTGGTGCTGGGCCGCAACTTGCTGCGAAACCCTCAATACGGCGTGGAGATCAGAAGAGCGCTGGCCGGTCGCTACCAGCGCTTGCTGCTAGACGAGTTCCAAGACACCGACCCCATCCAAATCGAGCTGGCCAAGCTCATCGCCGCGCCCCCGGACGACGATCGACACTGGTGGGAACTGCGAGACACGTCGGGGCGGCTCTTTTTCGTGGGCGACCCCAAGCAGTCCATCTACCGATTCCGTCGAGCCGACATCGCCCTGTACACCCGAGCGGGGCAAGCCCCCACCGTGAACCGGAAGTCCCTTACCCGCAACTTCCGCTCGGTCGAGCCCATCCTCGATTGGATTAACGCCCTATTCGAGGGGTTCATGGCCCCGCCCAGCCCCTCGAAGCAGCATGTGCAGCCCGAATATCAGGCCCTCGAGGCCGTTCGCGTGCCACCCCCGCAAGGGCCGGCGGTGGCGGTACTCGACCACGAGCACCCCAGAGCATCCGGCACCCAAAGCCTGCGGGCCGTGGAGGCTCGGGAAGTGGCAGAGGCCATCTTGACCGCGGTCGGCCAAGGCTGGTCAGTGGGCGACGGCTCGGACGAACAGAAGCGACATCTCTGGCGGCCCGCTCGGCTAGAGGACATCTGCATTCTGCTGCCCACCCGCACCTCGCTGCCCCAACTCGAACAGGCGTTAGAGGAGCACGGCATCCCCTATCGGATCGAGGCTGGTTCGCTTATCTGGACCAGCCAGGCAATCCGAGACGCGATGGCCGCGGTGAGGGCACTGGCCGACCCCACTGACGAAGTCTCGTTGGTAAACGCCCTGCGATCTCCCGCCTTCGGGTGCGGCGACGACGACCTGTTCACCTACAAGGTGGCCCACCACGGCTCGTGGAACTACATGGCGGCTAGACCCAAACACCTACCCAGCGATCACCCGGTGGGCGAGGCCATGGCGTGGCTGGCCGAACTGCACGCCGAGGTCCGCTGGCTGAGACCCAGTCAGGTGATCGAGCGCATCGTGCGGGAGCGGCGGCTGATGGAGTCGAGTTGCTTCGGCCGGCAGCGCAACCGGGATGTGTGGCGCAGCCTCAATCTGATTGTCGACCAGGCTCGCCAGTTTGAGGATTCCGGTGGACGAGGCTTGCGGGAATTCGTCGCCTGGGTGGAACAGAAGATCGGTGAGCGGACCAGGGAGTCCGACGTCATCTTGTCGGAGACCGACGACGACGCCGTGCGCATCACCACCATCCACGCCGCCAAGGGACGGGAATTCCCCATAGTCATCCTGTCGGGGACCTACGCCCGGAGCCGCCCCATGTCGGCCCAGATGGTGTGGCCAACCGAAGGCGGCTTCGGCGTGCGCTTCACCAACCCCTTGAAGACCAGGTCGTTCGCCGAACACCAAGACCAAGAGGAGGAGATGGAGCACGCCGAGCGTGTGCGCCTGCTCTACGTCGCCCTTACTCGGGCGATGGACCACCTGGTGGTGTCGGCTCATCGCATAGCGCGAGGCGAGAACAGCACCGCCAGGCCGTCGATGGCTGAGATGGTGGTGGACAACGCCGCCTGGCTGCCAGCAGCAAAGTGGGTACCCGAGTCTTTGCCATCAAAGGAAGCAGACCCCCACGTCGAAGCATCTTTTTCGACGTGGCAGAGCGGGCGGGAGAGGTTCATAGACGCCGCGGGCAAGCCGTCAATCACCAGTGCCTCGGCCATCGCCTGGACCGAGGCCGAAGACGCAGAAAACCTCCCCGGCCTGAGCAAGGACGGCCCCGCCGACGGCGACGACGATCGGTCGCCGCTGCGCAAAGGCCGAGGCGGCACCCAGATCGGCAGCGCGGTACACGGTGTGCTGCAAACGGTGCCTCTCGACATCGACCCCGACAGCCTCGGCCCGGTGGCCGCCGCCCAAGCCGAAGCCGAGGGCGTATCCCACGCCCGGAGCACGGTTCGGGCTCTGGCCCATTCAGCTCTGGAATCCACCACGGTGCGTGAAGCCGCCGCCAACCACCATTGGAAGGAGCTGTTCGTGGCCGCCCCGGTGGATGGCACCGTGGTGGAGGGCTACATCGACCTGCTGTATCGCTCCGAAGAGGGCCTGGTAGTAGTGGATTACAAGACCGACTACATCCACGACGACGCCGAGTTCGAGACCAACATCGACCGCTACAGGCTTCAGGTAGCCGCCTACGCTCTGGCCGCCCAGCAAGCCACCGGTGAGGCGGTGAACCGCTGCGTGCTGGTGTTCGCCCGCCAAGGCCAAGAGGCAAGAGAAGTCGTCATCGCCGGCGGCGACCTAGTCTCAGCCCAGCAAGAAGTCCGAAGAAGGCTGGCGTCCTCGGCAGCCTGAGAAAGGAAACCCATGTTCACGTTGGTGGTGATGGCCGCGGGGCTGGGATCGCGCTTCGGCGGGACAAAACAACTTGCCCAGGTGGGGCCCAACGGCGAGGCCTTCTTGGACTTCGCCATCGCCGACGCCCGAGCGGCGGGGGCCGACCGGGTGGTGCTGATTGTGCGAAGCGACATCGAAGCCGACGTGAAACGGCACTTCGAAACTCGCGGCGGCCTGCCCGCCGACCTCGAAGTGGCCTACGTGCGCCAGAACGAGCACGGCCCTCCCCGGCCCAAGCCGTGGGGCACCGCTCACGCCGTGCTTTCGGCCGCTGAGGCGGTGAACGGCCCGTTCGTGGTGTGCAACGCCGACGACTACTACGGCCCCACCGCGTACGCCGCACTGGCCAAAGCCATCGGAAACATGGCCGAGAACGAGGCCTGGCTGTGCGGCTACCACCTCGACCACACCCTGCCCAACGAGGGCAGCGTGACCCGGGGCGTGTGCCGAGTAGACGGCCACCGCCTCACCGGCATCGTCGAACAAGAGGGCATCTCCCGGGCCGGCCACACGCTCCCCACCAGCACCATCGTGTCCATGAACCTATGGGCCTTCTCCCCACGATTCATGGACAGCCTCCAACACGGCTTCACCCGATTTCTCAGTGAATACGGCGACAGCCCCACCGCCGAGTACCTCCTCCCCCACGCTGTTGCAGCAGAAATGGAAAAGGGCACGCTCACCGTCCGAGTAGTGACCACCGAAGAGACCTGGATCGGCGTCACCAACCCCGATGATCTAGAAGTCGCCCGCGCCGCCCTCAGTTCCCGCTAGTCCGTGCCCGAGCTCCCCGAAGTCGAGACGATCCGCCGTCAACTGGCACCCCGGCTCCAAGGTCGCCTCATCGTGGAGGCCGACAGCCACCCCTCAGAGAAGTTCACCCCCGCGGTCTCCGGCATCGGCGCCACGATCCAAGGACTGGGCCGAAGGGGCAAATACCTCATCGCCTCCCTGAACGACGGCCGGGAGCTCATCATCCACCTGGGCATGACCGGCTCCCTTGCCCTCGTTCCCCAAGCCTCCGACGACCCCTACATCCGGGCATGGTGGCTACTCGACCGCGATGAAGTCCTCGTCTACCGAGACGTCCGCCGGTTCGGTCGCATCCGCTGCGTCACCGCTGGCCAGTACGACACCATTCCCACGCTCGCCGCCCAAGGACCCGACGCCCTCAGCCCCGATTTCACCGCCGAGGCCTTCTACCTTGCCCTCCGCCGAAGCCGCCGCCGCATCCCCACCCAGCTGCTCAGCCAGAAGCCGGTGGCCGGCGTCGGCAACATCTACGGAACCGAGGCCCTTTGGATCACCGGCATCCACCCGGCAAAACGCCAGATCAGTCGGGCAGCGGCCACCAGGCTCCACGCCGCCCTAGTTGAGGTACTCGAGGCCGGCTTGGCCAATGGGGGCACCACCCTGCGGGACTACCGCAACGCCGACGGAGACGAGGGCAGCCATCAGCACGCCCTGGCCTGCTACGGCCGCTCGGGCCAACCCTGTCTGCGCTGCGCCACCCCGCTCCAACATCGCACCTACGACGCCCGCACGCTTACTTTCTGCCCTCAATGCCAGCCGCGATAACGTCCGCTCCGGTCGAAGGGGAGAGAACATGAGCGACGAGATGACCGACGCGCAGAAAGAGGCGTTCGTAGCCAAGCTGCGCCGAGAGGTTGGGAGCACCGGCACTCCGACAACTGCTCGCGATCCGGTCAACCAACCCATGATTCGCCACTGGTGCGATGCCATGGAGGACGCCAACCCCCTCTACACCGACCCCGACACGGCCAGCAGCGGTCCCCACGGCGAGGTCACCGCCCCTCCAGCCATGCTCAACGCCTGGACCATGATCGGCTTGGTTCCCCGGGTCAACGACCCTGAAGACCCCGCATCCGGGGTGTACGCCATGCTGGACGAAGCCGGCTATGTCGGCGTGGTGGCCACCAATTCCGAGCACGTCTACCACCGCTACCTCAAGCTCGGCGACCATCTCACCGGCGTGGTCAAGCTGGTGGACGTCTCCGAAGAGAAGCAGACCGCTCTGGGCATCGGACACTTCGTCACCACCGAGACCGAGTACCACGACCAGCACGGCGACCACGTCGGCTCCATGTTCTTCCGCATCCTCAAGTTCCGACCCGGCACCGGACGCACCGCCGGCCCCAGCGACGGCGACACCGCATCCGAGCGCCCGCCCCGCCCCCGCCCCAGTCGCAACCAGGACACCGACTTCTTCTGGCAGGGCAGCCGGGCCGGCGAGCTCCGCATCCAGCAGTGCCTCAATTGCGGGCGACTCCAGCACCCGCCCGGCAGCCGCTGCCCCGCTTGCGGCTCCACCGAAATGGGCTACACCGTTGCCTCAGGCAAGGGCACGCTGTATTCCTTCGTGGTGTCCCACCACCCCCGAGTCCCCTCCTTCGACTACCCGCTGAACATCGGGCTGGTGGAGTTGGAAGAAGGCGTTCGCTTAGTCACCAACATCACCGACTGCCACCCCGGTCAGCTCAAGGTGGGCATGCCGCTTCAGGCTTGGCACATGCAGACCCACGAGGATGTAAGCCTGCCGGTGTTCCGGCCCGCCCGGGTGCATCGCAACCCAACCACGCTCACCTTCGACGAGGTGAGCGTGGGCGATGAGCTGCCGCTATGCCCGATTCCGCTCACCCCCACGCTGATCGTGTCCACCGCCATCGCGTCGCGCGACTACCAAGACGTACACCACGACCGGGACATGGCCCTGAAGAAGGGGTCGGAGGACATCTTCATGAACATCTTGACCTCCAGCGGCCTCTCCGCCCGCTATATCAGCGACTGGGCCGGCCCCGACGCCGTGTTCAAGAACCTTAAGATCCGCCTCGGGGCCCCCAACTACCCCTACGACTGCATGACCATGTCGGGCTCGGTCACCGCCAAGCGAGAAGCCGATGGCGAAGACATCGTCGAGGTGTCGTTCCGTGGACAGAACAGCCGCGGCCCCCATGTGACCGGAACCATCGACCTGGCCTTGCCTCGCCAGTAGGAGAGCACCATGACCCTGAACTACGCCTATCACTCAGCCATCGCCGGCATCGGCGCCACCCCGTTCACCAAGGACTCGGGCCGCACACCCATGGACCAGGCGGTGGAAGCCTGCCTGGCGGCCTGTGAGGACGCCGGCCTTCCACCTGAGAAGGTCAACGGCATGGTGACCTACTCGGCCGAGCAGAACCCCGAGATCGAGGTGGCCCGAAACCTGGGCATCGAAGAGCTGACCCACTTCTCCATGGTCCACCACGGCGGCGGCGCCGCCTGTGGAGTGGTCGCGGTGGCCTGCCAAGCCGTCTACTCCGGCGCCGCCGACTACGTGCTGTGCTACCGCGCCTTCAACGAGCGCTCGTGGCACCGCTTCGGGGCCGGGGTGCAGGACCGGCCCGCCGGCGCCGAGGCGTCCGAGGTCAGCTTCTCGTGGAGCTCGCCGTTCGGGCTGGTCACTCCGGCCTCATGGGTGGCCATGTTCGCCACCCGCTACATGCACGAGTACGGGGCCACCACCGAGGACTTCGGCCGGGTGTCGGTGGTCGACCGGGCCTTCGCGGCCACCAACCCCTACGCCCACTTCTTCCAGCGGCCCATCACCCTGGAAGACCAGCAGAACAGCCGTTGGATAGTTGAGCCGCTGCGCCTGCTGGACTGCTGCCAGGAGACCGACGGCGCCCAGGCTCTGCTGGTGACCACCGCAGAGCGGGCCAAAGACTTAAAGCAGACACCTGCGGTTATCGCCTCGGCCGCCCAAGGGGTAGCCGAAGACCAGCACATGATGAGGAGCTACTACCGGGACAACATCACCGGCATCCCCGAAATGGGATTGTGCGCCCGACAGCTCTACCAGTCGAGCGGCCTGTCGGCCGACGATATCCAAACCGCCATCATCTACGACCACTTCACCCCGCTGGTGCTCCCCCAGCTAGAGGAGTTCGGGTTCTGCGACCGAGGGGAGGCCAAAGACTTCATCCGCGACGGCCACCTCGAAAGGGACGGACGCCTGCCCATCAACACCAACGGGGGCCAACTCGGAGAGGCCTACATCCACGGCCTCAACGGCATCGCCGAAGGCGTGCGCCAAATCCGAGGAACCTCGGTGAACCAGATAGACAACGTGGAAAATGTGCTGGCTACCGCGGGCACCGCGGTTCCTACCAGCGCTCTCATACTCTCCCAGCCCCGCTAGTCTTCCGGCCCCGCTGACGGTCAGTGTCGTCTGCAACTCACTTGGCTTCTCCCTGCCCCTCAGCCCATTGGCTTGTGTATGATTCCGGCTGACAGAATGGCCTAGGACAGGACCCAACGAGAGAGGCCCAATTATGAAATTCAGCCATGACCGCTCCGGCGACACTTTGGTCGTCAATGCTTCTGGCCGGGTAGACGGATCCAACGCGTCGGATTTCCTAGATTCACTGCAAGGGATGTTCGATCCCGGCGACCAGAAGATCATCTTGGATCTCGGCGGCCTCGAGTACATCAGCAGCGCCGGGCTGCGAGTGCTCCTCATGGCGGCCCAGAATCTCGACAAGCAGAACAAGTCGTTCAGCATCTGCTCTTTGACCGAGGCAGTGGGCGACGTATTCCGCATCAGCGGCTTCGATCAGATCATCAGCGTATTTCCCTCGGTAGACGACGCCAAACAGGGGTAATCCCTTGACCCAGACCTACAAGATCCTCGTCGTCGACGACGAGCCGGATCTTGAGCCTCTGATCTTGCAGCGGATGCGCCGCCAGATCCGGTCAAACGAGTACGAGTTCGTATTCGCCCGGGACGGTGTTGAGGCCCTGGAGAAGCTCAACGCCGATCCGACGATCGACATGGTGCTGTCGGACATCAACATGCCCAAGATGGACGGGCTCACCCTTCTCCAGCAGCTACCCGGCGTCGATCCCAACCTGCGAGCGGTGATCATCTCCGCCTACGGCGACATGGACAACATCCGCACCGCCATGAACCGTGGGGCGTTCGACTTCGTCACCAAGCCCATCGACTTCGACGACCTCAAGATCACCATCACCCGCACGCTGGAGCACTTGGCCGAGTGGCGCGAGGCGCTGTCCTCGCGGGACCAGCTCGTGGCCCTCCAGAACGAGTTGAGCATCGCCAGCCAACTCCAGCAGTCCATCTTGCCCAAGAACCCGCCGGTCTCCGAGGCTTGCGAAGTCTCGGCCAACATGGAACCGGCCCGCAACGTGGGCGGGGACTTCTACGACTTCTTCAAGCTAGACGAGCAAATCGGCCTAGTCGTGGCCGACGTTTCCGACAAGGGCATCCCGGCGTCGATGTTCATGATGTCCAGCCGGACCGCTTTGAAAGGAGCGGCCATCGGCGTCCGGGACCCCCAGATGGTGCTGGAGGAAGTGAACAACCAGCTCCACCAGGACAACCCCACGTTCATGTTCGTCACCCTCATCTATGCCCTGTTCAATCCCACCACTGGCACTCTCACCTATTCCATCGCCGGTCACGACCCCCCGATGCTGGTAAGCGCAGACGGCACCGTTACCGAGCTGCCGCCAACCAAGGGCGTGGCGCTCGGAATCGCCCCCGACATCGTCTACACGCAGGAGACGGTCACCTTGGCGCCCGGCGACACCGTCGTTTTGTTCACCGATGGAGTGACCGAGGCCATGAACGCCGACAACGAGCAGTTCGGGTTGAAGCGGTTGGCGGACGTGTTCGACGGCAACTCGGCCGACAGCGCACTGGCCGCCAACGAAGCAGTTTTCGAGCATGTAAGGGCTTTCGCCGGCGATGCCCCTCAGTCCGATGACATCACCTGCCTGACACTTCGACGCCCCTAATGCTCGCTGCTGCCTGCCCTCTGTACACCACGCCCAAAGGGAGGGACCGCTGAAATGCAACGAACACTGCACTTGTCCCACCCTCCAGAGCAAGGACATCCCTCCGATGTCTTGCCGTTGATCGAGGACATTCTCAATGAGATGGCAGAGAAAGGCGACTGGCCGATAACGCTGACCATGCGGGCCAACCTGATTCTGGAAGAGTTGGTGCTCAACACCCTTACCCACGGTGACACCAGCGATCTCACGGAGATCGATCTCGAGCTGGAGTCCAATGACCATGTGCTCACCATCCGCCTCTCCGATGACGGATCGCCCTTCAACCCGCTCACCGACGCCCCCGAGCCCGATGTCACACTTCCTTTGTCCGAGCGCCCCATCGGAGGGTTGGGGGTCTATTTGGTGCGGACCATGGGCGAGGAGCTGGAATACCGCCGGGAAAACGACCGCAACCACCTCAAGCTCGTCGTACACCCCGAGTCGTGAGGCATTCGGCCCAAAGAAACCTGCCTAGAGCGCGGCTAGCCGCCCTGGCAATCGCCGCTGTTGCCGTCGCGCTTTCGGGGTGCGGAGCCAATGGCGCCGACCCCGTACAACCTGAAGCCACCCCTGTGCCGACCACCGGAGTCACTCAAACTCCTACTCAGAGCGGTGGAGTTCCAGGGGTCTTCGACGACCGAGTGGTCTTCGGACAATCAGCGGCCTTCAGCGGCCCCGCCCAACAGCTGGGCATCAACATGAACTTGGGAATCATGGCAGCGTTCGAAGAGGCCAACCGCAATGGCGGCGTGTACGGACGCACGTTGGAACTCACAACTCGAGACGACGCCTACGAGCCCGAGGCAGCCATTATCAACACCCAAGCCCTGATCAACGACGAGCAGGTGTTCTCACTGATCGGCGCGGTGGGCACGCCGACTTCGCGCTCGGCCACCCCGGTAGCGGCCGCAGCGGACATCCCCTATGTCGCTCCCTTCACTGGCGCCGGCTTTCTCAGGGACGACAACTGGGACAACATCGTCAATCTCCGGGCCTCCTACGCCCAGGAAACCGAGGAGATGGTGGAGCGGCTGACCACTGATTTGGGTGTCACCCGAATCGCGGTGATGTTCCAAGACGACTCCTTCGGACGGGCCGGGTACAACGGAGCGCTGGCCGCGCTCGAGCGCCGGGGGATGGACCTGGTGGCCACCGGCGTCTATCCCCGCAACACCACCGCGGTGAAATCGGGGCTGCTCGACCTGAGGCTGGGCAACCCCGAGGCGGTGATTCTGATAGGCGCATACCAGCCGGTGGCGGCCCTCATCTCCTGGGCCCGCCACATCGGGTTCGATCCCATCTTCATGACGGTCTCGTTTGTGGGCAGCAACGCGCTGGCCGACGAACTCGGCACCGGAGGCGAGGGCGTCTACGTCACCCAGGTGATTCCCTTCCCCACCGACCTGTCCAATCCCGTCGTGGCCTCCTATACCGCGGCCTTGGCGGCCTATGACCCCGAGGCCGAACCGGGATTTGTGTCCTTGGAGGGCTACATTGCGGGCCGATTGGCCATTGCCGGTTTGGAGGGCTGCGGGGCCAACCTCACCCGCGATTGCTTCTTGGAGAACATCTTGGGCGCCGGCCAATTCGAAATCGACGGATTCTCCCTTGACTTCGGCAACGAAGACATCCGGACAGTGGACAACCAGGGTTCCGACGCGGTCTTCTTGACCGTGATCGACTCCAACGGCAGCTACCGATCGGAGGCTGCAATGGGAGACGCCACCCCGTGACCGAGTCGATCAACCTTCAGGGCTCGGCATCGGGGGATTCCAACACCGAGGCTCAAAGGCCCGCGATTCACCGCCGGATCTCCAGCCAGCTCTATGCGGGGATCTTCGGGGCGGTCATCCTGACGATTGTGGCCAGCGTTGTGAGCTGGATCTCGTTCACCAATGTGGACCGCAGCCAAAAGCGGGTAAGCGAGGAGAGTGTTCCTGAGCTGGCCGGCGCGTTCAGCCTGGCTGAGTTCAGCAACGCGCTGGTAGCCGCCGCCCCCCGGCTGACCACCGCACCGCCCGACCAGTTCATTGAGATCTCTGCCGAGGTGTCCGCAGCTCAGACCCAGTTCCAGGAGCGCCTCGAGACCCTGCTGCGCGAAAACCCCGAAGACATCCACGTTCAGGGCATCGCCGAAGCCGCTGATGCGCTGGAGAGCAACATCACCACCATTACGGCCGACATGCCCCACTTCTACAGCTTGAGCAGGCAGATCGAAGGACTCCAGACCCAGATTCCCGCCCTGCACGACCAAGCTCAAGCCATCATCATCCCCGCCATCGACGACCAGCTCTTCTTCCAAGTCACGGGGTATCGAGACTTCGCCACCGAGCCGACCGATGCCATGACCCGAACTTCAGGTGACGAACTCCTCCTCTACCGGCATCTGAACGCCTTGCAGGCCGATATCGCCCAGGTCACCGAGTTGATGGGCAGCTCCCTAATTGCCTCTGACGCTGTTTTTGTGGAGCCGCTGATTGAGAGCTTCGAGTCAACCGTCGACCGGATCCAGATCAGCTTGTCGGCGATCGCGGCCTCAGAGGTTGCGCCGGGGCTGGAGTCTGCGGTCGCCAACCTCCTGCGATTGGGCGGAGGCGATAACAGCGCCTTCCAGGTGTCGATAAACCGCTTGGAGATCATCGAACGCCAAGACAGCCTTCTGGCCCAAAACCAGGAGGTGGCCGTCGATCTCCTCGCCGAAGTCAACGCCATCGTTCAGACCGCCCAATCAGGAGCTGACCAGGCCACCGAGAACTCGGCTCAAACCATCAGCACCGCCCGGGTCCTCTTGGTGATCATCAGCGTCGTCGGAGTACTCGGCGCCGGGCTTATCTCCTGGCTCTTCATTGGCCGTGTCCTATTGCGCCGCATTGGGCGGCTGTCGGGTCGAATGCGGACTCTGGCCAAAGGCGACTTGGAAGAGGAGGTGGAGGTCAGCGGTCGCGATGAGATCGCCGAGATGGCCTCAGCCTTGGAGGTGTTCCGCCGCCACGCGCTGGAAATCCAGCGGCTGAACCTGGTGGAACAGCTCGCCCAAGAGTTGAGCGAGCGCAACGACGAGCTGCAAGAAGTGCTGGAAGAGCTGAGCCAGGCTCAAGATCAGATTGTCGCCCGGGAAAAGCTGGCCGCGCTGGGCGAGGTCACCGCCGGCGTTGCCCACGAGATCCGCAACCCCCTCAATTTCATAAACAACTTCTCCGCGGCGTCGGCTGAGCTGCTGGAAGAGATGGCCGAGATCTACGAGGAGTTCGAGGAAGATCTCACCGATGAGCAAAAGGACCTGATTGAAGACATCAACAAAGATCTGAACGAGAATCTCGAGCGCATCCAGAACCACGGCAAACGGGCCAATCGAATCGTTCAGGACATGCTGTTGATGGGCCGAGGCGGGGGCGAGACCCAGTTGACCAACATCAACGACCTCATCCACGAGCACTCGCTGTTGGCCTACCACAGCGCCCGGGCCCAAGACAGCGAGTTCCAAGTCACCCTTGAAGAGGAATTCGACCCGGATATGGGCGAACTCGAAGTGGTCCCCCAAGACATGGGACGGGTGTTCTTGAACTTTGTGGCCAATGCCGGCTACGCCACCAACAAGAGGCAAAAGGAGCTCATGGAATCGGACTCCCTCGGCGACTACGTGCCCACCGTGGTATTGAAAACCCGCCGTACCGAGGAGAGCGCCATTCTCAGCGTGCGAGACAACGGCAGTGGCATCCCCCCCGACGTGGCCGCAAAGATCTTCGACCCGTTCTTCACCACCAAGCCAACCAATGAGGGCACCGGGCTGGGCCTGGCGCTCTCCAATGACATCGTCCGCGAGCACGGCGGCACCATCACCGTGGAAACCGAGCCGGGCGAGTACACCGAGATGGTGGTGGAGCTGCCGCTGACACGCCAGCAGCCCAGTACCGCCCTCACCGAGGATAACGACGACCTAGACAACGAGGGCGACGAGGGGGACGACGTTTAGCCGGTCATTCTTATCTGGCCGGTCTGAGCAGCACTCCGCCAATTGCAGCTGCCGCCCCTCCGCCATAAGCCAGAAAGAGGCCTATGCCGACTTCGCTGCCTGACAAGTCCAGTTCGTCATCGAGGGCCAGCCCTTCTGCGAGGCAGAACCCCATGACGACTAGCCCCCCGATGAGCGCCGTCAGCCACATCCGCTGGCTGTTCCCCGCCAACATCGCCACCAGCAGTGCCCAAACCATCAAGGCGACCACCAGAATCAGCAACCAGGTATCGGCCACTCCCCCCGGGCCCATCAGCCACGGAAGATCGCCGTCGACCACTCCCCAACTGTTCGAACCAGCCTCGGCCCAGGGAAGCAGCAGGCTGGCAACCAGCATGGCCACCGCGGCGCCCATGAAGGCCAGCCCTGCCCTCAGGTGTCCAGCGGAAGCCCGATTGCCGGTCCCCGCACCCGGAATTCGAACCGGATTGCCCATCGGCTCAGCCCACGTTTCGCCGTCCCAATATCGATATCCGCTCTTGCCCTGTTCGGCGTACCAGCCCGGTGGCGCCCGGCGAGTTGGCGGGTCGCTCATACTGGCTCCACATAGTCGGTGTAGCGCACGTCCCCCTCGGAAAGGTCAAATGTGAGGTGCTCGCGCATATCGCCGATCTGGTCGACAATTACCATCCGGCGGGCGAATCGCCACTGTCCGTCAATCAACGCAAAATCATCGTGATATCGACCGGCGACAATGGGCTGCAACGGCAGAGCATCGGTGCCCTGGTGAACGGCGAAGTAGGAGCGGGCGGTGGCCGTCTGCCCGTCTTCGGCGACATCTACGATCACGTTGCTGGCCACGTGGCGAGTGCGCAGCGTGCCATCACTGTGGACTTTGTTGGTGGCGGCGTAAAACGCGGCGACGTCCTCGCCCGACATGCCGTCGTCGGGATCGGCTGCGCTAGTGGAGGTGAGCACCCCATGGGAGAAGAGCTCGCCGAGTTCATCGAAGCGGGCCAAATCCACGCACTCGGCATAGATGTACATAAGGGCCTTGATCGACCGCACTGCCTGCTCATAAGGAGTCACGAACGCAAAGCTAACCCACCCCACCGGGCATCGGGCCGGTAGCGTCGGAACCGTGAACCCTAAAACCGGAAGGCTCACGGCTTACTCCCACGGCGCCGGTTGAGCCGGCAAGCTCGGGCCGGCCGAGCTGGCGCAGGTCGTGCGCTCGCTGCCAACCCCAACCCACGAGAACCTGATCGTGGGCACAGAGACCGGAGACGACGCCGCTGTGTGGCGTCTTGGGGAAGGCCGCGCCCTGATCTCGACCGCCGACTTCTTTGCACCAGTGGTAGACGACCCCCACACCTGGGGTCGCATCGCGGCCACCAACGCCGCCTCCGATGTTTACGCCATGGGCGGCACTCCGCGATTCGGGCTGAATCTGGTGGCCTGGCCCCACGGTGAGCTTCCGCTGGAGATTCTCAGCGAAGTGCTGGCAGGCGGGGCGACGGCCGCCTCAGAGGGGGGCTGGGTGGTGGTCGGTGGCCACACGGTGGACGGACCCGAGCCGATGTACGGCCAAGCCGTCACCGGGGAAGCCGACGAAGAGAGCCTTTTGACCAACGCGGGGGCCCAGCCGGGACAGTCCCTTGTGCTTACCAAACCGCTGGGCACCGGGCTGTTGGCCACCGCAGTCAAACGCTCAGAGCCCGAGGCGATCGAGTCCGACGGCTGGCTGGTCGAGACCTACGCCGCAGGCGTGGCCGAGATGACCCGTATGAACGACGAGGCTGCTTCGGCTGCCCTCGAGGCCAAGTCCACCGCGGCCACCGACATCACTGGTTTCGGCCTGCTGGGCCACCTCCAGAAGCTGGCTGTCGCCAGCGGCACCGGCGCGGTGATCCGGGCCGAAGCGGTACCGGTACTTCCCAACGCCTGGGAACTGCTGGATCGGGGGTTCGCTCCCGGCGGCACGGCCCGCAACCTCGACCATGTGCGCCCGTGGGTCAAGGGAACCAATGACGAGCGGATCTTAACCATGCTGGCCGATGCCCAAACTTCCGGGGGCCTGCTGTTCTGTTGCCCGCCGACCGCGGCTGCCGACGCGGCAGCTCGGCTTGCCGAGCAAGGTCACACCTCGGCCGTGGTGGGAGAAATCACCGCGACCGACCCTGGATGTGTCGTGGTGAGTTGAGCCGCCTGGTCTATTCAGCGGGCTCGGTGCGGGGAGGCAGCCCACCGAGGTGGGCGGAGTCGTTGTATCGCACCAGCCGCCACACTCCGGGCTCGTCAGTGGTCACGAACTCGGTGATGGAGGTGTTTAGGGTCCAAAGGACGAATTGCGAATTCATCCCCAGGCCCATAAAGAGCCTCATGGCGATGTCGATCACGCCGCCATGGCACACCACCATCATGGTGGTGCCTGGATACCCCTCGACCAGTTCATAGAGGGCCTGGCCGGTGCGATAGGAGAAGGCGGCCAGGCTTTCCCCTCCAGGTGCGAGCGGCAAGTGGGGGTGGAAATCGCTGGTCCACTCGAACAGGGAGCCGAACTCCTGATAGCCGATACCGTCGGCCTCTCCGGGGCGGCGCTCTACCAGATCGGGATGGGTATGCACCTTCAAGCCGCCCAACGAGGGAGACAGCAGATCGGCCGTCTCAATGGCCCGGGGCAGCGTGCTTGACCACAGCGCATCCACCTTGGGCTCATAGCCCTGCATGTACCGCTCTCCGAGGGCTTCAGCCTGACGTCGACCCAGCGGCGACAATCCCGTACACGCCAGATCGCCGCCGATGATCTGCTTGACCGTTACCTCCGATTCACCGTGTCGGACCAACAGCAAGCGGGTTCGTTCACCAGTGCTCATCTCGGCCCCATCTTGCCACGCCGAACTCCCGTATCGGGCTTCGTCTGAAGCATCTTCATCAACCTGTGGCAAAGCAGCCCTGGCTTGGGGCAGAATCTCTATCAATGATGTGGGGGACGTTGGTACTCATCGTGGCCTTTGCAGCCGGTGCGGTCCCATTCTCCTACATGATTGCCCAGTCGCTGGCCCGAACCGACCTGCGCCAGGTGGGCACTGGAACGGTTTCGGGCACCAGCCTCTATCGGGTGGCCGGGTTCATACCCCTGGTGGTGGGCGGCCTGTGCGATGTGGGCAAGGGCGCCCTCGGCCCGTTCTTGGCCGGAGACCGTTGGCTGCTGATGGCGTTCGCCGGCGCGGTGTCGGTGATCGGCCACAACTGGTCGATGTTCCTCAACGGCGCCGGAGGTAGGGGCTTATCACCGGCACTGGGTGCGTTCGCGGTGATCGCCTGGCCGGCAGCGCTCTTCCTGTTGGGTGGGCTGGCCCTCGGCCGCATCCTGCGCCACACCGGCCTGGTGGTGTTCATCACCATGCCCGCGCTTCCCCCCTTCCTGCTGCTGGTGGCCGACGGCCAAGCCGCCATCGCCAGCACAGTGATCATTGTCCCGATGCTGATCAAGCGCGTTTTGGGCAATGGGCCGCTGCCGACCCCGAACCGCTTGAAGGCCGCCGCCCACCGACTGGTTTTCGACAACGACAGCTGGGTCTCGGCAACCCCGTCCAACCCTTGAGACTGAGAATCCCCGGCCGAACCAACAGCCCCTTGAGACTCCATACCCCGGCCCCCTGCCGGCAGCCTAGAGAACGTTGAGCCTTCGCACCCAGGTCGACTTCCGTCGCCTTCTCGTCGGGCAGGGGGCCTCCGCGCTGGGCGACTGGATGGGCACCTTCGCCCTCATGGCGTTGGTTGATCACCTGAGCGACTCGGCCGCCGCGGTGGGCGGCATCCTCGCCTTCCGGCTCATACCTGCGGCGGTGGGCGGCACGCTGGCCGCCAAGCTGGTGAACCGCTGGGATCGCCGTCGAACCATGATCACCATGGACTTGCTTCGGGCCGGGATGATCGCCGTGGTCCCCTTCGTGCAGGAGCTCTGGTGGGTGTACTTGTGGGCATTGGCGCTGGAAGCCCCCAGCGTGGTGTTCCTGGCCTCCCGGGACTCCTCCATACCCGACCTGGTAGACGAGTCCGACCTGCCTTTGGCCAATGCCGCCATGATGGGATCGTCCTACGGCAACATCCCGATCGGAGCGGGCCTGTTCGCGGCGTTTGCCGCCCTTCCGCTCGACGATGGCTGGCTGGGCTCGCACCCCTACGCCCTGGTGTTCTGGATCGACGCCCTCACCTTCGGTGTTTCCGCCTTCTTCATCGCCCGTGCGTTGGGCCTTCGGGGCCGGGAGCCTTCTCCAGCAGGTACTTCGGAAAGCGCCGCTGTTTCCGAAGGCGAATTCTCTGTTTCTCCCAGCCGCCTGCGCGACGCCTGGTCGGTGCCGCTGGTGCGCCGGATTCTGCCGGCCACCGCCGCCGCGGCCATCGGACTGGGGGCGCTGTTCTCGTTGGGCATCAAGCTGGTGCAAGAGGAGCTGAACGCCTCCGACATCGAATACGGCGTGCTCATCGTGCTGTTCGGCGCCGGAGCGGGCATTGGACTGGCGCTCACTCACAAGTCCCGACATGTCGATCTGTTGGTTCTCACCCGGCGCGGAGCGCTGGTGATGGGGGCGCTGGTGGCGCTGATGAGCCAGAGCCCCACCGTTTGGCTGACCTTCCTCGGGGCGGCCGGTTTCGGGGCCGGAGCCACCGTGGCTCTCACTTCGGGGATGAGCGCGCTCCAAGCCCGGATCCCCCAAGAGGAGGAGCGGGTGCTGGCCTTCTCGGCGTTCCACGTGGTGATCCGAATCGGATTGGGAGCGGCCGCGCTGGGCGCGGGGGCCATCGGAGACGGGCTGAACGGGGCCGGGCTGCCGGGCACCCGGGCGGTGCTGTTGGCATCTGGGCTGATCGTGCTGGCCTCGGCCGCCACCGTTCGTCCGATCGTCGACGTTGACAAGGTGGCTTGAGTGGCCGTCGGCATCGTCACCGACAGCACCGCCGCCCTACCCGGGGAGGTGCGCTCCCGCTGGAACATTGCCGTGGTCCCGCTGGCCATCACCGTGGACGGCCGAACAGTGGACGACGGGCAGCTGGACACCGCCGAGATCTTGGCTGCGAAGAACCAATCGTCTTCTGGTCCATCGCCAGGAGCATTCGCCGAGGCGATCGCCGGACAAGACCAGGGCGACGGCGTGGTGGTTGTGACGGTGACGTCCTCGCTGAGCATCACCCATCAGTCGGCGATACTGGCCTCCAAGGGCGCGGCTTGCCCGGTGTCAGTGGTGGACAGCCGCACCGCGGCCGGGGGGCAGGGGCTGGTAGCAGTGGCCGCCGCCCGAGCCGCGCAAGCTGGGGCAACTCTCGACGAAGTGGTCGCCCGAGCCGAGCAGATAGCCGGGCGGGTCAAGCTCGTGGGGGCGCTGGCCAACCTCGACCAGCTGATCCGCAGCGGAAGGGTGCCGGGCCTGGCCGGTCGAGCCGGCAATCTGATCGGGCTGCGCCCCTTGTTCGACATTCATGACATGGTGATCCGCCGACTTCGGCCTGCACTCAGCGACGAAACCGCCCTTCAGCGTCTCCTAGGCATCTGGCGGCAAACCAAGCCGACTGGCGGCGACGGCCAGCTCCATTTGGTGTGCATCCACGCCGGCGTTCCCGAGCGGGCCGCCGAACTCATGGACGCAGTCACTTCTGAGGTGGTGCCGGCCGACGCGTTCATCTGCGAGTTCGGGCAGGCCATGATGATCAACTCCGGAACCGGAGTCCGAGGCTTGGCCTGGTACTGGGACTAGTAGCCCGTCAGAGCCCGGGGACGGTTTAGGGGGCGGGGGCCCAATCGCCCAAGTCGGGCATCATCTGGCGGGACACGTAGCGCCACCGCCCTTCCTCTTTGCGCAGTTGGTCGCGGTACACCCCGGTGATGGCCAACTCTCGAGGCTGGCAAGTTCGCCCGTCCTCAGCTAATGCCGAGTCGCTCAGTCCCTGGAAAAGACTTCGGCGGCGCCTTCTCCCGCGGGAGTGCGGGTGAGGATCTCCGCACCGTCGTCGAGGCACAACAGGGTGTGCTCGAACTGGGCGCTGCGGCGCTGGTCGGCGGTCACCGCCGTCCACTGGTCGTCCCACAGGTAAAGGTCGGGGGAACCCAGTGTGAGCATGGGCTCGATGGTGAAGGTCATACCAGTGGCCAGGGGCGTGGTGTGGTTGCGCTCGTAGTAATGGGGGATCTGGAGCCCGGAGTGGAACTCGGTGCCAACGCCGTGGCCGATGAACTCCCGCACCACTCCCAGCCGATGAGTGCGGGCATGGGATTCGATGGCCCGGCCGATGGCGTTCACCGGCGCGCCGTCTTTCACCGCGTCGATGCCCAGGTACATGGCGGTCCGGGTTTCCCGCACCAGCAGCCGGGAGTGTTCGTCCACCTCCCCCACTTCGAAGGTGGTCGAAGTGTCTCCGTGAACGCCGTTTAGGAATACGGTCACGTCGATGTTGACAATGTCGCCGTCGGCCAGCGCCCGGCTGTCGGGGATGCCGTGGCAGATGACCTCGTTGATCGACGTGCACACCGACTTGGGATAGCCCCGGTAGTTGAGCGGGCTGGGATATGCCCCCCGGCGCACGATCTCCTCATGGACCTCGGCGTCGATGCTGTCGGTGGTGACTCCAGGTGCCACCAGCTTCCCGGCGAACAGCAAAACCTCAGCGGCCATCTGCCCCGCTTGGCGCATGGCCTCGATCTCCGCCGCGCTCCGCACCGACGACGCCACCGGCGACCCCGGCTCCCCCGTCCGGGCATACGGAGGCCGCTCGATGCTGCCTGGCACCCGGCGGCGGGGACCGATCAGCCCCGGACGCACCGGCGGGTCTGAAACCGGCACCCCCTCCAACGTCGCGCCCCGCGCCCGCTTCCGCTTCGCCATCGCCCGCTAACTCTACTGGGCCTCGCCTCAGATTCACGTTGGCGTAGGTGCTGTGGATAGCGTGCGCTTGTGATCTCCGTGAGGAGTCTTGACTTACCGACATTGCTGACACGGCGGCTTAAAGACGCTGGGATTGAGACCAGAGAAGAACTCCTTTCTTGGAATCGGAGAGAGTTGAGGTCGATTCCTGGAATCGGGCCTAGGGGCATCAAAAGGATCGAGGAAGCCCTTGCGGATGTGGGGCTCGAACTTGCAGAGGATCCGCTGTCGCCATATGAATGCGTTCGGGAGGGCCGAGCAGCTTGGGATGTTCGCCTCTGCTCGTTTCACCTCTGTGAGTCGTGTGTAACAGAGTGGACATCCGATGCTTTTCGTGGAACACCGCCAGTATTCGATGCAACGATCTTGTCAGGCAGTTGCCAGAACTGCACTGAGGTCGCCAGCGACCTCCACCTCGCGCAGTGGCTGCTGTGCGGAAATTGCGAGCGCGTCGCCCGGTCAATAGGACGAAGTATCGCCGCAGAGAAGTACGTTGCCGCACAGTTCGAGGAGGCATTCAAACAGTCGCTTCTTGAATTAGAACGGCTAGACCAACCAGTTTTGCGGGCGCATGACGCGCAGGTTTTGGAGCGAAAGACGCCGAGCATCGATTTCATGATCCTTGAAGAGGGCACTCCCATCGCCGGCATTGAGCTCAAGACAGGTCGCAGCCATCTAGGAGGATGGGCTCCGGTGGGAGCCAAGATGGCTACGTTTCAACTCGATCATGGCGACTGCGACGACATCAGCGAGGTAGCTGATGCGGAGGGGATCGTCGTCTATCTCTTCCATGCTCAGGTCATCGACCGAGCCGAGCCGCCCACGACTCGATTTGAGGCAGTCGGGCTTTGGTGGATTGATCCGTTCAGCTTCAGCGACAGCTACCAGACCAGCCGGACACGCCCACGAGAAACTAAGACCGCCGCCTACTACTCAACCGACCGATTCAGGGCATTCGAAGAGTTTGAGGGCCACTGGCGATCAGGGGAGATGGCTAGGGTTCGGCAGAGGTTTGACCAACACGGCCAACCTCCTCTATACCGCTAACGCCAACAACAGCGGCAAAGCTGTGAATCCACTTGTCGCAGGCTTCGTGGGGACATGAGGCAGAGCCAAATTCTTCAAGAGTGGCAAGGTCGGGCATACGGAGGCGGCGCAGGTCAGTCGCGTTCACCTGAGTATGCCCGCTGAATGATCGGAAATAGACGTCAACCAGTTTGTGGTTGAGGAAAGCAGCCAGCCCGATTGCTAGCTGGCGGCTAAGAGGCCGTCCTTGCCTGTGCAGATAGTTGACATGATTCTCGATCCCGAATCTTGAGCACTCTGGAAACGCATCAGCCAACAAGGGGCCGGCAACAATCCGCCGGCGTTCTTCTTTGCTGCTGAAACGCTTGACAAGTACATAGTTACCACGCGGCGTTAAGAGAGATGCAGTAGCCCCCACATCCTCGATGGCGATTGGCCTGTTCCCAGAGCCCGGCCAAGAGACACCGCCCGTGCCCACCGACGAGGGGTACAACAATGGGACCGACCCGGGCCCGTGATCGGCTTGCAACCACCGGCGCGCCCGAAAATCCACCACCGGGCCCGTCGACACATCCACTCCAATTGTTTCAAGCGTCGCAGGAAGTTCGTGCATTAGGGCTGCGGCATGGGCTGCCCGCTCAGATTCGGCGACATGGATAACTGCATCGCGATCTCCCGGAAATACAACCTCCTCCGATGGAACCGCTCTTTCGGCTACTGATCCACCAGGGTCGCCCACCTGTACTCGAACGATCTCTGGCTGTGCCCGGCCTCTGACCAAATGAGTGATGGCGTTCTCCTGAAGCACATCCTGATCTGCAAACGCGCACATCCTGCTCTCGAAAACCCGGATCGAACACAACCCGTTCTGGCCAAGCAAGGCCCTTCGGAACCGCTTGAAGTAAGGGCCGTTGCAGAAGCTCCGCGGGGTAATCGCAACCATCTCACCACCAACCGTGAGTAGAGCCGAAGCAGCAAGCATGAATGCGGCATAGAGGTTTGGCACCGGCGCTCCTAGCCGTTCGGCCAGCATTCGCTCATTCGAAGTCGAAGAGAGCTTGGCATAGGGAGGATTGAGAATTGCATGAGTGGCCGCTGCCCCTTGAGATGACAAGCCAGCTGACCTCTGCACGGCTCCATGAAGGAAGTCCTCATTCAGCACTTCGAACTCAAATGGAATGCCAGCTTCGTCGAACCGCTCAGATACGAGAGCGAGTGTCTGCTTTGACTGTATGGCTAACTCTGGATCCACTTCCCAAGCCAAGACGCGCATAGACGCCGGCCGCCCGACACTAGAGAGAGCGCTGAGTGCAGCGACAGCACCGAGCGTGCCTGCACCCGCACCGGCATCAACCAACTCCACATCGCCACTCCAATCGGAGACCAACTCCGCTAGCAGCCGGGCAACAGGAACGGGAGTGAGCACCTGGCCAAGATCCTTGCGGCACTCCGGATGGATCTCAGCCACGGCGGCGCGCCGAATGGCCTCTAAGTCGTCCCAGACTGTCTCGATACCAGTCAACATTACGGCCAAATTACCCAGCACCAGCGACAATTCGACCCGCGGAGAAATCCCGGTGTCCTGGGAAGACAAGTCCCGCAGGTGGCCTTAGGCTCAGCGCATGTAGCGGGTGAGGCTCTCCACCACACAGGCGGGCTTGGGGCTGTCCTCGACTTCCACGGTGATAGTTATGACGGCCTGCACTCCGCCGGTGATCTCATCCACTGAGGTGAGCTCGGCGCCCACCCTGACCTTTGACCCCACCGGGACGGGGGCAGGGAATCGCACCTTGTTGACGCCGTAGTTGATGCCCATCGAAAGCTGCTCCACGGTGATGAGGCTGGGCAGGAACATGTTGGTCAGCGACAGCGTGAGGTAGCCGTGGGCGATGGTGGCGCCGTAGGGGCTCTCGGCGGCGGCCCGCTCGGGGTCGATGTGGATCCACTGGTGGTCGCCGGTGGCTTCGGCGAACTGGTTCACCCGCTCCTGGGTGATCTCCATCCAGTCGCTAAACCCCAAGTGCTGGCCGACGGCGGCAGGAAGGTCGTCAACGGTGGCAAAAACGGTTCCCATGGGCGGGAAACTACTGCCCTTGTCGGCCCGACCACGAGGGGGAGCGCTTGGCCAAGAAGGCATCGATGCCCTCTTGGGCGTCGGTGCTGGCCGCGTTGGCCGCCATCACCTGTTTGGTCAGCTCGTAAGCCTCGGGTTCGCCGCAGTCGAGTTGGCGGTAGAACGCCTGCTTGCCGATGGCGATGGTGTGGTCGCTGAACCGTGTGATCCGGCTGGCCAGCTCGTCGACCGCGGCCCGCAGCTCATCGGGAGGCACCACCCGGTTCACCAGGCCCCAATCAGCGGCGGTGGACGCGTCGATGGGATCGCCGGTGAGCAGCATCTCCATGGCCCGCTTGCGGCCCACCGCCCGGGAGATGGGAACCATGGGGGTGGAGCAGAACAGGCCGATGCGCACTCCAGGGGTGGCGAAGGTGGATTCGGAGGACGCAACAGCAAGGTCGCAGGCCGCCACCAGTTGGCATCCGGCGGCGGTGGCCACCCCGGCCACCTCGGCGATCACCGGCTGGGGCACAGCGTGGACGGCCTCCATCAACTCGGTGCACACCTCAAACAGGTCGTCGTAGAACTGGGCGTCCCGGTCGACCATCTCCGACAGGTCGTGGCCCGCGGAGAACGCCGGCCCTTCGGCGGCAATCACGATCACGGCTATGTCGGTCCGCTCCCCCAGCTTGTGAAGCGCCTCAACGAGGGCCTCCATCAACTCCAAGCTCAGCGCGTTGCGCCGCTTCGGGTTGGCCAGAGTGATCCGGGCTACCGGTCCATCGCTCTCAATGCTGAACACGACACGAGGTTACCTGGCCTGGGTGTGCTACCCATTGGGGCATGGCCGCAGGAGGCAGCACCAAGGCAGTATTGGCGGCTCTCTTCGCCAACTTGGCCATCGCCATCGCCAAGTTCGTGGGCTTCGCCGTGACCCGCTCGGCCTCCATGCTGGCCGAGGGCGTCCACTCCTGCGCCGACACCGGCAACCAGGCCCTGCTGCTCTTGGGCGGTCGGCTGTCCAAGCGGGACCCCACCCCCCGCCATCCGTTCGGCTACGGCCGGGAGCGCTACTTCTGGTCGTTCGTAGTGGCCATCATCCTGTTCACCCTGGGCGCGCTGTTCGCCATCAACGAGGGCATCGAGAAGATCCGCCACCCCCACCAGCTGGAATCGCTGTGGGTGGCAATCGGGATCCTGATCTTCGGCATCGTGGTGGAGTCGCTGTCGTTCCGCACCGCCATCGTGGAATCCAACAAGGTGCGGGGCAAGCTCTCGTGGGGCACTTTCATCCGCCGCTCCCGCACTCCTGAGTTGCCGGTAGTGCTGCTGGAAGATCTGGGCGCCATGCTCGGCATGGTGTTCGCGCTGGTAGCCGTTGTGCTGTCCGAGGTAACCGGCGAGCCCCGCTGGGACGGCGTGGGCACCCTGGTTATCGGCGTGCTTCTGGGAATCATCGCTATCGTGTTGGCCATCGAGATGAAGAGCCTCCTGATCGGCGAGAGCGCCACCGCCGAAGACCGGGAGCGTCTGCGGTCGGCGCTGGAGAATTCGCCCGAGATCGACCGGCTGGTGGACCTGCGCACCCAGCACCTCGGCCCCGAGGAACTGCTGGTAGCCGCCGAGGTGGACTTCGCCGACCACTTATCCGGCGACCAGATGCCCGCGGCCGTAGCCGCGGTGGAGGCTCGCTTGCGCGAAACCGTCCCCGCCGCCACCCACGTCTACTTGGAGCCCTCCAGCTAGCTAGTCAACCGGCTCGAAGTAGGGCAGGGTGATCTCTTCGCTCAGCTCTACGAATGTGGTCTTCACTCGCATTCCTACGTGGACGGCGTCGACCGGGCAGTTGATGAGGTTGGCCAGCAGCCAGAAGCCTTCGTCCAGTGTCACGATCACCGCCACGTAGGGCACGGTGAATGCTGGGGTCTGGGGGCGCCACACGGTGGTCCAGGAGTACACCTCGCCCAGTCCGGTGCTGACCTCCCAATCGAGGTTGGGCGAGAAGCAGGCCGAGCAGGCCGGGGCCGGGTCCATGGTGATGGCGCCGCAGTCCCGGCACCGCTGGTAACGGAGCTCGCCGACCTGGCAGCCGTCCCAGTAGGGCTGGGAGAACAGGGTGGGCACCGGCAGGGGGATGCCGGGCGACTGGGGTTGCAAGATCTCGCTCATGGGGTCTCCGTTCCCAGCAGCATCACATCGGTGAACAGCGCACCGGCGCCGCCGTTGGAGCACATGGCCACCTGGGCGTCGGGCACTTGGGCCGTGGCACACGTTCCCCGAAGCTGTTCCACCCCCCGTATGACCCGCTGGAGTTGCTGCACCGCGGCTCCGCCGTGGCTGAACGACATGGTGCCCCCGTCGGTGGTCACCGGATACTGGCCACCGGGGCCTATGCGGCCGTCCATGATGAACTCGCCACCCTCGCCCTCCTCGCAGAACCCGTAGGCCTCGAACTGGCGGATGATCTCGAACGAGAACGGGTCGTAGAACTCGCACACGTCCACATCAATGGGGCCGAGCTCTCCCATGGCGAACGACTTCTGGGCTGCCCACCGGCCGGTGTAGCCGTTGTTCCGGCCGCTGGGGCCGGCCAGGTCCCACGCCGGGGGATGCTGGTAGGAGGGGCCGAAGCTGTCGCACGCCCCGCCCAGGATGTACACCGGTTTGGTGGGCAGATCCCGGGCCCGCTCCCGGGTGGTGAGGATCAGCGCGCACGCCCCCTCTGATGTCATGGCGCAGTCGAGCAGGTGGAACGGGTCGGCCACCATGCGCGACGCCAAGATGTCGTCGGGGGTGAACGGCCCCCGGCCGTGGTACACCGCATCGGGGTGGGCGTGGCCGTTGTTGCGGATGGTGGCCGCCACCGTGGCCATCTGCTCGGGGGTGGTGCCGTGCATGTGCATGTGGCGCTGGGCGATGAGGGCGAACTCAGCGGCGGTGAACATGCCGTAGGCCACCACGAACTCGTGGGCTGGCCGGGTCCACGGCGCGGTGGAGGCCCGCTCGGTGTAGACGCCGGCCGATCCGTGGGCCACCAAAACGGTGTGGCACTGGCCGGTGGCGATGGCGGAGGCGGCGTCCAAGATGGTGGGGATAGACGGGGCCATGTAGTGCCGCCACGACGGGCCGTTTCGCATGTAATAGGTGAGGGGGCCGCTGAATGGGCCGGCGGCGACGCCGTCTATGTCCGAGGGGGACAGGCCGGTGTCGGCTAGGACACGGTGGACGGCTTGGAACGTGATCGTTGTGGAGTCGTGGCCTTCGAGGACACGGGCCTGTTCGGAGTTGGCGATGCCGACGATGGCGACATCGTGAAATGGGTGTTTGGCCACGAGCTAAATGTCTAGTCGCCCAGGCACGCTCCCGGCGACACAACTGCCCTCCATCCCTCGGGTTTTCCGAGAAAGTCCCCTCGGATTTCCCGAGACAATACCCTCGGATTCCACAGGAAAACACCCTCGGATTCCACAGAATGACTTCTGATCTGGTATTTTGTCATAACCCTGGAGGTCGCCCTTGACACTGATTCGCCGTCGAATCGAGGATATCGCTACCCAACGAATGGGGGAGATACCGGTGACGGCGCTGCTAGGACCCCGATCGGTGGGGAAGTCCACCCTTCTGCGCTCGCTCGCGGCTGCTGCTGCTGGAGCAGACATCATCGATCTCGACGATCCTGCAATCCGGACGGCAGTAGCCGACGATCCAACCCTGTTCGTGCAAGGGCCCCGTCCGGTGTTCATCGACGAGTACCAGCACGTTCCCGAGTTGCTCAGTGCAATCAAGGCAGAACTGAACCGCGACGGATCCTCTGGCCAGTTCGTCATAACCGGGTCCACCCGCCATGAGGCCCTGCCCCAGATGGCAGAGGCACTCACCGGTCGGCTCTACCGTCTCACCATGTACCCGTTCTCCCAGGGGGAGATACATGGCTGCCATGAAGGCTTCCTAGAAACCCTGTTCAGCGACCCAGCACAAGCGGTCACGAGCACCTGGTCCACAACGACTCGCGAGGACTACATCAGAAGAATCATGAGCGGTGGCCTCCCCTTGGCACTGGAGCAAACCGACAGCGCCCGCGGGCGCTGGTTCGACAACTACGTAGAGCTCACACTTGAACGCGACGCCCAAGCACTGGCCAACATCCGCCAGCGCGAAGCACTGCCACGGCTGTTGAGCCATCTGATGGCCCAGACCGCGCAGGTGCTGAACATCACCAAAATCGGACAGGCCGCCAATCTGAAGCCCAGCACCGCTGACGGCTACGTCAAACTCCTTGAAGCGGTGTATTTGGTGCATCGCCTCCCAGCATGGGGAACCACGCTGCGAGCCCGAGCCACTGCCCGCCCCAAGCTGCATGCGGTAGACGCTGGATTGGCTGCCCACATGATGGGACTATCGGACGCCAAACTTCTGTCACTCAACCCCACTGATCAAGAGCAGTTTGGCCATCTGCTGGAAACCTTTGTAGTGGCTGAGATCATCAAACAGGCATCGTGGATGGACGGTATAGCTGAGATCGGCCACTGGCGTACCCATGACGGCGTAGAGGTGGATCTCGTGGTCGAGCGCCGAGACGGCATGGTCGTTGCCTTCGAGGTCAAAGCCGGCAATGTCAAAAGCAAACACATGAGCGGCTTGAGAACGCTTCGGGATGCCTTGGGGGGCCGCTTCATCGCCGGCGTCATGCTCCACTTAGGCAAGTATCCGTCGCGGCCAGACGACCGCTTGATAGCCATTCCAGTGGATCGACTGTGGCAGACGGTAGGTGAAGAGGCTTGAGGCCGTTGGAGGGGGTTCGGGTTGTTGACTTGACTCGGGTGGTTTCGGGGCCGGTTTGTACTTGGTTTTTGGCTTCGTTGGGGGCGGAGGTTATTCGGGTTGATCCGCCAGGTGGGGATGTGACTTGGCGCATACCGCCGTGGGTGGGGGCTGATGGCGAGCAGTCGGAGGCTATGGGGCCTGATGACATCGGGATCAGCTACTTGCGCAAGGGACGGGGGAAGCGGAGCGTGGTGCTGGATTTGGGGCGGTCCGAGGGGGCGGACGCTTTTCGGCGGCTGGTGGCCAATTCGGACGTTTTGGTGGACAACTTCCGGCCTGGGGTCATGGACTCGCTGGGGGTGGGGTATGAGACGTTGTCGGCGCTGAACCCTCGGCTGATTCATGCCTCCATTACCGGGTACGGGCCAGATGGGCCCGACGCCGATCTGGCCTCTATGGACCTCATCATTCAGGGCCGATCGGGGCTGATGGCCAAGTCAGGTTTCCCCGACGGACCGCCCATCAAGGCCGGGGCCACCGTCGGCGACCAGTTCCCCGCCGCATTGTGCGCCCTCGGCGTAGTAGCGGCATTGCGCCAACGGGACATCGATGGCAAGGGGCAGTACATCGACGTGGCCATGCTCGACAGCCTGGTCACCATGCTGTGGGACGAGCCCTTGGACCTGTACCGAGAGCGGGGCATGCCCGACCGCATCGGCAACGGCGACCCCCGGGGCATCTTGGACACCTTCGAGGCTCAAGACGGCTGGGTGACCCTGGTCATCACCTCAGATGCCCAATTCGAGCGACTGACGGAGGAAATGGGTCGCCCCGACCTGTTCGAATTGGGACCCAATATCCCGGTTCGAGCATCCAATCGGGCGGAAATCTGCGAAGGGGTAGCGGCGTGGATGGCGCAGCAAACCACTGACGAGCTGGTTGCCCGACTGCACAAAATACGGGTACCGGCCGGGGCGGTGGCCTCGGCTTACGCTTCGGCCGACGACCCCCAGATCCAGCACCGCCAAGCCCTAGTCCCCCTCCGCCACCCCCTCGCCACCGAGCCCACCAACCGGCTAGGCCCAGCCTTCCCCATCAAGTTCTCCCGCTCCAACACCACCCAAACCCCCGCCGAAACCCTAGGCGCCAGCACCCAAGACGTCCTCAAACAGATTGCGGGCCTCACAGAAGAAGAAATAGACCGCCTCCGCTCCGCCGGAGTTCTTGGATAAGACAGTGGTCTGACAGAGTGGCGGGATGTTCAGGGCCCTACTCCTCAGCCAAGACGACGACGGCAACCGCTCCCACGCCGTCACCGAACTCGACGAAGCCGAGCTCCCCGACCGGCCGGTGATCGTGGACGTGGACTACTCCACGCTCAACTACAAGGACGGCCTGGCCATCGTGAATGGCGTCCCCATAGTGCGCGACTGGCCGATGATCCCCGGCGTCGATCTGGCCGGCACAGTAGCCAGCAGCGATGACTCGGAGTGGTCGCCGGGCGACGGGGTGATCGTGAACGGTTGGGACTTGGGCGAGTCGTACTGGGGGGGCATGGCAACCAAGGCAGCCCTGGACGGCGGCTGGCTCACCCCCCTGCCCGACGCCTACACCACCCATCAGGCCATGGCCGTGGGCACCGCGGGCTACACCGCCATGCTGTGCGTGTTGGCCCTAGAAGAGCACGACATCGCCCCCGATTCCGGCCCGGTGGTGGTGACCGGTGCGGCCGGCGGGGTGGGCAGCGTGGCCGTGGCGGTGCTGGCCGAGTTGGGCTACGAGGTGGTGGCCTCCAGCGGCCGCATCGAGTCTGAAGGCGACTACCTGCGAGGGCTGGGCGCGGCCGAGTTGATCCACCGCGACGAACTCTCCGGCCCGGCCCGCCCCCTGGGCAAAGCCCGTTTCGCCGGAGGAGTCGACACCGTGGGCAGCCACACCCTGGCCAACATCGTCGCTCAAACCCAGCCCCACGGATGCGTGGCCGCCTGCGGCCTAGCCCAGGGCATGGACTTTCCCAGCTCGGTGGCCCCGTTCATCCTGCGGGCCGTCACCCTGGCCGGCATCAACTGCGTCTACGAGCCCGCCGAGCGCCGAGCCCAAGCATGGAACCGCCTGGCCCGCGACCTCGACACCGCCAAGCTCGACGCCATGACCACCACCATCGGCCTTGCCGACGTCCCCGCCGCCGCCGCCGACATCCTCGCCGGCACCATCCGCGGCCGGGTAGTCATCGACGTGAACCGCTAGCACGCTGCAATCCAACCCCGTCTTCTCACTCCACCTCAGAACGCGAGGGCGCCCATCCCAAAAGCAGTGGTATATACACTCACAGAGTCGTATATACTAGTTTTTCGTGGGAAAACACTTGATTGACGTTGATGAGAAGGCCCTTTCTGCGGCTCGTGCAGAGATGGGTACCGACACCATCAAGGCGACAGTCAACGCAGCACTAGAAGCCGCCGGCTTGCCCCGCGCCCCTCGGGTCGCCGAAGCACTCGACGTACTCGCTGATGCCGCGCTTGAAGACCGCGAGCACGCGTGGCGCTGACCCATCTTCTTGATACAAGCGTTCTGACCCGACTGTCTCAGCCCTCCATTCGAGAGGTAGTCGAGCCGTTGGCTGCTGCCGGTCGAGCCGCTCGGGCCGGCATCACCGACCTGGAGATCGGATTCTCAGCCCGTAACGCCCAAGAGTGGGACAAGCTCGCCAACAGTCTTTCGGAACTGGGGCTTATAGAGACAACGGCCGAGCACATGCGTCGAGCACGCCAGATGCAGCGACTCTTGGCCGAGCAAGGCCTACAAGGCCGCAAAATCCCCGACCTGCTCATCGCGGCCGCCGCCGAGTTGGGACAGCTCACTTTGCTTCACTACGACTCCGACTTCGACTTCATCGCGACGGCAACCGGTCAAAAGTGCGAATGGATCGTCCCACGGGGGTCGGTGGACTAGTTGCGCTAGGTGGGAATCACTCGTCCAAACCTAAGATGGCAAACACCAACCGGATCGCTCCATAACGAGGAAGCCGATGGACCATCACATCGTCATCAGCGCAGACACCCATTGCGGGGCTGATCTGCGGGACTACAGGCCCTATTTGGAGTCGCGCTATCACGCCGAGTTCGACGAGTGGGCCGACTTCATGGACGGCCTCAACGAGCGGCGTAAGGAGATGTTCGCCGACATGGAGCGCTCGCCCATGGAGGTGGGGGTTGACGGCGATCCCGACGTGTGGGGCCACCGCAACTGGTCGTCGTCTGACCGCCTAGCCGAACAGGAGGCCGACGGGTTTATCGCCGAGGTGCTGTTCCCCAACACGCAACCCCCGTTCGCGCCCCCTGCCGCCACCGCCTTCGAGGCGCCGCCCTATAGCGACAACTTTGAGCATCGCTGGGCCGGACTGCGGGCCCACAACCGGTGGGTGGCCGATTTCGTGAGCCAGGCCCCCGGGCGCCGGGCCGGCATCGCCCAGGTGTTCTTGGGCGACGTGGAGGGCTCGGTCAAAGAGATCGGGTGGGCGGCCGAGAACGGCCTGACCGGAGGCGTGCTCATTCCCGGCGCCCCGCCCGACTCCCCGTTCGAGCCGCTGTATTCCGAGTCTTACGAGCCGATTTGGGCGGCCACCGCGGCCGCTGGTCTGCCGTTGAACCATCACGCTGGTGGAGGTTCCCCCAACTACGGCAATCACTTCCCCTCGTCGTTGGCCATGTTCATTCTGGAGGCCACCTGGTGGACCCAGCGGGCGCTGTGGCACCTGATGTTCTCGGGGGTGTTCGAGCGCTATCCCACGCTGAAGTACGTGACCACCGAGACCGGCACCGCCTGGGTGCCCGAAACTCTGGAGAAGCTGGAGAGCTTCTTCCACCGGATGAAGTACTCCAAGTACGGCTCTGAGACCGTGTTCGGCAGCCAGGCGGTGGCCGACATGTCGCTCACCCCCAGCGAGTACTTCGCCCGCCAGTGCTACATCGGGGCATCGTTCCTGAGGCCCTCTGAGGCACTGACCACCCGCACGGTGGGCATCGACCGCGTCATGTGGGGCTCCGACTATCCCCACATCGAAGGGTCACACCCCCACACTCGCCAGCACCTGCGGCTCACCTTCGCCAACCTCACCGAGGAAGAGACCACCAAGATCCTCACCACCAATGCTGCTGAGGTTTACGGGTTTGACTTGGAGGCGCTGGCCCCGCTGGCCGAGCAGTTCTGCCCCACCAAGGCCGAGGTGGCCACTCCCATCGACTATGAAGAGATCCCCGAGCGGGCCAAGGGCTGCCCGGGGATGAACCCCCTCAACCAGGTCCAGCCCGCGGCTTAAATCTCCGGGGTCAACGAGGCCAGGAACTCCCGAGTGCGCTCGCTGGAAGCGATTAGCTCGTCGCGGCCGTCTCCCACGGGCAGCACCCGCACCGACAGGTCGGTGACTCCGGCGTCGGCGAACGACCGCAGCCGGGCCAGCACCGCGGCTTCGTCGCCTACGGCCATGATGTCGGACACCCCCTGGGCGTCGCCTCGATCGAGCAGCCGCTGATAGTTGGGGGACACTTCGGCCTCAGCCAGCAGCCGCTCGGCCCGGGTCTTGGCAGCATCGACGTCGCGGGGAGCGCACAGGCAGACTGGCACTCCGGCCACGATCCGGGGCGGGGGGCGACCGGCTTCAGCGGCAGCCGCGGTGATCCGAGGGGCGATGAACTCGCCGATGGCCCGCTCGTCGGCCAACCACAACGTGGTGCCGTCGGTGCGGGTGCCGGCCAGCCGCAGCATGACCGGCCCGAGCGCGGCCAATAGCACCGGCGTGGCGGGCTGGTCGGTGATGTCCAGCGGGTTGTCGATCTGGAAGTGCTCGTTGTCGACTCGAACCGGTCCCGGACTAGCCAAGGCCTGGTCCAACACGTCCAGATAAGCGCGGATCTGGGCCGCTGGTCGGTCGTAGGACAGCCCCAGCATGTCCTCCACGATCCAGTGGTGCGACGGGCCTAACCCCAGGGCGAAACGGCCTTCGCAGGCCAACTGCACCGATAGCACCTGTTGGCACAGGGCGATTGGGTGGCGGGTTTGGGCCACCACCACCGCAGTGCCCACCTCCACCGTTGAGGTGGCCGACCCGATCAATGTGGCTGCGGTCATGGCGTCGAACTCGTCGGGGATCTGGGGGATCCAAATCGAGGCAAACCCGTCATCTTCGGCCTGTTGGGCCGTTTCGATCATGCGGGCCGTCTTGGTGGCATACCGGCGCCGCTCGGGCCCCACCATCAGTCCAATGCGCACAGCTACTCCTCGTGGTTGGACGCAGCCCTGTTCATATCAGACGCCGGTCAACCAGCGGGGATCGACGTTGCCGGAAGGTCGGATACCATCCGGGCAGATAGCCAAGGAGGATTGGGTGAGCAGCTCGGCCAACAACGCTGACAAGAGGCCGCGGATAGCCCCGCTGGAGTTGCCGGAGTGGACGGCCCAGGCATTTGCCGCCATGGAGCCTATGCGCCCCCCTGAGGGCTCGGCCTACGACAAGCGCAAGGCCGACCGCAAGCAGCAGGTGAGGCGGCCCAACAACGCGTTGTCGGTGCTGGCCCACTACCCCGAGTTGGCCGAGGCGTTCCTGTCGTTCAACCGCCATCTGCTCTACTTCAACACCCTGCCTGGACGGGCCATTGAGCTGGTGGTGCTGCGGGTGGCGTGGCTGCGCCGCAGCGAATACGAATGGGTCCAGCACTCGGCCGCCGCCCTCGAGGTGGGTCTTACCCCCGAGGAGATCGATCGCACCGCCGCCGATTCCATTGAAGGATGGGCCGCCGAGGATGCCCTGGCGCTTCGGGCGGTGGACGAGCTTCACCACAACCACCGATGGTCGGATGCCATCTGGAGTGAACTGGCCGAGGCCTACGACACCCGCCAGATCATGGACCTGCTGTTTACCGTCGGGGCTTACGACACCTTGGCGGTGGCCTTCAACTGCTTCGACCTGCCCCTCGACCCCGAACTCGAGGGCAAAGGCTTCCCCGCCGACCCTGAGCGCTAGGTCATGTCGTCGATTTTCCCGCCACTGGACTATCCCCAGGGCATCAGCGTTCACAGCCTGCTGGAGTCGGCCGCCGACCAGATGGGTGACCGGGTTGCCATCCGGTTCGAAGACCAAGCGCTGAGCTATCGGGAGTTCAATCGACAGGCCGACGGGTTCGCTCGCCTGCTGGCCGATCGCGGTGCAGGGGCCCACCAGCGAGTGGCAGTGATGGCCTCGAACCGACCCGAGTTTTTCACCGCCGTATTCGGGATCCTCAAGTTGGGGGCCTCGGCGGTGATGATCAGCTCGGCTTGGAAAGAGGCCGAAACCGCCCACGCCGTGGACCTCACTGAGCCGGTGCTGGCTGTGACTGATGGCGACACCCATCTTCGCCTTCCCGCTCCTCTGGCCGATCGGGTGATCCATCTCGACGACGATCCTTCGATCGCAGCCCTAGCCGACAGCCCGGCCGAGCCCGTCACGGTCGAGCTCGACTGGGACCAAACCGAGGCAATATTGATGTTCAGCTCGGGCACCACCGGTATGCCTAAGGCGGTGCGCCACACCCATGCCAGCATCAACGCAGCCACCATCATCTGGGGGTCGGTGTTGGGCCTGACCCCAGAAGACCGCTTCCAAATCACCACCCCGCCGTTCCACATCCTCGGGCTGCTCAACCTGCTTTCGTCGGTGTGGGCCGGATCGTCGGTACGCCTCCACCCCCGGTTCGACCTCGACGCCATGCTGGCCGCCGTCGAAGCCGACCGCATCACCCTGGAGATGGCGGTCGCCCCCATTGCCATCGCCATGGCCAACCACCCCGACCTGGAGCGGTACGACCTGTCGTCGCTGCGCTACATCATGTGGGGTGCCACCCCGGTGACCGAGAGCGTGGCCCAGCGGGTGACTGAGCGCACCGGCGTACCATTTATGCCCGCCTATGGCGCCAGCGAGGCCCCTGTGCTCACCAGCAACCCGGTACACCGGCCTGATCTGTGGCGGCTTGACTCTCCCGGTCCGCCGGTTCACGACGTGGAGATTCGCATCGCCCACTTGGAGACCGGTGCGGTTCTGCCCCCGGGCGAGGTTGGTGAGATCCAGGCTCTGAGCCCGGCGATGATGGCCGGTTACCTGCCCACCGAGGCCAACGCCGACGCCTTCGCCGACGGCTGGTACCGCACCGGCGACGTCGGCTGGATGGAGCCCGACGGATGGCTGCACATCACCGACCGGGTCAAGGAGATGATCAAGGTCAAGGGCTTCCAAGTGGCCCCTGCCGAGGTGGAGGCCGTGTTGCTGGGCCATCCCGCAGTGGCCGACTGCGCGGTTTTCGGAGTGCCCGACCCCGACGCCGGCGAGGCGGTGACCGCCGCGGTACAGATCATCCCCGGAGCCGATGCCTCTGTCGAGGAGCTGAAGGCGCTGGTGGCCAATTCGCTGGCCGCCTATAAGCGCCTCCATGCGGTTCACATTGTGGAGGCCATCCCCCGGCTTCCCTCGGGAAAGACGCTGCGGAGGGAGCTGAAGCTCCACTTCGCACCACCGTCGGCTTAGTTGCCGGCCAAGAGCTCGTCTTTCATCACCTTGCCGGTGGCGTTCATGGGGAACGACTCCCGCAGCACCACCGACCGGGGAACCTTGTAGTTGGCCATGCGCTCCCGGCTCCAGGCGATCAGCTCATCGGGATCGACAGCCGCGCCGGGCCGGGGCACGATGAAAGCTCGGCCCACCTCTCCCAGCCGCTCGTCGGCCACCCCCACCACCGCGGCCTGGGCCACGTCGGGATGGCCCAGCAGCATGTTCTCGATCTCGGCGGGGTAGGCGTTGAACCCGCCGACGATGAACATGTCCTTCAGCCGGCCAGCGATCTTCAGATAACCCCGGTCGTCCATCGTTGCGAGGTCGCCGGTGTGGAGCCACCCGTTGGCGTCGATGGCCGCCGCGGTGGCCTCGGGGTCGTCGAAATAGCCGGGCATCACGCTGAAGCCCCGCACCAGCACCTCGCCGACTTCCCCTCGGGCTGCTTCATGGTCGCCGTCGGCTACCCGCACTTCGAGGTCGGGCATGGCCCGGCCCACGGTGGTGGCGATGGTCTCGTAGTCGTCGCCAGACCGGGTTCCCGTGCAGGTGCCGGCCTCGGTGAGGCCGTAGCCGGTGCAGATGCGCTCGAACGGCAGCTCCTCGTGCATCCGGCGGATCAGCTCCACCGGGATGTCGGCGGCCCCGGTGACCGCCACCCGGAGGGTGGACAGGTCGCGATCAGCGAGAGAGGGGTGGTCGAGGATGGTCTGGTACACGGTGGGCGGGCCGGGAAACACGGTGATCTGCTCGGCTTCCACCAGCTCCAGCACCCGGTCGACGTCGAACACCGGCAACGGGTACACCACCGCCCCCCGCATCAGGCAGGCCAGCCAACCGGACTTGTAGCCGAACATGTGGAAGAAGGGGTTCGCGATCAGATAGCGGTCGCCGGTGCGCAGATCGGCGAAGTCGCACCAGTCTGAGAACTGCCGCAGGGTCTGGCCGTGGGTCATCATCACCCCCTTGGGGGCGCCGGTGGTGCCTGACGTAAACAGGACGTCGCTGATCAGGTTGGGGCCCACCGCACGGCGCCGGGATTCCACCGAGGCGGGGGGCACGACGTCGCCGGCGGCCAGGAAATCTGTCCACGACACGCCGCTGGGCACCTCTCCTGGCCCTCCTGGCGGCAACACGACAACCTGCTCCAACTCGGAAAGGTCGGCATCGGCCTGGTCGAACAAGCCCGCCGGGTCGATGCCGGCGAACCCGGATTCGACCACCAGCAGTCGGGCCCGGCTGCGGGCCAGAATGTAGGCGGTTTCGGCCGGTTTGAATCGGGTGTTCACCGGCACCAGCGCAGCCCCAGCGGATTGGAGTCCCAGCGCGGCGATGATCCACTCCGAGCGGTTGGAGGCCCAGACCGCCACCCGGTCGCCGGGCTGCAACCCGGCAGCCTGCATAGCTGCGGCCGCCTGATCGATTCGCTTTCCCAGCTCGGCATAGGTCAGGACGTTGTCGCCCTCGACAACTGCGGGGGCACATCCGAACCGCTCGACGGCTGATTGGGCCATCAGCGGGATGCTGGCCCACTCTCCCGTTTCTGTCATGTCGGCCCCGGCCCGATGTCAGGCGGCCGGTTCGGCCAGGGTCTTGATCTCTAGGAACTCCTCGAAACCGGCCACGCCCATCTCCCGGCCGATGCCCGACTGCTTGTAGCCGCCGAAGGGCGCATCAGGGGCGTAGTACAGGCCGCCGTTCACGCTGATCGTGCCCGAGCGGATTTGCCGGGCCACCGCCCGGGCCCGCTCGGGGTCGGCGCTGCTGACTGCGCCCGACAGGCCGTAGATGGAGTTGTTGGCGATCCGAACTGCCTCGTCGTCGCCTCCCTCATATCCAATGATGGCCAGCACCGGGCCGAATACTTCTTCTTGGGCAATGAGGTCGTTTTCACCAACCCCGGTGAGCACGGTGGGCTCGTAGTAGTAGCCCACTGGCAGGTGTTCGGGCCGCTTGCCGCCGGCGGCCAGCGTCGCCCCCTGGTCCACCGCCGCGGTCACCAGATTGTGGACCTTGTCTCGCTGGCGGGCGTTGATGAGCGGTCCCATCATCACGCCGCGATCGGTGGGATCGCCGTAGGGGATGGCGGCCAGCGTGGCCGAGATCACCTCGGCGGCGGTGTCGGCCATCGACTGGGGTACCACCAGGCGGGTGGTGATGGCGCACCCTTGTCCGGCGTGGGTGCAGATCATGAACGAGCTCATAGCCGCCGCGCCCTGCACGTCGGCGTCATCCAACACCACATAGGCGCTCTTGCCCCCCAGCTCCAAGAAGGTCTTCTTCACCGTGGCGCTGGCCGCGGCCATGATCTTTCGCCCGGTGGCGGTGGAGCCGGTGAAGGTCACCATGTCCACATCGGGGTGGGTGGTGAGCACCTCGCCCACCGAGTTCTCCGCCGAGGTCAAGATGTTGACCACACCGGGTGGGATGTCGGTCTCGTTGGCGATCAGATGACCCAGTGCCAGCGCCGACCACGGGGTGTCGGGCGCCCCCTTCAGCACGACGGTGTTGCCAGCGGCCAGGGCCGGGCCGAGTTTGGCCAGGTTGAGCTGGACCGGGAAGTTGTAAGCAGTGATGGCGGCCACCACCCCCACCGGCTCGCGCTCGATCCACCGCCGGTGGAGGCTTCCGTAAGCCTCGACCTCCCCGAGGTCCTCGGTCCACTGGTAGTCGTCCATCATGTCGGCCACCCACTTGACCGAGGCCACCGGGGCTTCAAGCTGCGGGCCGCCGTGGGTGAGCATCACCGGCGAGCCCACCTCGGCCACGGTCAGCTCCCGCATCTCCTCAAGATGGTGCTCCATGGCGGCGTGGAACTGACGCAGGCACCGGGCCCGGAACTCGTGATCGCGAGCCCAGTCGGTGGTGTCGAACGCCCGACGGGCCGCGGCCACTGCGGCCGAAGCGTCGGCTTCGGTAGCGTTGGCCGCCACGCCGAGGGCCTCCTCGGTGGCCGGGTTCACCGTCTCGAATACACCGCCCCCGTCAGCGTCCCGCAGCTCCCCGTCGACCAATAGCTGCTCCTCGTGCCACATGGCTGTTTTCTCCCTGATTGCCCGAAAACTGGCCTCACCCTAATTGTCACACCCCATACGTACTCTTTCCATCCATGTCCCATCTACCAGCGAGTTCCCCAAGAGCAGTAACGAACCGGCCTAGGCTTGGCAGAGTATCCACCGCCAGCTTCGAAAGAACGACGATGTCCGGCCATGGCTGACTCCCCCTACAGACATCCAGCGCGCAATGGAACTCAATCGCGCCTGCCAATGGTCACAAATATCAAGGGCAGCAAGGGGAGTGTCTTCTATCGGGCGCACTCCTACCACACAAAGGTGCCAGCAGAAGGCATCATCCAGCTCATCGAGCACTACACCGATCCGGGCGACGTAGTACTCGACTCCTTCTGTGGGTCCGGCCAGACGGGTGTTGCGGCCATTCTTACTGGACGGCACGCCGTTCTATCCGATCTGTCTCCAGCCGCGGTTCATATTGCGCGCGGATACACGGCACGAGTGGATCCTGATCGCTTCCAGCAGGCCGCATCCGAGTTTCTCGCTGAGCTTGAACCGCTCGAACAGGAGTTGTACGGAGTGCAGAAGGGCCGGATCGAGTACACGGTTTGGTCTGATGTGTATCGGTGCTCTACATGCGAGCGTGAGATTCTCTTCTGGGACATGGCAGTGGACCACGAGACGGGGGCCGTGAAGAACATGCTGTCTTGTCCCGATGGCCATGGCCCCTTCAAGAAGACAGACCTTGAGTGGCTGCGATCCCAGCCGGTGCAAGAGAACATCAATGTTGATGGACAACGAAGCCGACTCGTACGTCCGGTCAAACTGGCGGGTGGGGCGTGCAAGGTTGATCGAGCCGACATTCCCTACTGGCATCCGACCGTTCCCTGGGAGCGCTGGAGAGAGATGTGGCGAGCCCAGCATGAGGTTCAAGGGATCGCTACTTCGGCGGACTTCTTCACACCACGCAACCTGCTCGCGCTATCGGCGCTTTGGGATGCAATCGGGGCGATTGATGGTGAGTCGGTTCGCGCCGCCCTTCGCTTCGTGTTCACCGCGAGTGTCAATCGTGCCTCTCGTCGCTACCAATGGCACCCGACGCGACCAACCAACGTTCTGTCATCCACGATGTACCTGGCATCGTTGAACTACGAGTTCAACGTGTTCAGCCTTTTCCGCCGAAAGCTTGCCACAATCACCAAGATGTACCAGCACACCTGGGAATCACCTGGTTCATGCGAGGTGCATCTCGGCTCTGCCGAACAACTCTCCTGGATGGCCGACGACAGCGCAGACTATGTGTTCACCGACCCGCCATTCGGGTCAAACATCTACTACAGCGACTCGTCCTTCCTTTGGGAGGCGTGGCTCGGCAAACAGACTGACGTCGCTGCTGAGACTGTGGTCAACAGGCGGCTGACCAGCGAACTAGGACATACAACGCTCGAGGACTATGAGAAGGCAATTGGCCGGGCGATGGGGGAAATCAGTCGTGTGCTGCGGCCCGGTGCCTGGGCTTCGCTTCAGTTCCACAACTCAGATGACGCGGTCTGGTCGACCATTCAGAATGCAGTCGATTCAGCAGGACTTCGCGTTGAGGCCGCTGTTTTGATGGACAAGGGGCAGTCATCGTTCAAGGGACTCCGGCATGAAGGGCGGGGTGAAAAGGTTGCGAACTTCGACCTCGTGATGCACTTGGCCTCGTGTGCCCAGGTCAAACCCAATTGCCAGCGCCGCGTCGCGGCTCGAGCCGAGATCGAGAGAGAACTCAAGGAATACGTCGCACACCAGCCTGCATCGCGGCGCACCACTCCTTGGCTGCACTCGCAGGCGATGCGATATCTGCTCGCCGACGGTGCTTCACCGGACGGCTGGAGCTTTGCCGCCGTCGAGGCTCTGTGCTGCGAGATATTTGAAAGGAAGGGTAACGCATGGCATCTGCCGTCAATATGCACGTAGGCCAAACGGCACTCGCAGCCCATCGACCGCTGCCCGAGTACGTCGCAGGCTCGAAGGGCGGACCCTGGTACACGTCGCACACCTATCCCACCAAGGTTCCCCCCGAGACGATCGTCCCCTTCATCGAAGCGTCGACAATGCCAACGGGTCTGGTTGCCGACCCGTTCTGCGGGTCCGGGATGACGGGTGTTGCCGCAATACTCGCGGGCCGACGGGCGGCGCTTTCCGACCTGTCACCCGGGGCGGTACACCTCGCCCGGAATCACACGCATCGCGTGTCCCCCGAGCTACTCGCCGAGGCTGTCGCTGTGCTCGATTCCTCGTGGATGCGCCGCATTGAGCGTGACCTCTATTGGTCGTCGATAGACGCCGACGACGGAATCGTGTATGGGCTTGCGCGCCATACAGTTTGGTCAGAGGTGTACGAGTGTCAATCGTGCAAATCGGCGGTTGTCCTCTGGGATGCCGCTGAGCCTGATCGGCCCCTGCCGCGCGAGATTCGGTGTGACATCTGCAAGCGACGGTTCGATCGGACGCGCGGCTTGCCGATCGCTTCCGTGCCCCGGTGGCTGACGCTCGCTCCGGAGTCAGGCGGAAAGCTGGTCCATGGCGATCCGACGGTGGACACACTCCACCGGATCGAAGAGATCGGGCATCGCCGGATCACACGCTGGATGCCTACCACACCAATCGACCCGTCCCGCGAGATGTACATCCGGTCGGCGCTCCATCTTCGCGGTGTGCGGACGGTTGCCGACATGTTCGCTCGTCGGCCAGCCATCGCTTTGTCTCGGCTCTGGCATAAAATCGGCCTTGTCAATGATGCAGCTGTTCGGGAAGCGTTGCAGTTCGCGTTCACCAACACGGCGTGGCACGCCAGCCGAATGCGGCGCTACAACGCGAAAGGCGGCCAGCGTCCTCTTACGGGCACCCTATTCATCCCGCAGCTCGTCTCCGAACCCAATGTCTTCGAAGTGTTCCGCAACCAGGTCCGCCAGGTGTGCCGACTCTATGAGGTGCTTCCAGACGGCGACGTCGAGGTGAATCAGTCGTCGGCCACCGACCTGCGTTGGCTCGCTGACGACTCCGTCCACTACGTGTTCACCGATCCGCCGTTCGGCAACAATATTCACTACGCCGACTGCAACATCGTCTGGGAGTCGTGGCTCGGAGAACCAACCGACAACGACCAAGAGATCGTCGTCAACAAGTCTCGCCGCGTGGAAGACGGGGGCAAGACGGTCGGCGACTATCAGCGGCTGCTCACGGATTCATTCCGTGAGGCGAGGCGGGTGGTGACCACGGGCGGGCGCGTTTCCGTCGTATTCCACAATTCGGATGACGCGGTGTGGGCGGCTCTGCTTGACGCTGTCGAGGACGCCGGCCTGCACCAAGCGGAGGTGTCCATTCTTGACAAGGGCCAACGCAGCCAGAAGGGCTACAAGGTAAGGCGAGGCGAACTAGTGCCGTTTTACGACCTTGTTATGAGCTTCACCACCACGAGGCTAGGCGTTCCTCGCCTCAACGGGTCGGGCAATCTAACGCTTGATGCAGTCACGACGCATCTTGAGCGCCTCGGCTGCAACGCGTCGCCAAAGCGCCACCTCGACTATCTCTACTCCGTCGCCGTTGGCACGGTAATAGGCAGCGGGGGAAAGCCGGTTGGACTCTCATTCCGCGCCTTCGAACGACTCTGCAACGAGCACTATAAGCGGGTTGGCAACTCGTTCTATTTATAGATCACAAGGGGTGCAGCCGTGACCGAGAAGCTTTCGAAAGAGGAACTGCACGACCGATTCATCGCCGCGCTTGCACCATCGACTTTCATCTCCTCAAGCACAGATTCGGCTGGAGAACTTGTAATGGAACTCCGTTCCCCTCTGCCAAACCGAGTTCGGGTTTACATATACAACGCAACGAACCCACCTGGCGGTAGAAGCAGTCCAGAGTACAAAATCCAACCCAGCCTATCCGGCCAGAAAAAGGACGGTGATCGGCGCAACTTCGATTGGTCAGGGGTCGACTTCGTGTTGCTGTGCGGATATGTCCGAGAACATGACATCTTCGTCTTCTGGGATGCCTCTTTGCACACTAACTTCACACATTCGAAGAACATTCAAGTGCGAACAGAAAATATCTTGGGTGCTGCCGAAGGAAGTGTCATAACACGTCAAGACCGTTTGCTCCAGACGGGGCCCGAAGTCGTAATCTCTGCTCCGCGCCAGCTTGTTCCAGTCGCCATCGCGGAACGTGCATCAATCAGAGATTTCGAGTCACAAGAAGCCGGGCGCTCAGCGACTCAGGGACAGCCATACATGCGACCAACGCGTCGCGACACTGCCCAGTCGAAGTTGCGGGTGTTCAACGTCGATCCTGATGCCATCGACCGAGGTACAAACGCACACAAGGAAGTCCAAGATCAGCTTGCGGATGCTGTCTCAGCTCGCGGGTGGCAACCGTTGTCGCCGAGCGACTCTGACCCTCTCTTTGATATCGCGTGGATTGCAGGAAAAGCAGCATGGATCGTCGAGGTGAAGAGCCTGACCGAAGCCAATGAGGATCGACAGCTGCGATTGGGACTGGGACAAGTACTCAGCTACGCGTATCTCGTCGACTGGGACGTGAGCGAGAACCGGCCTGTGCTGGCGGTCGAGCGAGAACCATCTTCTTCCTACTGGGCTGATCTTTGCACATCTCACGGCGTTGTCTTGTCTTGGCCCGAGATATTCGACGAGTTACTGGACTCCTGTGTCTAGTAATCGCCAAATGGTTTCAGTCGTTCATAGGATGGATCTTTAGATACCTCAGACTGCAGGAGCAACTATCGTCCCGCCGATGGATTCGGAGATGCTGCACCCCCGTCGGTTCGCGGCCCAAAGTCCCGACCATGCCGCGGTGATCATGGGGCGTACCGGTGAGGTGATCACCTACCGGATGCTGGACGAGGAGGCCAACCGGCTGGCCCACCTGCTTCGGGCTCGGGGCCTCAAAGCCGGTGACCACCTGGCCATCGTGTCGGAGACCACCTCGCAATCGCTGGCAGTTGGAGCGGGCGGGAAGCCCGGCCCCCCAGAACTAGGCGCTGCGGGCGATTGGCCCCACGCTAGCCGCCGTGCTGGTCAGGGTGCGACTCGGCTCTGGGCCAAAAGAACGCCGCAGCCCCGGCCAGCGCTGCCAGCATGAACGCCGTCCCAGAAACGTACTGCCAGGGGGAGTCAAGAAGCGGGGTCACAAAGCCAAACCCGATGCTCCCCGGCCCCATCAAGAAAAGGCAAGCCGCGAGCTCGCGGTTTGTTATGTCCCTTCCCCCGTCCTTTTTCAGCACGTTCGCTCCTTCGATGACTCCACGAGCTTCTCAGCGCCTCGGCCAGCAAAGAGAATACCAAGTATTCCGACTCCCTCCCCTACGAGTAGATAATTCTCTGCCCCGCGACCCCAACGGCAAGCTGATGAAGCGCTATCTGCGGGACCGCTACTGGTCGGCCGATTCCGAATCACGCATCGTCTGATCTGGCCCGCCGGGGCCAGCGCAACGCAGCCCTAGCGGGGTTCGTCGCCCTCGAAAGTGATGCGGTGCATGACCCGGAGTTGGCCGTGGTAGTCGTTGATGGGATTGTGCATGGCGCAGCGGTTGTCCCACAGCGCCAGCGATCCCGCCTCCCAGCGGAACCGGCAGGTGAACTCCGAGCGGGACTGGTGGGCGAACAGATACCGCAGCAAGGGCCTGCTCTCCTCCTCGGTCATTCCCTCGAACCGGGCGGTGTGGGCCACGTTGACGTACAGGGACTGTCTACCGGTCTCGGGGTGGGTGCGGACAACCGGATGAACCGCCTCATAGTCTTCGCCAGCCTCGTGTCCAGCCTCGGCGATGCGATCTTCCCGGGTCTTGGACACGTCGGCCAGCGCCGAGCTGTTCACCGCTCTCAGGCCCCGCAGGAAGTCCTTCAGACCGTCGGACAGCGCGTCGAAGGCGGCGTACATGTTTGCAAACTCGGTGTCACCGCCTGCCACGGGCACCTCTCGGGCCAACAGCATCGACGCCATGGGCGGCCGCACCAGATAGGCGGTGTCGGTATGCCAGATGCCGCCAAAATTGATGGTCTCGTGGGGCAGCTTCTTCACCTCGATGATCTCGGGGTGTTCGGACAGGCCGGGAACGAACGGGTACCGACCGGGGGTGCCGATGCGGTGGGCGAACGCCGAGAACTGCTCGGGGGTCAGATGCTGATCCCGGAAGAACACCACTAGATGGGCCAGCCAGGCCTGGCGTATCTCGGCGACCACATCGTCGGCCAGATCCTCGCTCAGATCCACCCCACCGATCTCCGCGCCGATGCAACCCCCCACCGGGGCCACCGTCAAGTGCCGATACTCGCCCACGCAAGCTCCACTGTGAATGGCATCAAGTCATTAGGGTAGCGATGCGTGCAGAACTCTGAGCCCTTCGATCTCGCGGGGAAGGTGGTGCTGATTACCGGGGCCAGCCGGGGGGTGGGCGCGGCGATTGCGCTCGCTGCCGCGGCCAAAGGGGCCAAAGTGGCTTGCGCGGCCCGCTCTACCAAGGCATCGCCCAAACCGCTGCCCGGCACAATCGATGAAACCGTCGAGGCGGTGGTCGCCGCCGGGGGCGAGGCGCTTGCCATCCCCACCGACCTGACCTCGGCCGACGACATTGAGGCCATGGTGGCCGCCCCGGTGGAGGCTTGGGGCCGCCTCGACGTGGTGGTCAACAACGCGGCGGTGACATTCGTGGGCGAGGTGGACATTCCGCTGAAGCGCTACGACCTCATCATGGACATCAACCTGCGAGCCCCACTCCTCACCGTGCGGGCCGCCCTACCCCACCTGCGGGCCGCAGGGAGAGGACGTATCCTCAGCTTGTCGTCGCAGGCCGCCCTGCGCCCGGTCCCCGGCCTGATGTCGTACGGCATGTCCAAGCTGGCCCTCGAGCGGATGACCACCGATCTGGCCCGACAGCTCCACCCTCACCGCATCGCAGTCAACTGCTTCCGCATCGACATTCCGGTGGCCTCCGAGGGCACGCTGGCCAACATGGGCGACATCGATCTCTCCGATTGGGAGCCCACGTCGGTGCCCGCCGACGGCATCATCTGGATGCTGGAGCAGCCCGACCAGTACTCGGGGCGGTGCGAGAGCATGTGGGACCTGCGCCACCGGGAGCAGATCATGCCCAGCCGGGCCGAGCAGGAATACACCACCAAACCCCCACTCCAGTTCATCAACGGCCTCTACGACCTCGACACCGAAGACGCCTTCGCCCGCGGCGCCGAGCAAGCCGGAGGCTGAGCGTGGACCTCCAAGGAAAGACCGCGCTGATCACCGGGGCCGCCTCGGGTATCGGGGCGGCCTGCGCCCGCAGTTATGCCGCCGCCGGGGCCCACGTGGTCTGCACCGATGTGGCCGACGACGCCGGTCAGCAAGTTGCCGATGAGATCGGGGGCCGGTACCGCCACCTCGACGTGGCCGACTCCTCGGCTTGGACCGCATTGGCCTCGGAGTTGGCCGACGACCCGGGCCACCTCCACGTGGTTCACCTAAACGCCGGAGTCATGATGGGGCTGGGCAATATCGCCGAGATGAGCGACGAGGACTACCTCCGCATCATCGGGATCAACCAGCACGGTGCGGTGTTCGGCCTGCGGGCCGCGGTGCCGCTGCTGGAAGCGGCCGGAGGCGGGCACGCTCTGGTCACCGGTTCTATGGCCTCGTTCAGTCCGCTGCCGGTTGATCTGGGATACTCCATGTCCAAGCACGCCATAGCCGCCCTGGTCCGCAGCGCCGCCCCCAACCTCGCAGAGCGGGGCATAAGCCTCAACGCCATTTGCCCGGCCACCGTCGGTACCGGCTTTTTGGGCGGCAATAGAGACCGCCTAGAGGACGCGGGCATGGTCATCATGGACTCCGAAGAGGTGGCCGAGGCGGCCATGGCGATCCTCGATTCGGGCCTCACCGGCGAGTGCTTCGCCCTGTTCAAAGGCCGAGAGCCCGAGCCCTTCCCGTTCGCCACCGTCCCCGGCAGCGACTACCGGTCGCGCCGCTGACTTCCCATGGCCGCTCAATCGTCGCCCAACGCTGATATCGGCCTAACCGTGGCCGAGTCCACGCCCCGGCCCCCCGATCTGCCCCGGGCACCGAAGGGCGCTCCCAACGTGGTGATAATCCTCCTGGACGACACCGGGTTCGCCCAGCTCGGCTGCTTCGGGGCCGACATCGCCACCCCCAGCATCGACCGGCTGGCCGCTGGCGGCCTGGCCTACAACCGCTTCCACGTGACCGCCCTGTGCTCGCCCACCCGGGCGGCCCTGTTGACCGGGCGCAACCACCACGCGGTGGGCATGGGCTTTCTGTCCGACATGACCATGGGGTTCCCCGGCTACACCGCCCGTATCCCCCAGTCGGCGGCCATGATGCCCCGAATCCTGAGAGATGCGGGCTGGGGAACCATGGCCATAGGCAAGTGGCACCTCGCCCCCCGAGGCGAGCGCAGCGCGGCCGGGCCGTTCACCCTGTGGCCCACCGGGGTGGGTTTCGAGCGCTACTACGGAGTGCTCCACGGCGGGGCCAACTGCTGGGCCCCGAATCTGGTGCGCGACCAGCACTACATCGACCCCCCGGCCCACTACGAGGACGGCTACCACCTCAGCGCCGATCTGGCCGACCAGGTGATCGCCACCATCACCGACCAAAAGCATGCCGCCCCCGACAAGCCGTTCTTCTGCTACTACGCCGAGGTGGCCACCCATGCCCCCCACCACGTGTCCCCTGAGTGGGTGGAGCCTTATCGGGGAAAGTTCGACGACGGGTGGGACCGATGGCGGGAGCGGGCTTTCGAGCGCCAACTGGACTCGGGCATCGCGCCAGGCGGCACCAAGCTCACCGATCAGCCCTCATGGGTGCAGCCCTGGGACGAACTCGACGGCGACGCCCGGCGGCTGTTTGCCCGCATGCACGAGGTGTACGCCGGGTTTGTCACTCACACAGACGCCCAGATCGGTCGCGTGATCGACCACCTCGAGGCCATCGGCGAGTTGGACAACACCGTGGTGATCCTGTGCTCCGACAACGGGGCCAGCGCCGAGGGGGGCCACGTGGGCTCGGTGAACGAGCACCGGTTCACCAAAGGCCTGCCCGAGTCGGTGGCCGCCAACCTGGAGTGGTTCGACGAGCTGGGCGGTCCCCGCACCTACAACCACTACGCCTGGGGGTGGGCGTGGGCCGGCAATACCCCGTTTCGGCTGTGGAAGCGATATGCGTGGCTGGGCGGCACCCGCACCCCGCTGGTGGTGTACTGGCCCGCAGGCATCGCCGCCCGAGGCGAGGTGCGCTCCCAGTTTTGCCACGCCATTGACTTGGCCCCCACCGTGCTAGAGCTCTGCGGGGTAGACGCCCCTGAGGCAGTGGACGGGGTGGCCCAGATGCCGATGCACGGCGCCAGCCTGGCCGCCACCTTCGACGACTCCGACGCCCCTTCCCCCCGAACCGAGCAGTACTTCGAGGTCCAAGGGTCGCGGGCCATGTACTTGGACGGTTGGAAGGCCACCACCGACCACGTGGGCCAGGCCCACGGCGACGAAGTGGCTCTGATGGAGGGAAGCCGCTCGTTTGACGACGACACTTGGTCGCTATTCAGCCTCGACGAAGACTTCTCCGAAGCCCATGACCTGGCCGCTGAGCACCCCGAGAAGCTGGCTGAGTTGGAGGCCGCCTGGTGGTCAGCAGCCGAGCGCTACGGAGTACTGCCCTTGGACGACGGGTACGCCGGGCGCATGCCCGCCATATACCCACCGGCCTACCCGCCCCCCGCCCAAGCCCGGTATCGCCCCGGTGGCGGCCGAGTGGCCGACGAGGTGATGCCGGTTCTGGTGCGGGGGTTCACCATCGACGCCTCGCTGACGGTGGGCCCAGCCGGCGCCGAGGGCATCGTGTGGGCCATGGGCGACTGGACTAGCGGTTTGGCCCTCTATGGCTTGGACGGTGCCCTGGTGCTGGGCCTTTGCCTGTCGGGCGACCAGTTCCGGCTGGCCACTCCCCCGGTCCCCGCGGAGACCACCAGCCTGGGGTGCCGTTATCAGCCGACATCTCCGGCTTCGAGCCTGGTGGAATTGCTGGTGGACGGCGAGGTGGCGGCCCGCCTGGAGCTGGACCGCACGCTGCCCAACTCCTGGCAGAACGGCGGTACCGGCTTGATCATCGGCCACGACACCGGCTTCCCGGTCAATGACGAATACCAGCCCTCGTTCCCGTGGACCGGAACCATCGCTCACGTCGATGTCGCCACCCCTAGCGCCGCACCTCCCGACCCCGCCCAAGTCGCCCGGGAATCCCTCAACGCCGATTGAGCTTGAGCGGTCCGTTAGGCCGGCAGCGAAAAAACTGCTAAACCTCAGCCGTCAGCCATCACAGGAGGCAACATGAGCAGCGACACCCCATCTGAGCGTCTCGACGTCAACGGAATGGTGGCGGTGGTCACCGGCGGGGCCGGTGGCATTGGCAAAGGCATCGTGACCGCGCTCTTACAGCGGGGCGCCACCGTGGTGATCGCTGACATCGAGGCCGACACGACAGAGGCCACCGTGGCCGAGCTATCGGAGCTCGGGCCGGTATCAGGCTGCCCCACCGACGTGGCCGACGAGCACTCGGTGGCCGCGCTGGCCGACTACGTCTACGACACCCACGGCCGCTGCAACCTGCTCTTCAACAACGCCGGGGTCACCTCCGGCGGGGGCGGCAAGCCCTGGGAGCAGGAGCCCAACGACTGGCGGTGGTGCTTCAGCGTGAACGTGTTCGGCGTGGCCATCTGCACCACCGAGTTCGTGCCCCGCATGCTGGCCGGCGGCCTGCCCGGCCAGATCATCAACACCTCCTCGGGCGACGGCGGCTTTGCCCCCGTTCCCACCGCTTCGGTGTATGCCGCATCCAAAGCGGCGGTGAGCTGTTTCACCGAAACCGTTCACACCAACCTGATACGGGAGGGCAGCGACCTGAGGGCCTCGGTGCTCTATCCGTCGGGCGGCATGTTGGACACCGGCCTGTTCACCGCCCAGCGCAACCGCCCCGCCCACCTGGCCCGGGTGGGCGATGCCACGGGGCGGCGCAGCATGACCTTCCAAGAGCTCAAGGACATCATGACGGAGATCCGGGGCTACGAGCCCGAGGTGGCCAATCTACTGGAGCACGGCAATTTCGTGGTCGACTGCGTGGAAGAGCGCCGCTTCATCATTGGCCGCAACATCGAGGACACCGTCGCCCTCCTCCACCGCCGCGCCGAAGCCATCGGCCGCTACGAAATGCCCGACTACCACGACATGGGGCTCTGATCGCACAAATCGTCGCTCAGAGGCCGAAGCACCTCTGGGCGTTGAGCCCCAAGATCTTGTCTTTGCGGTCTTCTGTCAGGTCCTCCCGATCGGCCAGCGCCTTCACCACGCCGGGGAACACGCCGTCGGGGTGGGGGTAGTCGGTGGCGAACACCACGCAGTCGTCGCCCAGGAAGTCCATCACGCCGGGAACGGTCCGCTCCTCGGGGTCGCAGGAGATGAAGCACTGCCGCTGGAAATACTCGGTGGCGCTCAGCTCCAACGGGGCCGAGGCGTGGCCCCAGGAGTCCAGGTGGTCGTCGATGCGCTCCAGCCAATGGGCGATCCAGCCACAACCCGACTCCAAGAACACCACCCGCAGCTCGGGGTGACGCTCCAGCACACCGCCGGCGATCAGCTCCAAACAGCCCATCTGCTGCTCGTGGGGATGGGAGCACACGTGGCGGAACATGAAGTTGTCATAGCGGTCCCGTCCCGATTGGGGGACGTTCTGGGTGGTGCCCTCGTGCAGAGCCGCGGGCACGCCCCGATCGGCTAGCAGCGACCACAGCCCGTCGTAGGCCGGGTGGTCCAGGGTCCGGCCGGCAATCACATTGGGCCGCAGCATTACGGCCACGAAACCCAACTCGTCGATGGCCCGGCGGGCCTCGGCCGCCATCAGCGCCGGATCCACCTGGGGCACCACCGCCACCCCCAACAAGCGGGACGTGTCGGTATCGCAGTAGGTGCGGAGCCAGTCGTTGTAGGCCCGGCACAGGGCGTTGTTCACCGCGGCGTCGGCAATGCCCCCGAACATGAGCCCGGTGGTGGGAAAGATCACCGAAACGTCCATGCCCTCGCTGTCCATATCGGCCAACCGGGCGTGGGGATCAACGCCCCCTTTGGGGCGTTCCTTGTCGTAAGCGTCAGAGTCGAAGGGGATGTAGGGTGCCATCTCCCCACCCACGAAGGTGCGGGGCCGCCCCTGGCTGTCGAGCACCCGTCGGGGGGCGAAGGCCAGGAACTCTGGATCGCAGAACTCCTCCCACAGCTCGGGCGGCTCGCTGATGTGGCCGTCGGCATCGATCACCAATCTGCTCATGGCATTGCCCTCTCTGCTGCTCACCGCAGCGTGGCCCGGCCCTTGTCGAAGACGGTGGTGCCCCGATTGGAGACCACTCGGAACAGCACCCCGTTCCCTTCAGCGGGGTTGTGCCAGATCTGGGTGGTGAGCACGTCGCCGTTGTAGCCGGGGGAGGCGAAGCGGCCGGCCATCGAACCCAGGGCCAGCGGATCGCCCCCGCAAACCGTCTCGACCAAAGCCCGGCAGGCGAAGCCGTAGGTGTTCAGCCCCATGAGGATGGGACCGTCGAAGCCAGCCGCCGCCGCCACCGCAGGGTCGTAGTGGATCAGGTTGGGGTCGTTGCCCCCGTGCCGGTAGAGAAGCGACTGCACCGGCAGGGTCTGCCAGTCCACGGTGGCGTCGGGTGGGGCGCCGCCGATATCCCAGGGCGGGGCCTTGGGCCCGGGATCGCCGCCGAAACCGCCTTCGCCCATCACAAACAGCTTCGAGCCGGTGGTGAACAGCGGCTCTCCAGTGGCGGCGTCCACTGTCTCGCTCTCGGAGTGGACCACCGCCCCTGAGCCCTTGTCGTAGATGCCCACCACGGTTGAGGTGCCTATGACTGATCCCGTCGGCCTGATCTCACCGTGGATGGTCAGCTCTTGCTCACCGTGAACCAGTTGGTGAACCTGGTAGTCGCCGAATCGGAACATGGGATTCCCACCGCTGCTGGGCTTGTCTGACCGCCCTCCCGAGCAAACAAAGCTGGGGTACACCTGCTGGGGGTGGCCCGACGCCTTCTCCCCCACAAAGGCCAAGTCGTCGAACCCCGCCCCCACGCTGAGCGCATACAGCGTGCAATCCCGGGGCAGCCACCTCCGCTGAGACGGCTCACCACGGTGCCCGACCATGTCCAAGTTCATCGCCATGGGTGCCATTGTGTCCCAAATCGGCCCCATTCTTCCCGCCGACCCAGCGACATATACGGTGAGGCCATGGCCGACGAACGAGTACAGCTCACGAGAGATGGGCACATCGCTGTCATCACCAACAACAACCCCGCCAAGCACAACGCCTTCGACGACGAGATGGATTTCGCGCTGTTCGAGATCTTGGACGAGATCAAAGCCGATAAGTCCATTCGGACGGTGGTATGGCGGGGCGAGGGCAAATCGTGGTCGTCGGGCCGCGATGTGGCCGCCATCGGCGGCCAGCAGGTGGAGATGGCCCACCACGCCCTCATGGAGCGAGGCCAAAGGGGCATCCAGCAGCTCTGGGACATAGATGCCCCGGTGATCGTCGCCATCCAGGGATGGGCCATCGGCGGGTCGTTCCAGCGAGCCCTGCTGTGCGACATCCGGGTGGCGGCCGAGGGGGCTCGGTTCATGCTCCCGGAGGTGACCCACGGGGTGATCCCCGACACCGGCGGGGTGGGCCGTCTATTCGAGATCTGCGGATCGGGCCTGGTCAGCGACATGGTGCTCACCGGCCGAGTGCTCAGCGCCGAGGAGGCACTGACCCACGGCATCGTTTCGCGCATCGTGGCGCCTGAGGAGTTGGACGACACCGTGATGGAGATGGCCAACAAGGTCGCCGCCGCCTCGCCCTATACGGTGCAGCTCGCCCGCCGGGTGATCCGCAATCTGGCGGACGAGAATCTGCGCCGCTCCATGAACGACGAGTACGCCTACCAGACGCTGGTCAACCGATCAGACGACTACGCCGAGTTCCGGGCGGCCCGAGCCGAGCAACGCGATCCCGAGTACAAGCGGTCATAGGGAGTAATTGAGCCATGGCTGACATCATCGGACTCCCCGAGCCGGCGCCGGAGGGTGCCACCGCCCTGGTGCCGGGAACCTACGACGGCCAAACGGTGTTCGTCACCGGCGGGGGCACCGGCCTGGGCAAGGCCATCGCCACCGAGTTCGCCCGGCTGGGGGCCAACCTGGTTATCGCCAGCCGCAAGCCCGATCACCTGGAAGCCGGCCAGGCGGCAATCGAGGCGGTCGGCGCCGAGGTGCTGGTGGTGGGCTGCGACATCCGCCAGGCCGAGCAGATCGCCGAGGCCTTCGACGCGGCTGCCGACCGGTTCGGCCTGCCCAATGTGCTCATCAACAACGCCGCGGCCAACTTCCCGGTGCCCGCAGAGGACATGTCGCCCAATGCCTGGCGCACTGTGGTGGACATCACCCTCAACGGCACGTTCTTCTGCGCCCGGGAGTTCGCCCGCCGCCATCTGGCCGCGGGAACCCCGGGATCGATCGTCAACATCGGAGCGTCCTACGCCTGGACCGGCGGCCCCGGCTTCGCCCACTCAGCCGCGGCCAAAGCCGGGGTGAAGTCCATGACCGAGAGCCTGGCCGTGGAATGGGGGCCCTACGGCATCCAGGTGAACGGCCTGGTGCCGGGGCTGTTCCCCCACGAGGACATGACCGCCGATATCCGCTCCAGCCTCGACCGGACCCACGAGAAGGATCCCTGCCAGCCGGCCATGCGGGTGGGGCGGCTGCGGGAGCTGGGCTGGGCGGCCACCTTCTTGGCCTCCCCCTTCGCCCAGTTCATCAGCGGCCACACCATGGTGGTGGACGGCGCCAACTGGCAGCGCCGCTCCATGACCAACCCGGCGGTGACCACCATCCGCGACCAGATGGGCAAGGGTCCGTTCGAGCTTTGAGCGCAGGGCTCTGATTGCCATGGACCACGCCTAACCGATGAGCACCGATCACCGCCCCTCCGATCCCATTGCGCTGGAGGTGGTGAAGAACGCCTTGGCAGCCATCGCCGAGGAGATGGGGCTCACCACTGTGCGATCGGCCTACTCGTCGGTGGTCAAAGAGGGTGGCGACTCCACCGCCGCGATTTTCGACCACCAGGGCCAGTTCATTGCCCAGTCGATGGGCGCGCCGCTCATGCATTTGTCCAGCCTGCGCCCGTCGCTGCGCTCCCTGCTGGACGACTTCCCGCCCGACTCGATGGCCGATGGCGACGTGTACGCCTCCAACGATCCCTACCGGGGCGGCATCCACTCCAACGACGTAATGGTGTTCCGCCCGGTGTTCATCGACGAAACCCTGGCATTCTTCACCTGCGCTCTGCTGCACGTGGCCGATTTGGGCGGCATGGCCGCCGGTGGGCTGCCAGCCAATGCCACCGACATGTTCCAGGAGGGCCTGACACTGCCCCCGGTGCCGCTGGCCAAAGCCGGGGAGCCCAACCAGCCGATGCTGGATGTGATCGCGGCCAACAGCCGCACTCCAGAAAAGGTGCTGGGCGACATTCGGGCCATGATTGCCGCCACCAATCTGGGGGCCGAACGACTGGCCGACCTCGCCGCCCGCTACGGGCTAGGCCGGCTGCACCAGATCACCGACGAACTGTTGGACTACACCGAGCGCCGCACCCGGGCCGGCATTGAGGCACTGGCCGACGGCACCTACACCGGCTCGTTCATCATCGACGACGACGGCGTGAACCCCGATGCCGACCACGAAGTGCATGTCGCCCTCACCGTTAGCGGCTCGACCATCACCGCCGATTTCGAGGGCACCTCACCCCAAGCGCCGGGGCCGATCAACGCCGCGGTATCTCAGACAACCTCCGGGGTGCTGTTCGCGGTCCGCTGCCTGTTGGCCCCCGACATCCCCGTCAACGATGGCGCCTTCCGCCCCTTGGAACTGCGACTGCCGCCAGGGACCCTGGTAAATCCCAACCCGCCCGCCGCGCTCAACGCCCGCATGGCCACGGTCATGGCGGTGGTGGAGGCCATGTTGGGGGCGTTCTCGCAACTCGACCCGGCACGGGCGGTGGCCGCCTCCTGCAACGTCCACGTGTACATCATGAACGGCACCGGGACTGACGGCCGCCCATGGGCGTTCATGGACCCACAGTTCGGCGGATCGGGCGCCCGCTCCGACCGCGACGGCGTGGACGTGACCGGACCATTGGTGCTCGGCGCTGGCGGGGCGTTTCACACCGTTGAGGCCTACGAGCAAGAGCACCCGGTGCGCTTTGAGCGCTTCGAACTGTGGACCGACTCGGGAGGGCCGGGCAAGTGGCGGGGCGGCACCGGGGCGCGCCGAGACATCCGCATTCTGACCGACGGCCAATTCACCGGGCGCGCCACCGACCGCTGCCGTCGCCCGCCCCCGGGCATCTACGGGGGCTCTTCTGGCGCGGGCGGTGGCTGGGTGCTCAACCAGGGAACTCCCGACGAGCAGCCGCTGCCAGCCAAGGTCACCGCCCACACCCTGCGAGCCGGAGACATGATCACCATGCTCACCTCCGCGGGCGGGGGCTTCGGCGACCCGTTCGAGCGCGACCCCGAACTGGTGGTCGCCGATGTGCGAGACGGCCGGGTGTCACCCGAGGCCGCCCACCAGGATTACGGGGTGGTGATCGATCCAGATACCGGGGAGGTAGACCCGGAGGCCACTGCGGTGTTGAGAAGCCGATGACCGTCGCCTTGGGGATCGACATCGGCGGAACGTTCACAGACGTCGTGCTGATCGACCGCACCGACGGCAGCATCTGCACTGCCAAGGTGCTCACCACCCCCGACGACCCCGCAACCGGAGTGCTGGCCGGGATTGCCGAGCTACTAGACGACGCGGGGTACGACCCAGACGAGGTGTCCCAAGCGGTCCACGCCACCACCTTGGCCACCAACCTCATCTTGGAGCGCAAAGGTGGCCCGGTGGCCTACGTAACCACCGCCGGGTTCGGCGACATTTTGATCATCGGCAACGAGCGCAAAGGCGACGCCGAGAAGTACGACCTCTTCTACACCAAACAGGCGCCCATCGTCCCCCGGCGGCGCACCGTGGACGTGGTGGAACGCACCGGGGCCGACGGCTCGGTGGTGGTGCCACTCGACATCGAGCAAGCCCGCACGGCGCTGGCCGACCTATTGGCCCGCGAGCCGGTGGAAGCAGTCGCGGTGTGCTTCCTCCACTCCTACGCCAACCGGGACCACGAGCGGCAAGTGGCCGACATCATCGCCGAGCTGAACCCCGACCTTTACGTGGCGGTTTCCAGCGAGGTGTGGCCCGAGTACCGGGAACTGCCCCGAGCGTGTACCACGGTGATGTCGGCCTACGTGGGCCCCACCGTCACCCGCTACATAGCCCGGCTGGACCAGGAACTGGCCCAACAGGGCATCGGGGCTCGATTGCAGATCATGGGCTCGTCAGGCGGCATCATCTCGGCAGCAACCGTGGCCCGGCGTCCGGTCCAGTTGGTGGAGTCGGGGCCAGCGGCCGGGGTGATGGCCGCCGCTCATATCGGCCGCCTCAGCGAAATCGACAACCTGATCTCCTTCGACATGGGGGGCACCACCGCCAAAGCGGGGCTGGTGCGCAACGGCCAGGCGGCCATCGCCCATGAGTTCTTCGTGGGGGGCACCGCGTCTTCGGGCGTTAAGCAGATCAACACCGGCTATCCCATCAAGATCCCGGTGATCGACTTGGCCGAGGTGGGCGCTGGCGGAGGATCGATCGCCTACCTCGACAGCGGCGGCGCATTGCGGGTGGGGCCCGATTCCGCCGGCGCCGAGCCAGGACCGGCCTGCTACGACCGGGGCGGCACTCGACCCACCGTGACTGACGCCGACCTGGTTCTTGGCTACCTGAACCCAGACTTCTTCCTCGGGGGCCGCATGACCATCCGAGCCGACCTAGCCCATGCCGCCCTGGCCGAACTGGCCGAGCCCATGGGGCTGACCCGGGAAGAGGCCGCCGCCGGGGTGTATGAGGTGGTCAACGCCACCATGGCCGCCGCAGTGCGGGTGGTGACCCTGGAGCGGGGCATCGACCCCCGCGACTTCACTTTGCTGGCCTCCGGGGGTGCGGCCGGGGTCCATGTGGCCCGCCTGGCCGAGGAGTTCGGGATCGCCGCGGTGGTTGTTCCGGCCAACCCCGGCGTGGGCTCGGCGGTGGGCCTGTTGGCTTCCGACGTGGTGACCGATCATGTCCGCACCCAGGTGATCGACTCGGTGGGTGTCGATGCCGGCGTCATCGAGGCCATCTACACCGAGCTGGAAGCGGTGGCCGTCGCCGAGATCGGGGCTGAGGGTTTCGCCGCCGACGAGATTGTGCTTGAGCGCGAGATCGACGCCCGCTACCGCCACCAAGCCCACGAGCTGACAGTGCCACTCCACGGCGACGATCTGGACGGGGCGGCCACGGCCTTCGGCGATCTCTACGAACAGCTCTATGGCATCCGCCAGGCCGATCCGGTGGAGTTCGTGAACTATCGAGTACGAGTGATCGGCCCTGTCCCGAAACCCGACTGGTCAACCGACCAAGTGGCGGTCCAACCGCCTGTGCCCCTCTCCTACCGACCCGCCTGGTTCGACGGCAAGATGGCCGACACCCCCGTCTACCGCCGCCACACCCTCCTGCCCGGCCCCGCCATCGCCGGCCCCGCCATCATCGAAGAGACCTCCTCCACCGTGATTGTCCCCCCCGGCTGGGCGGCGTCAACCGACCGCCAGCTCAGCCTGGTATTGCGGCCGGCCTAGGCGGCTAGTTCCAGCGGACGTGAATGTGTTCGTGGCCGTGGAGCACCAGGGTGGGGCGGTACACGGGCGCGGGCTTGTCGGGGTTCAGCTCCAGGGTGGGGAACCGCTGGATTAGAGCGTCGAGGGCGGCGATCGCCTCGGCTCGAGCCAGCGATGAGCCCAGGCAGTAGTAGGCCCCCAGGCCGAAGCCGTTGTGCTGGCTGGCGTCGCGGGTGAGATCCAGCCGGTCGGGGTCGGAGAACGCCTCCGGATCCCGGTTGCACGCCCCCAGCATCACCACGCATAAATCGCCCTCGGGGAAGGTTTGGCCGGCCACCTCCACGTCGCTGGCCAGCACCCGGTGGTTGATCTGTACTGAGCTGTCGTAGCGCAGCAGTTCCTCAAAGCCGTCGTCAATCAGCTCGGGGGTAGTCTGCAACCTCTCCAACTCGCCGGTGTTCTCCAACAGCGCTTTGGTGGCGTTGCCAATGATGTCGGCGGTGGTCTCGTGGCCGGCTTGGAGCAGGATTATGCAGGTCGGGACGATCTCCTGGTCGGTGAGCGGGCCCCGCTCATCTTCCACGGTGACCAGCTTGGTCATCAGGTCATCGCCGGGATTGGCCCGGCGCTCGGCGGCCAGCTGGGTGAAGTACTCGGTGAATCCCCGCACGGCTGTCTCGCCGTTGGCGATCATCTCGTCGCTCAGCGCGGCGATGTCGCCCCGGCGGGCGAAGTCCCACATCCACTGCTCGATGTCGGGAATGTCGCTGCGGGGGATGCCCAGCATCTCGCAGATCACATGCACTGGCAGCGGGTAGGCGAACTGGCTCACCACGTCCATATCGCCGTCGTCGGCCACCGCGTCGAGCAGGCCCGTCACCACATCATTGATGGCCGGCTTGATCTTCTCCACTGCTCGAGGGGTGAAGACCCGGGCCACCATCGAGCGGATGCGCTGATGGTCGGGCGGGTCCAGCCACAGCAGCATCCGCTTCATCATGTCGAAGTACTCGGTGCCCCCTGCTCCCACGTTGTACATCTCAGTCGTGCGCCGGTCGCTAATGGCCTTGGGGTTTCGCAGGAGTTGCTCGGCGTCGGCGTGGCGGGTGAAAACCCATGCCTCGTGCAGGATGGCGTTGTGGGTCTTGTGGATGGGGGCGGCCTCCCGCAGAGCGTGGTAGTGGGGGTAGAGGTTTCCCCGCGTCTCCGGGTTGATGATGTCGGCGATGATTTGCTCGGGATCGGCACTCATAGTGAGGGCCAAGATATAACGGGAGCGGGATCGCCCGCCGACTGGATGGCCTGCCATACCCGCTCGGGTGTGAGCGGCAGGTCTATGTGGCGGATGCCGAGGTCGCTGAGGGCGTCGATCACCGCGTTCTGCACCGCGGGGGTGGCGCCAATGGTGGCGGCCTCGCCGATGCCCTTCACCCCCAGCGGGTTGAGGTGGGTGGGGGTGATGGTGCTGTCGACGGTGAAATCGCAGTACTCGGCGGCCGACGGCATGGCGTAGTCGGCCAGTCCGGTAGTGAGCGGGTTGCCATCGGCGTCGTACACCACGTGCTCGTACAGCGCTTGGCCGATGCCCGAGGCCACTCCGCCGTGCTGCTGGCCGGCCACGATCAGCGGATTGAGCAGATTGCCGGCGTCGTCCACCGCCACGAAGCGCAACAGGTTGACCATGCCGGTCTCGGTGTCCACCTCCACCACGCAGATGTGGGTGCCGAAGGGGAAGGTGGCACCGTCGGTGGTGTGGTCGAGCTCGACCCGCAGCGGCTCATCGGCGTCCGCCACTACCTGCTCCCAGCTAACCGCCGCGCCGGGCACTCCGGCCACCCCCAGACGACCCTCGTCGGTGACCACGATGTCATCGGCGCTGGCCTCCAACAGCTCGGCAGCCCGCTGCCGGGCAATGTCCAGAACCTCCATAGAGGCGGCATGGATGGCGCTGCCTCCGAGCTGGGCGCTGCGCGATCCGCCGGTGCCGCTGCCCCGGGCCACCAGCGCAGTGTCGGACTGCACGAAGGCGATGCGGTCCATGTCGATACCCAGCCGGTCGGCCACGATCATGGTGAACGCGGTCTCGTGGCCTTGGCCATGCGAGGAAGTGCCCACCGACACCGTGGCCGACCCGTCGGGATGGACCTCCACGGTGGCGTGTTCTTCCTGGCCGGTCGGGGCGGTGACCTCCACGTAGCTCGAAAGTCCTACGCCCAGCCGCCGGGAATCGCCCGAGGCCCGACGGGCAGCCTGCTCGGTTCGCAGCGCTTCGTAGCCAACCAACTCGCAGGCTCGGTCCAGTGCCTTCTCATACTCGCCGGTGTCGTAGGCCCCACCAGTGGGAGTCACGAGCGGAAATGCCTCCGGGGCCAAGAAGTTGCGGCGGCGGAACTCCACCGGGTCGATGTCCAACTCGGCCGCGGCCAGATCAGCCATTCGCTCGATGGTGAGGGTGGCCTGGGGACGGCCCGCTCCACGGAATGCCCCCAAAGGAGCCCGGTTGGTGGCGGCCAGCCCGTAGTCGAACTGCACCTGCTGGATGCCGTACACACCAGATGCCATTACCCGAGTGATCATGGGGAGAATGCCGCCCAGGCCGGGGAAGGCCCCGGCGTCCACCAGCGCCACCACCTCCAGCGACACCATGCGGCCGTCGTCGGTCACCCCCAGTCGGGCGTAGTGGACCTGGTCGCGGGCCTGCATGGAGATGAGGTTCTCCGCTCGGGTCTCCGTCCACACCACCGGGCGGCCCAGCTGGCGGGCGGCGGCGGCCACCGCCACATGCTCCACCCGCCATCCGCCCTTGGCTCCGAATCCGCCCCCCACCCACGGAGCGATCACCCGCACGTCGTCATTGTCCAAGCCCAGCGACTCGGCAATGCCCGCCCGGGTGTTGTGGGCCCCCTGGGTGGAAACCCACAGCGTGAGCTGTTCTCCGGTGGGATCAACCAACACGGCGTCGGTTTCCATCGGCACCACCGCCATCCGGTTGTGGACGATGCGTCCGGTGATGATCCGGTCGGCCCCGTCGTGCAGGCCTTCTACCGGGTCGAAGGTCCGAATCATCGAGTCCGATCCCCGGTCGGGGAACAGCACCGCATCACCGTTGGCCACCGCGGCCTCGGCGTCCATCGACGCCGGCAGCGGCTCGTAGTCGACCACGATTAGATCGGCCGCGTCCTGGGCTACCGCCAGAGTTTCGGCCACCACCATGGCCACCGGCTCACCCACGAATCGAACATGATCACCGGCCAGCGGCCCCCGCGAGAAATGGGGATCGAGGGGAAATCTGGGCTTCACCTGATCCACGCCGATGGTGGAGGCCGTGTGCACCGCAGCCACGCCCGGCCGTTCCGCCGCTGCACCCACATCGACTTCTTGGATGATGCCGTGGGCCACCGGAGAGCGCACGAAATAAGCCGTCAGCAGCCCGTCAGGCCGCATATCGCCGGTGTAGAGACCCTCGCCCGTGAGCAGGGTGCCGTCCTCCCGGCGGATAACTTCGGTACCCAAGATCGATCCAGCCATAGGTTGCCAATTATGGGAGGTCTTTCAGCAGGAACTGTCACCGTAACTTCATACTCTCTCCGCGTGGCATCAGACCCTCAGCCCCGCGATGTTCCGCCTCGCCATCCGAAAAAGCAGGTAGCCCAGGCAGTGGAAATAGCTCTGCGGGCTGGCTGGCGTCTCAAGAAAGGCAGGCCACGGGGCCACGTGTGGGGTTTCTTGCTCTGTCCGCAAGCTGATCGAAGCGGTTGTCGAATCAGCGTCTTCTCGACTCCGAGGAATCCCGATGATCACGCAACAACCATTAGGTCCGACGTGGCGAGCTGCCCGCACGACCAGACCGCAAGGGGTGAAGATTAGAATGCCTGCGATGATTGAATTCCGGTTCACACTAGAGGTTGTTGGGCCGAGCGGCCAGGACGATGACTTCGCCGAGTGGGTCGCTGTCCAGACCGGGGCCACCGGACATGCCAGTCGAGACGAACGCCATTACATTCACTTCACCCAGTCTGCGGATTCTCTGGACGACGCAGTAAGGAGCGCAGTCGATTCGTTGAGCGAATGGGACGGGTTAAACATCCTCTCGTTCCAAGCCGCCTGCTCAAACACAGGAATTCTGGCCCGCACCTAGTTGGGGTGGGCACACAAGGCAAAGCAGATATGGAACTGCGTGAAGTGGTCAACCCGGCGACCACTGCGTTGGTGCTTCAGGAGTGCCAGAACGGGGTTATCGGGGAGCTTTCGGCTCTGCCCGCGTTGGCCGAGGCTGCCAAGGAGGGGTTGATTCCCAATGTGGCGGCATTGGCGGCCGCAGCCCGGGCCACTGGCGTGCGGGTGATCCACTGCACGGCCCAGCACCGCACCGACCGGTGGGGCGGCAATCGCAATGCCCGCCTATTCAGGGCCATGCCCAAGATGCCGGTGCAGTTGCACGTGGGCACCCCGGCAGTGGAGGTTGTGCCCGAGATCGGCGTGGCCGACGCCGATGTGGTGCTGCCCCGCCACCACGGCCTGTCGCCGTTCGAGGGCACCGAGCTCGACTCGCTGCTGCGCAACGAGGGCATTCGCACCATCGTGGCCGTAGGGGTGTCGGTAAATGTGGCCATCATCAACCTGACTTTTGACGCGGTCAACGCCGGCTACACAGTGGTGATCCCCCGCGACGCTGTGGCCGGCACTCCGCCCGAATACGTAGACGCAGTGTTCGAGCACACCCTCGGCATCGTCGCCACCATCACCACCACCGCCGACGTGGTCGGCGCCTGGGCGGGCTAAGTCAGCCCAAGCCGCCTCTCACATAGGCCACCACGGCGGCGATCTCAGGGTCGGTGAGTTTGGAACCGAACTCGGGCATCTCACCAAGTCCATCGCGCACTATTGCCTCCATTGCCTCAGCCGAGGCGTACTTCTCCAAGACTTCGCCGGGGCGGATGTCGGGACCGACGATGCCGCTGCCGTCGAGAGCGTGACACCCCACGCAGCGCGTCAAGTAGACGCTCTTGCCCGTGGCGATCTCCTCAGGAGATGCGGGTTGGCTTTCGGGGGGATCCTCCGGTGCAGCTGGCTCCACGGGATTGGTCCCACCACTACAGCTGGCAACAGCCGCCAGTGCGAGGCAGCCGCTCAGCAGCAGTAATCCCAGGCTCCTCCCCCGATGGAGACGGAGCAGGTTCAAGCTCCCACCGGTGCGCTGGGGGTGAACGTCACCGGCATCGCCTCGGGGCCGACGATGAAGTTGGACGCTCGCCAGGGCAGCGGGTCATCGCCGGCCAGTTGCATGTCGGGCATCCGCTCGGCCAGTCGCTGGAACATGATCTTGAGCTCCAGGCGAGCCAAAGACGCCCCCAGGCAGAAGTGCGTTCCCCAGCCAAAGGCCAAGTGGTGGTTGGGATCGCGCTCCAAGTCGAACTTGAACGGGTCGTCGAACACCGCTTCGTCCCGATTGGCCGACGGATAGAACAGGATGACCTGGTCATCCTCGCCGATGGTCTCGCCGTGCATCTCCACTTCCCGAGTGGCGCTGCGGGACATGTTCTTGATGGGGGTCACCCAGCGCAGCATCTCCTCCATCGCCCGCTCCATCCAGGCGTCGTCGCTCGCCCGCTGGTTGAACAGCGCCTTCTGGTCGGGGTGCTCCATAAGCGCCAGCATCCCCCCGCTGATCACGTGGCGGGACGTCTCGTCGCCCCCGATCAAGATCAGAAGCGCCTCCTGATTCAACGACTCGTCGTCGAGCTTGTCGCCGTCCACCTCGGCATGGCACAACACGCTCACCAGGTCGGACTGGGGCGGGCGGGCTCGGCGGTCGGCGATCACCTCCAACAGGAACTCCCGAAAGGACACGCCGGCCATGATCCCCTTCTCCAGCGCCTCCTGGTCGGTCTCGGTGGTGGCCCGCATCATGTCGTCGGACCACTCCAGCAGGTCTTCGTAACTCTCCCGAGGAAAGCCCAGCATGTCGCCGATCAGGATGAGCGGCAGGGGCGCGGCGATGTCCCAGATGAAGTCGCACTCGCCCCGCTCGCAAACCGTGTCGAGGATCTCGTCGCAGATGGCAGTGACCTCGGACGTACGATCCCGCACCCGCTTGGGGGTGAAGCCCCGGTTCACCAGCTTGCGGCGCTGCTTGTGCAGAGGGTCGTCCATCGAGATCATCATCGGCAGCGGGTTCCCGTGGGGGCGGGGGCTGCGGTAGGACGAGAATGTCTTGGGGTCTTTCTCAACGGCCAAGATGTCGTGGTAGCGGGATATGCCCCACACATCGCTGTTGGCGTCGTAGTACACCGGGGCGTTCTCCCGCATCCAGGTCCACGCCTCGTGGGGTTCGTGCTGGAACCAGAATCCGTCCATGAAGTTGACCCCGTCTAGGGTGGGGTGATTGGGCATAGCTCTCCCTAGTGCTTGACCTGCTGGATTAACCCTCGCCCATGAGCCGGGCGATCATCTGTTGGCCCTTCTCGGCGTCCCACGCCGCCACCATGTCGTCGATTCCGTCCTCCCACGACACCGCACAGGGCCCGGTGATGGAAATGCGCCTGGCGCTGTCGTAGGCCCGGCTGTGGGTGCCCACCGGGAAGTACTGGAAGTCGGGCTCCACCCCGACCTGCTCCCCCATACGGCGGCACATGTCCTCGATGCTCACGTTCTGGTCGCCGCCCCAGTTGACGATGGTGGCCGGCACGGTGGCCGACTCCAAGAAAGCCTCGGCGTGGACGCACATATCTTGCTCGTGGACCGGGGAGAACATGTTGGGCTCCGAGTCCTTGAGCATCACCGGCATGCCGTTGGTCATCATGGCCAACAAGATGGCCGGTAAACCCCCGTTTTGGCCGTAGGCCACGTTGATGCGGCCGATCACGGTGGGCAGGTCATAGAGCCGGCACATGGTGCGGGCCACCGCCTCGGCGGCCATCTTCGTCACTCCGTAGGTCTCCGAATAGGGCTGTTCGCTGTCGCCTAGCGGATCGCCCTCGGCGTAGACGTAGGTGTGGTCGGGGTTGTTCTTGTACGCGGCGGCGGTGGACGCGTGCAGAAAGCCCTTGGCATTGCGGCAATGCGCCATAAGCAGGCCGGTGGCCTCGGCATTCTGAGTGAGGGCGAAGTCGTAATCGGGGGTCGCGGCCATGAACGCGGCCATGTGGATCACATAGTCGAAGTCGTCGGGCAGCCCGTTCAGTTCGCCGGAGGCCAGGTCAGCTTTATGGGGTATGGCCCCGGCCTCCTCCACCTGCTCCTGTGATCCCGGCTGGCTGAACCGGGCCAGCCCCCAAACCTCGTTGTTCTCGGCGAAGTGTCGGGTCATGGGCAGGGCAATCTGTCCTGCTGTCCCGGTGATAAGAATCTTTTGGCCTTCCACAGCGGTACCTCCTCGACTATTGCTGACCTTGTACTAGCACGGCGAGCACTCAGCGTTGACATGATAGGGATAGAGACATGATTCGCACCGAGCCCATCGATGCCCCTTTGGGTGCGCTAGCCACCGGCTGGGATCCGGGCGCGCCGCTGACCGACGAAGACCTGGCCGCGCTGCGCCAAGCGCTGTCCGACCGGTTGGTGGTGGTGCTGCGGGGCCAGCGGGAGTGCGACGCCGACGAACTGGCCACGCTGGCCCGGCAGTTGGGCGAGCCCTTCCCCGCCGATGAGCTCTACAACATCCCCACCGAGGCGCCTGAGGTGCTGGCTGTGTCCAACGAGTTGAACGACGATGGCCACGAGATCGGCACGGCCGGCAGCGGACCGCTGCCGTGGCACACCGACTACGCCTTCCTCAACACCATTGCCCGGGAGTCGCTGCTCAACGCCCAGCGGGTTCCGCCCGACGGAGGGGCCGACACCTCGTACTGCGACATGTACACCGCCTATGAGACCCTGCCCGGCCATCTAGCCGAGAATTTGGCCGGGCGCATCGGGCGCTACACCATCACCTCGGAGAACAACACCCGGCTGCGCCAGAACCACCACGACGAAGATCCCGCTGCGGCCGCCGCCCGTCGACTCCGGGCCAACCCCGACATCGTCTATCCCGGTTCCGGCGAGGTGGTGGAGCACCCGGTGGAGATGCCCCATCCCGACACCGGACGGGTGGCGCTCTATGTCTCGTCGTTCTCCTGCGGCTTCGAAGGCATCGACGATCCTGAGGAGGCCTACGCACTCACCCAGGCGGCCATGGACCACGCCATCGTCGGTGAGCGCACCTACACCCACCGCTGGCGCCAGGGCGACGTGGTTATCTTCGACACCGTGGGCACCGTCCACCGCCGGGAGATGCCCCACAGTGCTGGCCCCCGCTCCCTTCGCCAACTGTCCATCAAGTACCCCTGAGGCTGCCGAATGCCCGGTGGCTGGCCGCGCCCCTAATCTGGCGCCATGGCTGATTCAGACCGAGCCACCGTGCTCTATGAGCAATCCGGCCATGTGGCCACCATCACCTACAACCGCCCCGAGGCTCTCAACGCGGTCAACGGCGAGCTGCGCCAAGATCTGAACGCCGCCTGGAACCGGTTCCGGGGCGACAACGATGCCTGGGTGGCCATCCTCACCGGGGCGGGCCGGGCGTTCTGCGCCGGGGCCGACATGCGCGACGGCGCCGGATCGGTGGGGGTGTTCGAGGGCACCTTCTGGGAGAAGCCCACCATCAATTCCTTCGAATCGGGCTTGGAGCTGTTCAAACCCACCATTGCCGCGGTCAACGGACACTGCTTGGGTTACGGGCTTACCGCTGCCCTGTCCTGCGATTTCCTCATCGCCAGCGACCGGGCCACATTCGGTTTCCCGGAGGTGCGCTTGGGGGTGCCCACCATCGTGGGCGCCATCATGCTGCCCCGACGGGTGGAGTGGGGCGACGCCATGGAGCTGCTGTTGACGGGCGAGCGGGTTGACGCTGAGCGGGCCCGGGAGATGGGGCTGGTGTGGCGGGTGGTCCCCCACGACGAGCTAATGGACGAGGCTGGGGCCCTCGCCGAACGGCTCGTCGCCTCGGCACCGCTGGCCGTGCGGGCCACTAAAGAGGTGGCCACCCGCACCCGGAACATGTCTTGGGTGGAGGCGGTGCGATTCGGCGAGACCATGCGCCTGGTGGCCGGGGCCACCGAAGACGCCGGCGAGGGCATTGCCGCCCGGGCCGAGGGACGTCCCCCCGAATGGCAGGCCCGCTAGTGGGCGTACGGGCCATCGTCTTTTGCGTGGTGGTGGCCGGATTGGCCTTCGTCGCCCTGTCCATGGCTGGCATCGTCTCCACCTGGGGATTCGACTGGGTCACAATCGAGTCAGAAGAGCCCGAACCCGACTCCACCGCCGAGGCCACTCCCACTGCCACCGAGGAACCCCTGCCGGAGCCGGTCGCGGTGGTCGAATTGGAGATCGACCCCCGCTATCCCCCCGACACGCAGTGGACGGTTTTCGACGTGCCCTCAGCCCTCAACGTGAGGGCCGGCCCCAGCACCGCCCACCAAATCTTGGGAACCGCCAACCTGGGTTCCACCGTCACCCTCACCGGCCAAGTGGTGGAATCGCCCACCAGCGGCACCTGGGTCCAAGTCCGCACCAACACCGTAGACGGCTGGGTCTTCGCCGCCTACCTAACTCCCGCAGGCTGAATCTCCTTGGACCCTTGATCAGGGTCAGGAAGTCCCTAGGGAACCGACAACGGGAATCTGGTCGTCGGGGATGGGGGCCATGGGGGTGCGGCGGGCGAGGGCGGCTTCGATGTGGGGGGCGAGGCGGGCGGCTTTGGCCGCCTCCCGCTCGTCTTCGCCCTCTTTGAGAACGGGCATGACTTCTTTGGCGAACATTTCCAGCGACTGGCAGATGTGGTCGTGCCGGTTGCGGCCCGACTGCTGGATGAACATCACCTGATCGACACCGGCCTCGGCATAGCCCTGGAGCTGCTTGGTGACCTGCTCGGGAGTGCCGATGCCCAGCGTCTCACCCAGGCCCTCGAATGATTCCTTGGATTCCTGGAAGTTCTCCCACACGTTGGTTCGGCCCGGCCGGTGCTGGCCGATCACGTAGTAGTGCAGCAGGCCGTGGCCGAAGAACTGGAACCCCTCTAGGCCCCGGCGCTCGGCCTCGTCACGGTCGTGATGCATCGACAGCCCCACCACCATGGCGATGTTGGGATTGACGGTGTGGCCGATGGGCACGCACTCCTCGGACAGGATCCGGTAGTAATCGTCCACCCACTGGGCGGCCTCGTCGGGGTCGACGAAGGCGAACGTCAAGGCACCCATGCCCAGGCGGGCGGCCAGCTTGATGGTCTCCCGGTTGGAGCACGCCACCCACAGCGGCGGGTGGGGCTTCTGCGCCGGCTTGGGCACCACGTTGCGACAGGGCATCGAGAAGTACTCGCCCTCGAATCCCGGGTAGGGGTCCATCACCATCATGTTGCAGCACTGCTCGGTGGCTTCGGCCCACGCCGGGCGCTTGTCGGCGTGTTCGATGTTGAACCCGCCCAGCTCCACGGCGGCCGACGACTCCCCGGTGCCGAAGTCCACGCGACCGTTAGAGATGAGGTCCAAAGTGGCGATCCGCTCAGCCACCCGGGCCGGGTGGTTGTACTTGGGCGGCATCTGCACGATGCCGTGCCCCAGCCTGATCCGCTCGGTGCGCTGGCTGGCCGCGGCCAAGAACACCTCGGGGGCCGAGGAGTGGGAGTACTCCTCCAAGAAGTGGTGCTCCACCTCCCAGGCGTAGTCGTATCCCAGCTGGTCGGCCAGCTCCACCTGCTCAAGGGCCTCGTGCAGCAGCCGCTGCTCATCGCCGGGTTGCCACGGCCGAGGCAGCTGATGCTCATAGAAAACGCCGAACTTCACGGACCGAGCCTACGCCCTGCCTCTTCGACCAGCAGATCGGGGTTGAAGATGTCTACCATCGCCGCGATGAGCAGCGATCGGGCACCGGTGTTGGTGGGCGTGGCCCAATACGTGGGGCGGGAGACCGACCCGACAGCCGCACCCGACCCGTTGACCATGATGATCGATGTGGCCAGCCGAGCCGCCTATGACACCGGGGTGGGACAAGGCCTGTTCTCCCACGTAGACACTTTTTTCCAGATTCCGCTGGCCTACTGGACTCCGGCGAATGGTGCTGCCCTCACCGCCGAGCAGCTGGGCATCAACCCTCGGGCAAGGGTGCAGAACACCGGGGGAGGCGGGGAGATGGGTGTGCTGGCCGCCAATCATCTGGCCGCTGAGATCATGGCCGGCCGTACCGATGTGGCAGTGATGACCGGCGGCCAAGTTTGGAAGACGGCCGAACGAGCCAGGGCGGCCGGTGTGGAGCTGGACTGGCCCACCGGCGGCAATCCGGCCGGCGCCGATGACCAGTTCGCCCAAACGACCAAGCCCATGGTGTCGGATTTGGAGGAGCGTCATCAGCTGACCCGCCCCATTGAGGCGTACCCCTTGTTCGAGAACGCCCTGCGAGCCGCTCAGGGGATGACCCTGGCCGAGCACGCCCAGCGGTTGGGCGAGATGATGACCGAGTTCACCGCGGTGGCCGCAGCCAATCCCTACGCCTGGTTCCCCACCGAGCGCAGCGCCGAGGAGCTGGCTACCCCTACGCCCGAGAACCGCATGATCGGCTTCCCGTACACCAAATATCTGAACTCAGTTCTCAACACCGATCAGGGCGGGGCCTACGTGATGACTTCAGTGGCCAAGGCCCGGGAGTTGGGGATCCCCGCTGATCGCTGGGTGTATTGGTGGGGCGGCCACAACGCCGCCGAGGAGGCCTGGTTCGCCAGCACCCGCCCCAACTTCGCCGAATGCCCGTCGATGAAGGACTCGTCTGTAGGCGCGCTCGACCAAGCTGGCGTGGGCGTCGACGATATAGAGCTGTTCGACTTCTACTCCTGCTTCCCCGTAGCGGTGCGGATGGCCTGCGCCATGCTGGGCATAGACGAGCTTGACCCCCGGCCCTTCACCGTCACCGGCGGCCTGCCCTATGCCGGCGGGCCGGGTTCGGCCTACAACATGAACTCGATCCCCGCCATGGTCGAGCGCCTGCGGGATGACGACAATTCAATTGGGATGGTCACCGGCAACGGGTTCTTTCTGACCAAGCACGCCGCCGCGGTGCTCTCGGCCCAGCCCAAGCAAGGGGGCTGGGACCGCCCCGATGGACTGCCTCCTTCGGCCTCCATGGAAACCGCCCCGGCCATCCCCAACGATTCGGCCACCGGTCGGAGCCGCATCGAGGCCTACACCGTTATGCACGACCGCAACGGCCAGCCGGCCCAGGGCTACGTCTGCGGCCGCCTCGACAACAACGGCTCCGAAGGCCGCCGCTTCCTGGCCAACACCCCCGAAGACCCCGACCTGCTCCGAGACCTGCTGGCCTCCGAGGCCGTCGGCCGAACCGGCGACGTCCACCCCGATAACATCACCGGCCGCTGCATCTTCACGCCCGCCTAAGAACTCTTGGAATTGACTGAGCGATTCTCATTACAACTGTCTACGATGTAGTCATGTGTGTGATGTCACTCCGCTTTCCCGATGAGTTGACCCTCGACCGGCTTAGGGATCATGCCCATAGACGCGACGCGTCGATGTCGTCGTTGGCCGCACGCCTGATCGAAGAAGGTCTCCGGATGGAAGAGCACCCTGCCATCTGCTTTCGCGATGGACCTGCCGGCCGCCGTGCCGTATTGGTCGGAGGTCCCGAAGTGGCCGACGTGGTGTCAGCTCTCATTGGCGGAGACGTACCGGTCGAGCAGCGCCGAGCCAGAGTTGCCGAGATGATGTGCCTGCGCGAATCCCTGGTGGATGCCGCTCTGGCCTACTACGCCGAGTTCACGTCCGAGATCGATGCCGAGATCGCCGCTCGGCAACTGGCTGCTGACAAGCAAGAGAAGCTCTGGATGCGCCAGCAAGCACTGCTCGCCCAGTGAGGCTGCTGCTCGACGAGATGCACAGCCCGACAATCGCCGGGGCATTGCAAGAAGCCGGTCACGACGTCCATGCGGTATCAGGCGATCCGCTGCTGCGAGGTATGGCCGATGCGAAGCTGCTGCAATTGGCAGATGAGACAGACCGGGCCATCGTCACCGAAAATGTGCCGGACTTCGCCGTGCTGGCCTCCCAATGGGCAGCAAACGCGACACCCCACGCTGGAATCATCTACACCAACCCCAACCGGTTCAACCGGAACACCGCCGCCTATCCCGCCAACCTCATCGACGCCCTCGATCAATTCCTACAGCAACCACCCGTCGAAGGCCACAGCTGGGTGTGGTGGCTCCAGCCACCTCCCTAGAGACCACTAACTTCATTCGACACTGAGGCGAACTAGATCCTCCCCGCCGCCACGTGATCATCTTGCTCACTCCCGAGATCAGCGGTGAATTCGTCGTCGACAAGCCGAGCACTGTCTCATGGCCCTTAGAGGGGACCCGAAGAAGCCCACACCACACCCAATCGGAAAGACAAGGAACACAGGTCGAGTAGCTGACTCGCCCTACTCTAAATCTACTCTAAACGCTCTCGATCAAAGTTTAGTCGATCTAGCGGGGGTTTTGAAGCTACTCTAAATAATTTAGAGTAGAAGTAAGCAACGATCAGTCGGTTGCCACGCCGACGGGGCAGGTGACGCCGGTGCCGCCTAGGCCGCAGTAGCCGTTGGGGACTTTGGCCAGGTACTGCTGGTGGTAGTCCTCGGCGTAGTAGAAGGGCGGGG
>LXNI01000022.1_pt1 | contig 148774 bp, 142 predicted proteins | sample 809091 | NCBI WGS metagenome assembly LXNI01 (sample SAMN04870527, study PRJNA318959) | sponge metagenome | biome: 01000161; feature: marine sponge reef; material: water | host: Sarcotragus foetidus | place: Greece: Milos, Mediterranean Sea | collected 2013-05-29 | depth 5-7 m
GAGACCCGGTCCAGCTCCCCCATACTCAATGTAATGGTCTCCTTTGGCATGATGTCCCCTCAATGAAAAAGGGGACATTTTAGAATTGCTAAAAGGGGACATTACAGATTTGCGCTGACACATGTCTGAATTTGATTGAAAATGCGTTGATATGTGTATTATAGTCGGTAGTTCATCCTGTTAGGTCAAGGATGATTATGTTGTATTTCGACAAAAAATAAATTTTGTACGGTTTCAATTGACACTGTGGGGGGAAGAAAATGACACCAGAAGAATTACAGGCGGCGTTTGCGCACGCCAATATGATCAATCTAGAAGTTTATTATTTTTGGGCCACCGCCATCATGATTATGATTCATGCTGGCTTTTTGATGTATGAAATGGGCGCGACCCGCGTCAAGCATACCCTGGCATCAGGGACCAAGAACATTCTGGCCTTTGCCTTCATGATTCCGACATTCTACATGTTCGGATGGTGGATCTATTTGTCGATGACGAATGGATTTGTGCCTGACTTTGAAGCGGGTGCCGCCGGTGTGCCGTGGAGTGAGTGGATGGGGCCGAATCTGCAGGATCATGCAACGGGGGTCTTTTGGGGCGCCTTCACCCTGTTTGCCTGCACCACTGCCTCGATCATGTCGGGTTCGGTGATTGAACGGATCAGAATGGCTGCTTTCATCGTCTTGGCGGTGTTGCTCGGTTCGGTGGTCTGGAATCTGTCCGCGTCATGGGGATGGCACTACGCAGGCTGGATGGTGACCAGCTGGGGGTATCACGATATGGGTGCCTCGGGGGTCGTGCATATTATTTCCGGGTTTTTTGCGCTGGGGGTACTGATTAACCTTGGTCCCCGTGTCGGAAAATACAATGCCGATGGCACCCCGAATAAGATTGTCGGTCACAGTCTGCCCATGACGGTTGCCGGTTTGATGATGATTGTGTTCGGCTTTTTTGGGTTTCTTGGGGCCTGTATCATTTTTCCGGGGACGGCGGTCAGTTTTGATGTAGCCAACTGGACCAACATCTATGGCCAACCGACCACTCTGTCCACGATCTGTTTTAATACCCTGATGGCTGTTGCAGGCGGCATCATCGGCTGTTATGCGAAGACGCGGGATCCGTTTTGGATGATGTCCGGTGCCTTGTGTGGTGTCATTTCCGCTGCGGCCGGCTTGGACATGTGGTATCCCGGTCTGGCGTTTTGCATCGCGTTTGCAGGGGGCTATCTGGGTCCGTGGGCGGCCGGTGTGATTGAACGGATGGGCATTGACGATGCGGTCGGCGCGGTCTCTGTACACGGTATTTGTGGTGTGTGGGGATTGCTTGCGGTCGGTATTTTCATGGGTGGCTATCCGCCGCCGAGCGAATCCATTCCCGCCATCACTTTCATGGGCCAATTCAAGGGGATGGTGGTGATGTGCCTTTTGGGATTCATCCCTGGCTATGTCGTTTCCTTTATCTTCCATAAAATGGGTATTCTTCGCGCCAGCGATGCGGTCCAGGAAGTTGGTCTGGATGTGGAAGTGAATGGTACGGCGTATCCCGAGCAAATAAAAAGTTAAGTTATTACAATCACAGGAAAAAATATCATGTTCAATTCAAGTCCAATCGAAACGTGGGAGGGGGCAGGTGCCTTCTTCAATTACGCCGGGTCTTTCGGTTCGGTATTCTGGTTCTTTGTGATGTGTGTGTTCTGCCTGATACCCCTGGCGGTGTCGTTGCGGGCAGAAAATGCCGCTGAAAAAGAGCACGGATAGTTCATTGTTGTAATGTTGTGAAGGGCCACGGTTGGGAGATTTCCCGGCCGTGGCTTTTATTTGGGGTGACTGGCCGGTTGTGAACCGCGCCACGCAACTTTCAACCAGGCAGACTCAGTCATGTTTAGGCGCTATTTTCTCACGGCCAGTCCGTGGCAGTTGTGTTTGCTGATGGTGACCCCTTATGGGGTGTACAAGCTCACGCGGTTTGGCCATACCCCGATTGAATGGGGATTTCTGGTGTTGTATTTTCTGGCGGTTGCGCTTGGTTGGATTTATTGTGTCGGGATCTCGGCGAACGAAAGACTGGCACCGGAACATCAAAAATCGCCGCATCTGTTTCGAGTGGCCACCGTGGTTCCCTTTGTCTACGTTCCCCTGTTTCTGTATCTCCATGTGATTCCGCTGACGCTGGGCGAAATCCAGCGGCCGAACGAGGGATTGATCTTCCTGCATTTTCTGACCCTGTTTTGTGCAGGCTACAGCGTCTGGTATGTCTCGAAGCAGTTCAGTACATTACGGGCGAACAGGCCGGTCCATTTCATCAACTACTATCCGGTGCTGATGGGTTTTTGGTTCGGTTTTATCGGTGTGTGGTTTCTGCAGCCAAGGATTATGGCCCTGTTTGCCGATAACGACTAGCTGTTTGCTGCCCGGGGCGGGCAATCTCGGGAACGAGACATGGTATCGGAGAGAGGCGGTTGCATTTGCTGGGGACAGGGGCGCTGTGCCCGGTGAATTTTGCGGTGACCGGTCAATAGGTACCCAACAGGTCTTTTTTAGCCTGATTCAGATGGGAAACCATGATTTGCATCGCGGTCTCAACGTCCCGGCGCTTGATGGCTCTTAGCAACCCGGCATGCTGCTGGTTGTATAAGTCGATTTTACGGGGCATCAGGATATTTTTTTTTCGAAGGTTCCACTGTGTATGACTTCGGACATCATTGATCTTGTGGTACATCCAGATTAACAGTGGGTTGTGCGTACAATGAGCCAGCGCCAGATGAAATGCTTCATCGGCAGCAGAGAAATTGTTGGGATTGTGGCGACAGGCCAAGATACGTTCAAGCGCCTCTTCCAGTTTGCCCAGTTCCCGGTTGTTGGCGTGGCTGACAACCAGTTTCACAATGTAGGGCTCCATGGCCAACCGGGTATCGATCAGTTCTAGTGGACTGACTTCCTGGATGATGTCTTCTTGTTGAGATTCCTTGTTATAGCAGACGAAGGTTCCGCTGCCGAATTTTTTTTTCACCAGAGTGGCCTGTTCCAGCTGTTCGAGTGCCGCGCGAACAGTTCCCCTGGCCGAAGCAAACTGCTCTGCCAGGACGCGTTCAGAGGGCAGCCTTTCATTGAAGCTATAGTCGCCGTTCAAGATGGCATCACGCAGCCGGTTGAAAATACCGGCGGCCCCCGAGGTTACCTGTAGATGTGAAGGCATGATGGATTCCGCAAACTGAAAGATTCCCAATGGTGTATAATTGGTATACTATTAATGATAATTCATCCCCTTTGGTATTGCAAATCACGTCAATTTGGTGGTTTAATTGGCCGATTGATCAATTAAACTGTATTAATGGTATACAAGACTCGATCTGTTGATAAACCAATAATATACCATATAGAGAAAACAAATTACTGCTGAGGTCGATCATGGCATTTCCCCTGCATAGTGAGTATCTGGTCATCGGTGCCGGTATTCATGGATTAAGTACGGCCTACCATCTTGCGCTGGAATTGAAAGCGAGGGGGAAAGGTGATGGTCGCAGCATCCTGGTGATCGACAAGACATCCATCGGTGCCGGAGCCTCGGGGATTGCCTGCGGGGTGGTCAGAAACAACTATTATCAGCCGGCGATGCGTGAATTGATGGCGCAGTGTGTCGAGGTCTGGGAAAGTGATACCAAGGCCTACAGCTACCATCCGGTGGGTTATATGCAGATCAGTCCCCAGAGTATGTTCGAGGATGTGGCCTCGATCGCGCAACAGCAAAGGGAAATTGGCTACGAATCTGTTTTTATTGAAGGCGAAGCGGCCAGCAGACAATACATGCAGGGGCTGTTCCATGACTGGCAGGCACAATCGATCACCTCGGTTTTGCATGAAAAGAAAGGCGGCTACGCGAATAACACCAAATCACTGTACGGGCTGGCGGGGAAAGCCGAGGCGGAAGGCGTCAGGATCCTAACCGGTGTCGCCGTGACCGGCTTTGACAGTGACGGGACGCAGGCCATCAAGTCGGTGATCACCGACCGGGGATCGATTGACTGTGATCAGCTTATTGTGGCGCCGGGGCCTTGGGCCAAGCAGCTTTGGGACCTGCTTGAATTGCCCGGAACCGTCGATATCAAGGGGGCTGACGGACAGCTCCATGCGGATGTTCCGATGTGGGTTTACTGGTCGCTCCAGGAGGGGACATTGGGGGTGGATCCCCATTTGCAAAAAACCAATCAGGGTGACATGCCCCCGGTGATCCATGTCGATTCGGATGCCCCACTGTATTCCTGCGTGGACGGGTCACTGATCACCGATCGGATGTGGGGTATCTATTACAAGCCGGATTTTCATTTTAACGGGATACAGGGGGGCGCGGCGCCGTTTAAGGTTGAAACCCATCCCGACAAGGTGAATGTTGATCCGTATGGGGTGGATTCGCCCGAGTTTGTGGTCGGGGATGACTTTGCACATATGTGGACATCAGCACTGGCGCACTGTCAAAAACGCTTTGAGGGCCAGATCGGAAAGTACAACAAGGAACCTTCCGGTGGAATCGGTGCCTTTACGCCGGACAGTTTCCCGGTGTTTGATCGATTTCGGGATAACTGCTATTTCATTGCGGATTCCAACCATGGCTACAAGATGATCGGCGTCGGCAAGCTGGTCGCCAGTGAGTTGCTCGGTGGCGCGCATTGCCTGCTTGAGCCGTTCCGGTTTTCACGTTATCGGGAAGGGAAACTGCATCCGGTCTCAAACAGCCCTTTCCCGTGGAGTTGAACCCGTTGGTGATCGGTAATGACCGGAATAAAATTGAATCCCGTGGTTGAATTGAAGACAATAATCGTATTCGGAGAAAAAGTGGTTCTCCAAACAATCCATTCAAATTTTTTAGGAGGATGAAACATGGCAAATGAGAAAGCAACCCCCAAGCGCTCGACGACCGGAGCACAGACTTCGACTGATCTTGAGCGTCATGTCAACGCCGCAGGCCGGTCCGCGCAAGTCGAAGCCGTGCGCGAGAAGATCAATGAACTGGGTATCGAGTATATTTATTATCAGTTTATTTCGGTGACCGGTCGAATTGTCGGCAAGGGAATCCCTGCAGATCACTGGGAGCGGGCTGCGGAAAGGGGGTTTCAGTTGGTCTATGGTTCCACGGCCAATCTGTTCATCGACCGTCATGGCAATTATATTGGCTATGGGCCGGAGTCTGCCGAACTGGTGGGGATCCCCGACCCGGAGACCTTCTGCCAATTGCCTTGGGACAAGCGGGTTGCCCGGGTATTTTGTACCTGCTTTCGCAATCGCGAGGAAAAACACAATCCGGGCGGACACCTTGATTCTGATTGTCGCGGGAATCTGCGCATTTTCCACGATCAATTCAAGGAAAAGTTCGGGCTGGAGCTGAGAGCCGGAACTGAACCTGAAATGATGTGGCTGAAACGGGGTGCCGACGGCAAACCGGACGGCGGATTCTCCAATCCCTATTGTTATCATATTGACCAGTTTGAGTCATTGCGCCCGGTTTCCATGCAGGTGATCACGTATGCCCGGCAAATGGGGCTGGACATGATCCAGGGTGACCATGAGGATGCACCGGGTCAACTTGAACTGAATTGGCAGTTCGATGATGTGTTGCGCAATTCCGACCGGTTGGCCACCTATCGCCAGATCTGTGCCCAGGTGGCACGGGAGCACAATCTGATTGCCTGTTTCATGACGAAGCCGTTTATGGGTGTTTCGGCCTCCGGCTGTCATACCAATGTGTCCTTGTGGCGAGGCGGTGAAGAGCGACTGAACAAGCTCGGCCAAGAGTCATTGCCAGGTATGGCGGACAATTTCACCTATAAGGACGGCGGTGAAAATACCTTTATGCCGGATACCGATGATCCGCAGATGCCAGGCAAGATTGGCCTGCAGGCGATCGGCGGCATCATGCATCATCTGGGTGCCCTGACTGCCATCGGGTGTTCCACGGTGAATTCCTACCGACGACTGTGGGATACGGGTTTCTGGGCACCGGTGTTTGCCGATTGGGGATTTCAGAACCGGACAACCGGCATGCGGGTCTCGGCACCGGGTCGATTTGAGTATCGGGCGGTCGATTCAATGGTGAATCCGTATTTGATGGGCGCAGGATTGCTCAAGGCTTTCGACGATGGCATCAGTAACGATCTTGATCCGGGGCAGCCGGAAGAGCGTAATATTTACGAGGCGATGGAAGCAGGTAAAATCGTCAAGAAATTGCCGATGTCGTTGGGCGAAGCCCTCGACAGGCTGAGTCAGGACGAAGTCGTCAAATCCGCGATGCCAGGCGAAATGTACAAGGTGTTTCACTGGTACAAGAATGATGAGTGGGAAAAGTTCATGGCAACGACTACGGACTGGGACATCGAGGAATATATGGATTGCCTGCCCTAGCGGGTTTTGACCAAGAAGCGGTATTTGTTGGATTTGGGTGAAACAAAGGGCCCGGGTGTAGCCAGGGCCCTTTGAATCCATTGGCGTGAAAATTATCTTAATTAGAGGATTGTGAGCTATGTGTGGTATTGCAGGACTTATCCATCGGGGGAAGGATTCGGATGTCGGTGCGGAGATGACATCGATGCTTCAGTCATTGAAGCATCGAGGCCCCGATTCCACCGGTTTTGCGCTGTATGGTGTGCCGCAGGACAATCAATACGTGATGCGGGTTAAAGTGGCGGAGCAAGAGGATATGAAACATGGGTTTGATATCCACCAGCGGGTTGTTGAACGGCAACAGGAGATTGATAAACGGCTCAAGAGCCTGGGTGTCAACGTGGTTGATCGGGAGGCCGCGACCGACTACTCCCACCGTTATCTTTTTTCGTACGATGGTGACATGAGAAAGCTGGCGGATTATGTGGAGGACATCGAGGATACTGAAATTCTGTCGATGGGGCGAGGGCTTGAGTTGATCAAGGACCTGGGGGATGCAACCCTGGTATCGGAACAGTACGGTCTGTCCGGGTTCCAGGGAACCCATGGTATCGGACATACCCGGATGGCGACCGAGTCTGACGTTGACATCCGTTCTGCGCATCCGTACTGGGCCTATCCGTTCAATGACATCTCCGTGGTCCATAATGGACAGCTGACCAATTACTGGACTTTTCGCCGTGAGATGGAGCGACTTGGCCATCGGTTCATGTCCAACTGCGATTCTGAATTGATTGCGGTCTATATTGCTAACCGGATTGACCGGGGTGATGATCTGGAAGAAGCCATGACTCGGTCGGTGGATGAACTGGATGGTGTTTTTACCTACCTGGTGGCCACCAGTGATCAGCTGGGCATGGCCAAGGATGTCATGGCAGCCAAACCCATGGTGTTATATGAAAGTGAGGATTTTGTCGGGCTGGCCTCTGAAGAAGTGGCGATCCGAAGTGTTTTTCCCAACGAAATTGAAACGGTTGATCCGTATGAAGGGGAGGTAAGAGTATGGCAAGCGTAGAGCACAAGTCGCATGATATGGGGTTGCATATCGAGCAACTTGCCGGGCGCACACAGCAGCGTTTTTTCAATGCCACCGAAGACGAGAATTATGTTTATCCGTGGGCTTATGAAGTGGATTTCGACAAAGCCGCCGAGTTTGATGCCATTGAGATGGAAACGACGCAGATCAACCTGAAAATCAGAGAGTTGCTGGAGTCCGGTCATGGAACCATTACGGTCAAGAATCCACGTGCCCGGCACGGTGTCGGGGTTGGTTTTCTCAACCGGGTCAATCTCAAGTTCGAAGGTAGCCTGGGTTACTTTGGTTGTGGTCTGATTGATGGCCCCAATGTGCATATTACCGGGAGAGTGGGCTGGTCATGTGCAGAAAACATGATGGCAGGTACGGTGTTGATTGACAACAATGCCGGGTCAACCTTCGGCGCGGCGATACGGGGCGGTGACCTGGTTTGTCGGGGCGATGTGGGTTCCCGTACCGGTATTGATCAGAAAGGCGGGACGATCATCGTGGGTGGCCGGACCGGTGCGTTCTCTGGATTCATGATGCAGCGCGGACGGATGATTATCTGCGGTGATGCCGGAAAAAACCTGGGTGATTCGATGTATGACGGAACGATCTTTGTCGGCGGAAAAGTCGAAGATCTTGGTGTTGATTGCGTACCGGGTGAGATGACTGATATTGATCTCAAGTGGCTAACATCGAAATTGGCAATGTACGATATCGAACCGGCTTGCGACGTGTCCAACATGAAAAAATTCATCTCCGGCAAGCAACTCTGGAACTATGACAATTTGGAACCGACAGAGAAGAAACTGGTGCTTTAGCACTGATGAAACGACAGATAGGGGATAATCATAATGTCTAAAGTAAATAGAGATACAAATCTTCTCGGAGAAAGTTTTATTTTTCCTCCCCGGGTCATTGATGATATTCACATCAAGTCCGAACTGGGACGTTATCGCATGCGGGGATTTTCGTTATTCAAAAAGATTCCGACATGGGATGACCTGACTTTCATGCCAGGGACGTTGACCCGTTTCGTCATAGAAGGCTATCGTGAGAAATGCCTGACCCAAACCATCATTGGACCCAAGGCAAAAAGACCCTTGGTGCTGGATATTCCGGTCTATATTACCGGGATGAGTTTCGGTGCCTTGTCATATGAGGCAAAAACAGCACTGGCCCGCGGTGCGACCATGGCCGGGACGGCGACTTGCTCCGGTGAGGGCGGCATGATACCGGATGAGCGCCGATATTCTGAGAAGTGGATGTATCAGTGTATCCAGTCACGTTACGGCTTCAATCCGAATCATCTGCGGTTGGCGGATTGTGTGGAGTTCTTTATCGGCCAGGGCTGCAAGGTCGGACTGGGTGGTCATCTGATGGGGCAGAAGGTTACCGATCAGGTCGCCGAAATGCGTTCTCTCCCGGCGGGGATTGACCAACGTTCCCCGGCACGGCATCCTGACTGGTTGGGACCGGATGACCTGGCATTGAAGATTAATGAAATTCGTGAAGCGACCAATAGCGAGATTCCGATACAACTGAAACTGGGTGCTGCCAGGGTGTATGATGATGTCCGAATGGCCGCAAAAACGGGGCCGGATTCGATTTACATTGATGGCATGGAAGGAGGCACCGGAGCAGGCCCCCATCTGGCAACGGAAGAAACCGGTGTTCCAGGTATTGCGGCTATCCGGCAGGCGCGCCGTGCACTGGAAGATGTCGGCAAATCAGGTGAGATCTCGCTGGTCTATGCTGGCGGCATCCGAAATGGGGGCGATGTGGCCAAAGCGCTGGCGCTGGGTGCCGATGCTGTGGCGATCGGCCATTCTGCCTTGATGGCGTTGAACTGCAATAAAGCCATCCCGGAAGCGGATTTTGAAAAGGAAATGGGTGTCGAGGCAGGCTATTGTTACCATTGTCATACCGGCCGTTGTCCTGTCGGTGTGGCGACTCAGGATCCCGTTCTTCGTCAACGTCTCAATCCGGATGAAGCGGCAGAGAGAGTCTACAATTTCCTGCATACGCTCACGATCGAAGCGCAGATGCTTGCACGGGCTTGCGGGAAAACGAATATACATTCTCTGGAACCCGAAGATCTGGCAGCGTTGACAATGGAAGCGTCTGCCTTGGCCCAGGTTCCGCTGGCCGGCACACAGCATACGGTTGGCCAACCCGATATGACCCGTTTTTAGGAGATGATGATGACTGACAATGATGTAGACAAATACATAACTTCCGACGGGCTGGATACCAGTCGGGAGAAGGATATTGGTCAACATATCGGTTACCGATATGACGTCAATCTGGTCCCGGATATGGATCGTTGTCCTCCCTTTTTGAAAAAATACATGGAAATCATGGGCTGGAGAGACCTGAATTGGCTGGAAGATGTCCACATGGGTTACGAAGAGGGCAAACCGGCCGTCTTTGATCGCAACATCAACGGTTGGGTGCAGGTTCCCGAAGACATCGATCTGCCTCACAACCAGCAGGATCGGGACATGATTGCCAGGGAGTTGCTGGTCAAGTTCCAGATGTCAAAAACCCATCCGATGGTCGACTTGATGAAGGCATACAAAAAATTTTAGTTCGACCACAACACCTGACCAAGAAGCGGTGTGCTTTACCGGAGTGGGAAGGCGGTGTGGCGTGACTGGTTGATCTGACGACAGGTCTGTTCGGATGATGGGGCGGTTGATCCGCGAAACCGGCAGGGCAAGTGTTCGTTGGGGTTGCGTGTCCTGTGGGCAGGTGATAGATGTGCATTGGAATGCATCGATCACTCTCCAGCACCGTGGCTGGCAACCGGGGCCGGGCGGGAATATTCCCGGTGCGGTACGAGTGTCGCGTGACTATCTACCCCTGACGCCCTTTGGGCATCGAAATATATCATTCCCCTATCCATCGTATCGTACTCTCTCTCAGGCAGTGAATTCGTTTCCAGAGCCAGTGGTGGACCGCTTGAACTGATCTTGCCCCGATAACCGAGTGCGGTTTTCGATAGGGTATCCTGCTCCTGCCGTTATTTTTCTGTAGAGCAAGTGCATCATGAATTGAAAAACAGATAAAATATCGTGGTTGGTTGATGTGTCGACAACAAAATGCAGAGCAGTTCCAGTCAATCTGTCGGCGGAAAGCCTCCTTGTCTTTTGATTGGTTACGTTGGTTGTCCAATTTGATCGGATCAGTGACGCTTGCAGGTGGACGGAATCCCGATTTTCCAATGATCAAGCGTATCTGGATTTTATTCCGGTAATGGCAATGTCGATTTTTGCTCTATACAGGCGATGGTATTAACAGGCGCCCATCCGTTGTACAGTCACTTTATGGGCTGGCAGTGTCGAATACGGCAGCATTCGGTGCGCCGACTGCAAGGCAGGCCGTCAGTCGGAATGCAGCCCAGTTTACAGTGCGGCGAGAACCACTATCGTGCAGTCAATGTGTTGATCATCAAGTCACAACCGCGAAAACTGATTACTGAATTCAAGTTCATGGTCCAGAAAACCGCAGACCCGAGAATACGGTATGACAATGCGATCAAATTCTTGTCCGAATATTATTACCAGCGGCCCAATGAATTTGATCAGGAATTGACGGCGGTTTTCTCATTGAACAGCGAGATCGTCGACCAATTGGCAGACAACCGGCAATGCAACTTGACTTTTGAACAGGGAACGCAGCAATTCCAGTTATACTGTGATACTCGGCTGATCAGTGCTGAGGATGACAAATATCAAGTCACCTATTGGCACAATTATCTGTTTAATCCCCATCTGCCCGGAAAAGTCGCTGTGATCGGGTTCCAGCCAGATTGGGAATGCAGTCGTGCCTCATCGTTGCCCCATGCGGTTTAGACCGCTTCATCACAAGAATGCAGAACAATGACCCGGTTAAGCGTTAACTTGAATAAAATCGCGTTGCTCCGAAATGCCCGGGGAAGGGATTATCCCAATGTGGTGAACTATGCGGAAAAATTCATTCAGCTCGGTGTGCAGGGTATTACGGTCCATCCGAGGCAGGATGAACGACATATAAAAAGAACGGATGTGTATGATTTGACTGGATTGATGGAACAATACGAGGACGTCGAATTCAATATCGAGGGCTATCCGTCTGAAGATTTTCTCCAACTGATCGAAGCCGTCAAGCCGGACCAGTGTACCCTGGTACCGGATGACCCGAATCAACTCACATCAGACCATGGCTGGGAGGTCATGCGTTCGCGGGATCTTCTGGAATCGAGTCTCGACAGATTGAACCAGAGGCAAGTCAGGAGCGCGCTGTTTCTTGACCCGGATAAAAAGCAGATTGAGGCATCGGCCAGTCTGGGATTTGATCGCATTGAGCTTTACACCGAAAATTATGCCCTTGCATTTGCCGGCGGTGACTTCCAAGCCAGTTTGGAAACATACCGGCAGTCTGCGCAATGCGCACAGTCTTTGGGGTTGGGAGTGAATGCCGGCCATGATCTGGACCTCGCCAATCTGTCCGATTTTCTCAGTATCAAGGGAATCCTTGAGGTCTCTATCGGGCATGCGCTGACCGTAGAGAGTCTTGATTTGGGAATGGCGACGGTTGTCCGTCGTTATCTGGCCATTTGCGGGCAGCAGCCAACAACACAGGGATAGCACCGGCTTCGGACAAACTGGACACGAAGACAGGCAAGATCAGCGGCCGTCAGGTCTTTCAAGGGGTGGCTTCGACGCCGTTATTTCTCAAACAGTATGTCCGCCAGGCGGTGACGTTGTAACGTCCCAACAATTTCATTGCGGGTATTGATCACCCGGATGTCTTTATCCTGTCTGAGGACTTCACCCGCTATTGTCGACAAAGTATCTGTTTCATACACAGTCAACTCCGGATGCGTGTTGCCACCCGCGTCACTCATGATGCTTTTGACCGACAGCAGTTTGTCTCGTGGAATATCTTTCGTGAATTCGGCAACATAATCGGTTGCCGGCTGCGTAATCAGTTCTTCAGCAGTGCCGACTTGCACGATCAGGCCCTCATACATGATGGCAATGCGGTCCGCAAGCTTGATTGCCTCGTCAAAATCGTGGGTAATGAACACGATGGTCTTGTTGAGCATCGACTGCAAACGAATGAATTCATCCTGCATTTCCTTGCGAATAAGGGGGTCCAGGGCCGAGAAGGGTTCATCCAAAAACCACAGATCGGGCTCGACGGCCAGAGAACGCCCGATTCCCACTCGTTGTTGTTGGCCCCCCGACAGTTCCCTGGGATAGTAATCATCGCGATTTTTGAGTCCGACAATTTCAATGATTTCACGGGCCCGTTTTTCCCGTGTTTCCTTGTCAATACCTTGCACTTCCAGGGGAAATGCGATGTTCTGCAAAACGGTCCGATGGGGCAGTAACGCGAAATTCTGAAAAACCATGCCCATCTTATGCCGTCTGATATCGATCAATTCCCTGTCATTGGCTTTGAGCAGATCAATCCCGTCAAACAGCACTTTTCCGTGGGTCGGCTCAATAAGACGCGAAAGACAACGTACCAGCGTTGACTTGCCGGACCCACTTAAACCCATAATAACGAGAATTTCGCCCTCATGGACATCAAATGTCGCGCTTCGGACGGCAGGAATATAGCCGGCAGATTTGATGGCATCGCTACCGGGGTTCCCATCGTGTTGGTTGAAAAATTCGATGGGATTTTTCCCGTACAATTTCCATATGTTGTCACAGGCAATTTTTACTTTTTCAGTCATGACGGTTATTTCCCCGGGGCAAGTGCATGCTCACTATAACGCCAAAATCGGAAGTTCAAAGGGATATTAACCCATATTTGGTGTTGTCTTCAGTAAAATCCCACCGCTTCGACAACAGGCCTCCGAGTCCCGACAAGGGGGATTTGTACCTCTGGCGTATCGATAACGGTGAGATTGAAACCGAGGTTCTGTCTGACCCATGTATTCACCGACTGTCAGGTTGTACGGGAGTGAACTGTGGTTGGGTTGGTCTTGGGACAGGTTGACATGGGTTGGATACTTGTTCTTTGTGTGATGCACTCTATCGGCACAAGCGATACCGACCCACGCCGTATGATGTTTTTCATGCAAAGAATGAACCATTTTTGTTCCAAGGGAATTATTTTTCGACAATGACACAAAAAAACAAATAAAATATACGTTATGAACTGTATTGTTGTGATTCCTGCGGTTTTGCCTTGCACGTTGGTTGGAACGGATTTCATTTGTTTCAGCGTCACTTGGCGCAGCGTCATCGGCTGACTATAAATCAAGGCATGCTCCTTATCGCGACATGAATATTGATCTTCGTTCTATCGTTCAGCTTCGTGCACCGGGATTGGGGGCGCAATGGCTCGGTCGGGAGCGCTACATCGTTCGGGCAGGTGGTGTGCTGGCCTTGCCCGTGATGCGAGGGGATGAATTGGAAGTGGTTGATCCCGAGGGTCTGCAGCGTGTTCAGGTCTTTGCGTTTAACGCTTTGGGGGAAAATGCCGTCTCGCAACTGGGGATGATTGCGGCGACCGAAAGTGATGCAATGCAGAAAATTTTACACAGTGATAACCCGGCCGCCAAAAAAATACAGGACAAAATACGCTCTTATGGCATTGATCTGAAAACAGAAAAAGTGGCGGAGGTGTTGTCGGACAACACGATTGCAGGGGCCAGCGTCAAAATGACCGGGGAACAGGCGCTGATCTGTTTGATCGGTGTGCCGGGCGAACCGATGTCTGTGGAAGGACAGAATCCCCCGACCGATATCACTGTCTATGTTGACCGGGCCAATCCGGGAGAACTGCTGGCCAATGATCTGCCAGACCCATTGGCGGATGAAAAACAAAGCATTCGGATTGATGCCTCGACTGCCCGGAGTTATGAAATCAAGGCGGGGGAATACATACAGGTCATTGATGTTGACGGTCGCCAGTGTTCTGATTTCCAGTGTTTCGATCTCGCGAAACTGGATGCCGGGTTGGAGCGCTGTCTCGATGCGACCACGACAAGAGCGTTAATGGGCGTCGCCTATCCCGGACCGGGATTATTCTCCAAGTTCTATGATGTTGACTTCGAGCCGGTGCTGGAAGTGGTGCAGGACACTTGTGGCCGACACGACAGTTTTGGACTGGCATGCACCAGCAAATATTATGATGAGGTTGGTTATCCGGGGCATGTCAACTGTTCCGAAAACTTCAATCAGGTGTTATCGGATTACCCGATTGTGCCAAGAAAAGGATGGATGGCGATGAATCTGTTCTTTAATACCTTTTTCGATGATGATCATCAGTTCATGTTCGATGACCCGTGGTCCCGACCGGGCGATTATGTCTTGTTGAAGGCGTTAAAGGACATGGTCTGTGTTTCCTCTTCCTGTCCCTGCGATATTGACCCTGCCAACGGATGGGTGCCGACCGATATCCATATCAGGACCTATACCAAGGAAAAGCTATTCAAACGAGCCATCGCTTTTCGCAAAACACCCGAATCGGAGCCTGAAATGACAAAAGAAACTGCTTTCCACTCGCGAACTGCGGCATTAACGCGCGATTTTACCGAATACAGTGGGTATTGGCTGGCGAACAGCTTTACCAATCACGGGGCGGTGGCCGAATACTGGGCCTGTCGGGAGAAAGTCATCGTGACGGACCTGTCACCGCTCAGAAAATACGAGGTAACCGGTCCCGATGCCGAACGATTGTTGCAAAGCTGTGTGACCCGGGATATCAGAAAGCTTGGAAATGGCCATGTCGTCTACACGGCGATGTGCTATGAGTCCGGGGGCATGATTGATGATGGGACTGTGTTCAGACTGGGCAAGGATAACTTTCGCTGGGTCGGCGGCACCGATGACTCGGGATTATGGTTAAGAAAACAGGCAGCGGAACAGTCCCTTCGTGCATGGGTCAAGGATTCGACATCGCAGTTATGCAATCTTCAGGTCCAGGGACCCAAGAGCAAGGCAACACTCCAGAATGTGATTTGGACCCGTCCGGATCAGGCTTCACTGGAAGAGCTTGCCTGGTTTCGATTTTCCATTGCCCGTATCGGTGATGCGAAGGGTGCGCCTATCGTGCTCTCGCGCACCGGCTATACCGGTGAGATGGGCTACGAGATTTTTTGTCACCCCAACGATGCCGAGTCTGTTTGGAATGCCATCTGGGAAGCGGGACAGGCACATGGAATTGTGCCATTGGGACTGGAAGCGCTGGACCTGCTTAGAATTGAAGCCGGTCTGATTTTTGCCGGTTATGAGTTTTGCGATCAGACGGACCCGTTTGAGGCCGGCATCGGATTCACGGTGCCCCTGAAGTCAAAGCAGGACGACTTTATCGGGCGTGAGGCACTGGTTCGCAGAAAGGCCCATCCACAACAGAAACTGGTTGGTCTGGAGGTGACCGGTAATGAACCGGGTGGCAACGGTGATCACGTTTTTATCGGGAAAGAACAGGTTGGGGTGATTACCAGTGGTATGATTTCACCGACTTTGGGTAAAAACATTGCCCTTGCGCGGTTGAAGGTGGATTATTGCGCGTTGGCAACGGAAGTGGAAATCGGCAAACTGGATGGACATCAAAAACGTCTTGCTGCCCGGGTCGTCCCCTTTCCACATTTTGATCCCGGGAAAGAGAGAGTAAGGGGCAATTACGGTTAATACAGCATTGAAAGGGTGCGGAATTTCTGGTTGACCTTAATCACGTCAACGGATCGCATCGTCTGATTGATATCGAGATAAACGATTCTGGAGGAGAAAAGAAACATGTCTAGAGTGGCAATTATAGGTGCAGGGCCTTGTGGCACGGCTCAACTGAGAGCGTTTGCTTCAGCCAAGGCAAACGGAACCGATATCCCTGAGATTGTCTGTTATGAGAAACAGGAAGACTGGGGAGGGTTATGGAATTATACCTGGCGAACCGGTCTGGATGAGTATGGCGAACCGGTCCATTGCAGCATGTACCGCTATCTGTGGTCGAATGGCCCGAAAGAATGCCTCGAATTCGCGGATTATACATTTGAGGAACACTTCGGGCGACCCATTGCCTCTTATCCGCCCAGGGCCGTACTGGCGGATTACATCAAGGGACGTGTTGAAAAGGCCGGTGTGCGCGACTTCGTCCGATTCAGGACAGTCGTGACCGATGTCGCGTATTCTGACGAGAGTGGACTGTTTACAGTGACCGCGAAGAACTTGATGGACGATGTCGTCTCGTCCGAACAGTTTGACTATGTGGTCGTCGCCAATGGGCACTTTTCCACTCCCAATGTACCGTATTTCGAGGGGTTTGATACATTCAACGGGCGAGTACTGCATGCTCACGACTTCCGCGATGCGCTGGAGTTCAAGGGCAAGGATGTCCTGCTCATCGGGACGAGTTATTCCGCCGAGGATATTGCATCCCAATGCCATAAATACGGCACCAGGTCATTGACCATCAGTCACCGTACTGCAGCGACCGGATTTCATTGGCCGGAGAGCTTTTCAGAAGTGCCTTTGCTGGTCAGGGTTGAAAACAATACCGCTTATTTCAAGGATGGGACAACCAAGAAAGTGGATGCGATTATTCTGTGTACGGGGTATCTGCATCATTTTCCGTTCCTTCCGGATGGGTTGCGGTTGAAAACAGATAACCGTTTGTGGCCTTTGAATCTGTATAAAGGGGTGGTTTGGGAAGACAATCCCAAATTGATGTATTTGGGTATGCAGGATCAGTTTTATACCTTCAACATGTTTGATGCCCAAGCCTGGTATGCACGCGATCTCATTCTGGGCAGGATATCACTGCCGGCAAAAGCGGAAATGATGCAACATAGTGCCACTTGGCGGGCTCGTGAGGAGTTGCTTGAGGATGATGAGCAGATGATCTGGTTCCAGGGTGATTATGTTCAGGAATTGATTGATGAAACCGATTACCCGAGCTTCGATGTTGAAGGGGTCAACAGGACATTCATGGAATGGGAGCACCATAAGCATGATGACATCATGAGTTTTCGCAACAATGCCTATGCCTCACTGATGACGGGGAACATGCAGCCAACACATCATACGCCGTGGATGGAAGCGATGGATGATTCCATGGAAAGTTATCTGCAATCCGGCTCCTGAAGCCGGTTGCATCACCCACCCATCAATGCCGTTTCAAGTGGCCTGTCGTCGTCTGGATCCCAACAGCCAAGTCGGGCCTTTGAGACTGCAACCTGTTTTATGATCGAACCGGGGCTGTTTTCGAAAGGAAGTTCAGTCTCATACCGGAAGACTCAATTTGGCCAGGCGTCCCCCATCGACGATAAAAGTCTGACCGGTTACAAAGCTCGCTGAATCCGAGGCGAGCCAGCAGACCATGGCCGCGACCTCGTCGGGCGTTCCGGTTCGTTTCAAGGGATGCAATTCGGCAATCCGTTGCCTGAAGTGCTCCGGCTCGGGCATTGCGTTGATGAAGTCGACATTCAGGTCCGTATCGATCCAGCCGGGTGCGACCGTATTGCAGCGAACACCGCGGGCTCCCTGATCAACCGCAATGCTTCGGGTCAAGGCATGCAGTCCGGCTTTAGAGGCATTGTAGGCTGCGTGGCCGGGGTTGGAGCCGAGTGCTTCGATCGACCCGATGTTCACTATGTTGCCCCGGGTCTGGCACAAGTAAGGCATTGCATATTTGCACAATAAAAACGGCGCTGTCAGGTTTAGTGTCAGCATTTCATTCCAGAGGGATAGCGGCATGTCTTCAAGCGTATTCTCGCTCATCATGCCGGCGTTATTGATCAGGATATCCAGTTTGTCATATTTCTTCAGCGTCTGCTCGATGACCGACCTGCAGTGTTTGCTATTGATCAAATCCGCTTCAATCGATGTTGCTCCGGCAATCGTGCAGGGACGGCGTTGTACGGCAACCACGTCGGCCTGTTGATCAATCAGTTGTCGGGTAATCGCTGCACCGATGCCACTACCCCCTCCGGTGACAATCGCCACTTTCCCCGATAAAGTCATCAGTAAACCGGCTTTGCGCCGTTCACTTCAACCACGGAACCACACATATAACGCGCATCCGAAGAAGCAAGAAAGGTGATCACATCGGCGATTTCGTCCGGTTCGGCGATATGTCCCAATGGGACGCTGTTGTCGAGTTCGGTGATGGCTTGATTCGGGTCCATTCCCCGGATTTCAAAGCCGCTGGCAAGCATCGGCGTATTCACCTCATTGGGACACACCGCATTGATACGGATGCCGTCACCGGCATGGTCCCGCCCGAGACAGCGGGTCATGGCCGCAACGGCTGCCTTGCTGGTGCAATAGGCGAGGTGGTTCGGGCCCGGGTAAATACCCCAGCATGAGGCGACATTGACAATCGCACCTTGTCTGGACTGTTTCATGATCCCGATCGCGGAACGACAGATACGAAAAACCGCTTCGAGGTTGATTTTGATCGATAGCGCCCAGTCTTCATCGGAAGTTGAGAGAATGTTGCCCCGCCGCATAACCCCGGCGTTATTGACGATGATATCCAGCCGTCCGGCCAGTGCGACCGCTTTCTCCGCCAGTCGGTTGCAATGATTTCCATCCGCCAGGTCACCCGGCAGCGTGTGGACAATGCCGTCATATTTTTGAACCAGCGCGATGACCGGTTCGAGAAGTTCTGGATGGATATCCGAAGCGATGATGATGGCACCTTCACGGGCAAATGCTTGTACCGCGGCCAGACCGATGCCACCGCCAGCCCCGGTAATCAGTGCCACATTATCTTCGAATCGACCCTTCACTTGTTTTCTGTATTGAAAAACAGGCATTTTACTCGGTCGGATCACGCAGGATGACAAACTTTCGTCGAATTCATTCGATTACGGACAACGCTGCTCATCGACATCACCGGCTCCGGCATGGAAAAATAGGGACGCGGGTCGCTGCCAACCCACCAAGTCGACCTTCGCCCAATGAAAGAACCAGACAGATCATTTGTTCCCCGATTGACACCCAATAAAGAACTTGCATCCTGTCATCACTTGCCTATATAGTGAATCGTTCTTGGTTAAAGTTCAATCATGAATCACCCCATTTATCAGCCTCCTGCGAGTGGTATGTTGGTGGAACATACCCGGTTCCCGGGATATCCGCTTGGGTATCCACCCCCCGCGCTGGTGCTGATGCCTGGCGGTGCAGTGAGCCTCGACCTTCGCAAGGATGACTTGATGCAGATACAGGGTCAGGGAGGGGAGGTGGAATTGTTCTTGGCCGCCCTTGACAAATCGGGTCGCGATGCGTTGGGCCGACTCGGGATACCGGATATGGGGCGTTGTGAACAGCCAGATGGTGAAACCGAAAGACCGGATTGGTCGCAGGTCGACACAAGAGACATCACGCATCATCTGACCGCATTTTATCGTCATCTCAACGATCTTCGTTCTGTTGCGGTTCGTATCCCAGCGGAAGGACTGGTACTGCAGGCCGATGATCATGTCACCGGATTGCTTTTTTACCTCGAATCCGATCGCGTGCTGATTCATGCCCAAACACGAGGTCAGGTGGACATTCGAATCAGCCGACAGCCGGCGGTATCCGATGAAGCGTCCTATCTGGGTCATCCGAGGGAGGAATTTCTGATCAAACGGGGGACTGCGCTGGCCTATGAGGTCGCCAAAGATGAATTGATTCAGGTGATTGATCTTGAGGGAAAGCAGTGCTCCGATTTCATGGCAATGAATGCATCTGCACTGGCGCGTGGCGTTGAATGGCACATCGATTCGACGGTAACACGCTCACTGGTGGGGGGTGCCTGGCCTGTCCCTGGTCTGTTTGACAAGTTCTTCGATCAGCAGATGACGCCCCTTTTGGCGGTGGAGCAAGATACGGTGGGACGTCATGATACGTTTGCCCTGGCGTGTACTGCCCGGGGATACGAGAACCGGGGTTTCCCGGGGCATGTCAATTGTTCGGACAACATTTCTGCTGCCTATGCGCGCTATGATATTCGGCCGCGCAGAGCCTGGCCGGCGATCAACTTTTTTTTCAACTCCTGGATAGTGCCTTCGGACAATCGTATCCGATCGGATGAAGCATGGTCGAGAGCGGGGGATTACGTTGCGATGCGGGCACTGACGGATCTGGTTTGTGTCTCGACGGCTTGTCCCGATGATGTGGACCCGATCAATGGCTGGAATCCCACCGATATTCTGGTCAGGGTCTACCCGGCAGGGAGCGCATCACGCCCGTCTGTCGCCTATCGAGCCGAACCGCATTCAAAACCCATGCTGACCCTGGAATCGCCGTTTTATTCGTGTACCCGCCGTTTGACGGATCAGTTCGAGGTCGCGAGGGATTTGTGGTCACCTCGTTGTTTTGATGCCACGGGGACCATCCAGGAATACTGGGCCTGCCGTGAAAAGGCCACATTACAGGATATGTCGGGTCTGCGGAAGCTGGATGTCACCGGACCGGATGCGGAGTCTTTGCTGCAATTGGCGCTGACACGCGATGTTCGGCGCTTGTCCGTCAATCGTGGTTTGTATGCCTTGCTTTGTGATGAGCGTGGTGCAGTGATTGATGACGGAACGCTGTTCAGGCTGGCACCGAATGTGTTCCGCTGGTGTTGTGGTCTGGACGACAGTGCTATCCATTTGCGTCAGGTTGCCGAAGAAAACAATCTGTCGGTATGGATTACCGACCTGTCCCGTTCGCTTTGCAATCTGGCGGTGCAGGGGCCGAAAAGCCAGGCCATTTTGTCTCCCCTGGTTTTCACTCAGGGACACCAGCCTGCATTTGACCGGCTGCGTTGGTTCGGATTCACCGTTGGTCGCTTGCAGGATCGTGAGGGACCCGCGTTGATGGTCACACGCACTGGATTTACAGGGGAAAAAGGGTATGAGATATTCTGTGATGTGCAATCGGCACCGCTGGTCTGGGATGCGGTCATTGAGTCCGGCACGCCGCTGGGGATGGTGCCGATGGGCACGGAGGCACTTGAGTTGCTTCGGGTGGAAGCCGGATTGATGGCTGCTGGGAGGGAGTTCGGTGGCCCGGAAACGCCCGATGAGTGTGGTTTGACGTTTGCGGTGGATATACGAAAAGAAGCGTTCATCGGCAGGGGACCGATTGTCCGCAATATGCAATCACCACGCAGAAAACTGGTCGGTCTGGTCTCCCGGACCAGTGAAACCGGTGCACAGGGTGACGGTATCTATATCGGTCGGCGACGTGTCGGCGAAATTACCAGTGCCATACGGTCCCCGGAGAGCGGTCAATCCGTTGCCATGGCCCGCGTGGTTGTGGAAGCGCTGGATGATTCGGGTAAACTGGAAATCGGTCGACTTGACGGGCTCATGAAACGCATTCCGGTCACCGTGACCGGCTTGCCGTTTCGGGACCCGGAAAGGAAGAAGCCCCGTGCATGACTCGAAGCAAAGCGCAGTATGTACGGAATATTGTCATTTTCATTATTCATCAACTCTTTCAATCAATAACCACGAGGATTCATACTTATGAAATTAAAACTCACATCAACACTATGTGCTGCCGGGATGCTGATGGTGTCCGGCATGACCCATGCAGCGGAAAGCGTCAATATCGGTACCCCGGCCTGGACAGGAGCCCAAGCCATCGCGAACCTGATCAAGGTCGTCGTGGAGGAGAAAATCGGTGGGACGGCGGAACTCGTACCCGGGTCCAACGCCACCATCTTCCAGGCAATGGACCAAGGGAAAGGTGATATTGATGTGCACCCCGATGTCTGGTTGCCCAATCAGGAAAACTTCACCAAGGAATATGTGGACGACAAGGGAACGGTGATATTGAGTCAGAATGCCTACCAGGGCAAGCAGAATTTCTGTGTTTCGAAGGCTTTTTCCGAAGCAAACAACGTGACCTCGATTTTTGATCTGGCCCGTCCGGAGATTGCCGCACTGATGGACGGCGATGGCGACGGTAAGGGAGAGATCTGGATTGGTGCGCCGGGTTGGGCATCCGCCAATGTCAACGAAGTCAAGGTCCGGGATTATGGGCTGATGGATTTCATGGAACCGGTGCGTGCTGAGCAAAGCGTGATGGTCGCCGAAGTGGGGGACCGTATTCAAAAGAATGTCGGCTATGCCTTTTATTGTTATGCCCCCCATGCCATCTGGTATATGCATGATGTGGTCACGCTTGAAGAGCCGGCATTTGATTCGGAGAAATATGTCATGGTGCAACCGAAAGAGGACCCGGACTGGTTCGAGAAATCCAAGGTGATGACCGAAGATGCACTGAAAAGTGTTCAGGTGGCTTTCTCAAAATCGCTTGGAGGTCGGTCTCCGATCATTGCCGAATTCCTTGCCAACATGAGTCTTGATACCGAGACAGTCAGTTACTTCGCGTACGAAATTGCCGGCAAGGGGCGAGATGCCGGGGAAGTGGCAAAAGAGTGGGTGGCTGCCAACAGCGAACGGGTCGACAACTGGCTGGGCCTTTGATCACCCGACCCAACGGTGATAACGCCTTGTGGCAGGAAGCGTCGGTCTGACGGCTGGCGCTTCCGTTATGGCTGCCACGGATAGATAAAGTGCGTGCTGATTCAGGGGCGGAGGAAGCCGGTGCCATCCGGGTAGAGGGTGTCTGGAAGATTTTCGGGGATCAGTGGAAGTCCGCCTTGTCGGATATCCAGTCCAGCGGGTATTCCAAGGCGGAAGTGCTTGAGAAATACAACTGTGTCGTCGGTGTGGCGGATGTGAGCTTTGAGGTGACCCGTGGTGAGATTTTTTGCGTCATGGGCTTGTCAGGCAGTGGAAAGTCGACCCTGGTACGACATATCAATCGGTTGCTCGAACCATCCGCCGGTCGTGTCATGGTGGGGGGTCGGGATGTCATGGAGATGGAAGACGCGGCCTTGCGTCAGTTTCGCAACGAACACATTGCCATGGTTTTCCAAAACTTTGCATTGATGCCCCACCGCTCGGTGCTCGACAATATTGCGATGCCTCTTGAGATTCGTGGCGTCAGCAAGAACCGCCGTATGGAGGCCGCAAAGAAATCACTGGCTTTGGTGGAACTGGGGGGATGGGGCAATAAATTTGCACACGAACTGTCCGGCGGCATGCAGCAGCGTGTCGGTCTGGCCAGAGCGATCGCGGCAGACCCTGAAATCCTGTTGATGGACGAGCCGTTCAGTGCACTGGACCCGTTGATCCGCCGCCAGTTGCAGACCGAGTTCATGGCATTGGCGTCCGAGATGCGAAAAACAACTGTTTTTATCACCCATGACCTCGATGAAGCAGTCCGCATCGGTCATCGCATTGCCATCATGCGGGACGGTGCGGTGGTTCAGATCGGCCGGCCGGCAGATATTGTCATGCATCCTGCGGACAGCTATGTCTCGGATTTTGTTGCCGGTATCTCCCGACTGAAGGTGGTGCGGGCGGAAACGGTCATGCAGCCGCTGGCGGAATACGAAACGACACATGGTTCACTGCCGGAGGGTGTGCCGATGTTCCAGTTGGAAGATAACCTGAGTGTGCTGATTCGAGCGGCGATTGACAGTGACCTGCCGATTCGGATTAATGACAGCACTGGGTGTGCCCGGGGTGTTATCACGCGGTCTGATCTGCTGACAACCGTGATTGAGGGTACTGAAACGTCATGAACCAGGCCCCAGACGAACGGCACTCATCCCCCTCCGGTACCCTGCGCGAGGATCCGGTAGAACTGGCGCGGGAGTTTGTCGGCTCGGGACAGGATTATTATCTCCGTGTTTTTGATCAACTGGGTAGCCAATCCGGGCTACAGTGGAGTTTCAACTTGGTGGCGGCACTGGTGGGACCGGTCTGGTACGGCATGCGAGGTCTTTGGAACTGGTGCATGCTGTTTGCGGTGCTTGAGACTTTCGGTTTTATCCAGATCGCAAGAGGACTTTTCGGTGATCTGGCCGCAGAGGCCAGAGCCCGGATGGAGAGTGTGCAGGGGACACTGGAATTCCGTCGGCAACAATTGGAAACGGCGATTGAGAATGAGGCGACTAACGTCGATGTTTTCAAACGGGCCATCAATTCGCTGGAATCCGGCATCATGGAATTACAGCAGGAAGTGATCCGGATTGAGGAGAACGCAATCTATGTGGCGCTAACGGGGATTTGTCTGTTGGCTGTTGTCAAGCTGATGGAGGGACTGATCGCCAATCCTGTCCTTGAGCGTCGCTTCTCCGACTGGCTTTCCGATCGGACCGTGACCCATGGAATCAGTTCCCTGCGTACCGGATTGAGTGCATTTTTCTTTATCACCGTGGTGATTGCCTGCGTCTTGCATTACAGCTTTCCCGGCCGCCATCTACTGTTGATGGAATTTCCGACCAGTCCGGAGTATCGCCTCATCGCCATAGAGGGCGTCAAACAGTTCTTTACGTGGACCGTGCTCAAGGGAGAGTGGTTTTTTGCGCTCATTACGCTGGGTATACGGACCTTGCTGGATGCCCTTGAGGTGGTGTTCGTGGAAACGCCGTGGGTGGTGATTGCCAGTTTCATCGTGTTGCTGACCTGGCTTTCTGCAGGTCCGCGTACTGCCGTATGGGCTGGCGCGTTTCTCGCCTATATGGGGCTGCTGGGTTTCTGGGAGAAAGCCATGACTACACTGGCGCTGTTGGGAACGGCCGCGCTGATCAGTATTTCCATCGGTATTCCCGTGGGGATGTTTTGTGCTCGTCGCCCGCGGGTGTATGCCATTTTGCGACCGATCATGGACTTCATGCAGACCATGCCGGCTTTTGTGTTCATGATTCCGGTGATTGCCTTCTTTGGCACGGGCAAGCCGGCTGCGATTGTGACCACCATGATATTTGGGGGTACGCCCGTGGTACGACTGACGGTGCTGGGTCTTCGGGGGGTTCCGGAACATATCCGTGAAGCGGCGATCGCCTATGGTGCCTCGAAATGGTATCTGTTGCGCAAGATTGATTTGCCTCTGGCGTCACCATCCATCCTTGCCGGGGTGAACCAGACCATCATGCTCAGTCTCGCCATGGTGGTCGTGGCCTCGCTGATTGGGGCCAAGGGCCTGGGTGAAGATGTGCTGGAGGCACTGCAGTATGCCTCTGTGGGGCAGGGCATTCTCGCCGGCTTTTCTATTTTATTCTGTGCCATGATTCTCGACCAGATCGTACAGGGCCGTCGCAAGGGGCAGTGACGCGTTATCGGTATCGTCGAACCGGTCAGGGGCCAGCCGTAGTCCTGTTGCACGGTTTTCTCTGTGGCCCGGCCTACTGGCGGGGCATTGAGAGAGTGCTTTGTGACCGTTTTGAAGTGATCGTGCCCACCCTGCCGGGTTTTGCGGACCATGCGGCGGTACCTGCCCTGGACCGCATTGCCCACTTTGTGGATTACCTGCTGGGACTGATGGACCATGCCGGGGTGGAACGCTTTCACCTGCTGGGTCATTCCATGGGTGGCATGATTGCCCAGGAGACGGTACTGACAGCAAAAGCGCGCGTTGACCGGTTGATCCTGTTCGCTACCGGTCCCATCGGGGAGATGCCCGGGCGGTTTGAAACGCTGGAAGAAAGCCAGCAACGGGTTGAGTCGTGTGGCACCGCAGCCATGATCGAAAATACGGTGTCTACCTGGTTCAAGCGGGGCCGGGCGGATACGGCTTTCGCCGACACCGTGGTGACAGCCCGACAGGCTTCTTTGGATGCGGTCCTCGGCGGTTATCGGGCAATGCAGCGCTGGCGGGGCCTTGAACGGTTGGGAAATATCCCGAATCAGACATTGATTGTCTGGGGCGATGACGACCGGTCCTATCGGCGGGATCAGGTGGACCTTCTCCAACGTGGCATCCCGAATGCGCGACTGGTTGTGATGCCCGGTTGTTCCCACAATGCCCATCTGGAAAGTCCACAAGTGTTTCGTGATCACATGATTCACTTTCTTGGTGAAGATGACTGAAGTCGTTTTGTCGGTGATCCATCTTCAGGCCGATGGAACAGGAGTCAAAGTGGCGCAGTAGCAGTGGATGTTAAGAGGGTGTTTGGTAACGAGCGTGACAAAATGAAGCGGATAACGTAACGGGATGATACCGCCAAAGTCAGGAGAACTGCATTAATGGGTAGTATTCGGCGATACGGTTTTCTCAAACCGGTACTGTCGACACCCTCTGAAGAGGCTTCTCATTGATCGGCAGATGGATCAATCCGGCAAGGACACCGACGACCGCGCCGGCCCACCACATTCCATCGTATGAGCCTGTCTGGTCAAAGAATCGACCACCAAGCCATACACCGGTGAAGCTGCCGATCTGATGGCTGAGAAACACCACCCCGAACAATGTTCCCATATACCTGATACCGAACACTTGTGCAATGATGCCGGTTGTCAGGGGAACGGTCGATAACCACAAAATCCCCATCATGGCCGCGAACCAGTACATCACCAATTCTGTTTTGGGCAGGAATAGCAGGGCCATAATGACCAAGGCGCGACTGAAATAGATAATACTCAGGCTGTATTTTTTACTCCATTTCTGACCGACAATGCCGGACAGAAACGAGCCGACAATGTTCATCAAACCAATCAGCGCGATGCAATAGGCCCCGACCGTGGGATCGAGTCCGATATCTTTGATATAGGCGGGAAAGTGAACGGTAATGAAAGCGACGTGAAAGCCACAGACAAAAAATCCCAGTGTCAATAACACATAACCACGATGACTGAGTGCCTCAACAAAGGCGTCTTTTAATGTTTGATCCGCAGACTGTTTTTCCACGGAAGTCGGAGGACCGGTCGGCAGACAAAGCGCCAGGGGGATCATCAGTAGCGTCATACAGGCCAGTATCAATAACGTGGTGTGCCAGCCATACGCGATGATGAATCCCTGGCTGAGGGGTGAAAACAACACCTGACCGAGTGAGCCTGCGGCGGTTCCCACGCCCAGGATAAATGAACGTCTTTCTGGACCGACGACCCGAACCATGGTGGCCATGGCCAGCGTAAAAGCAGAAAAGGCGATCCCCAGACCGGCAATTACCCCGCCGGTCATGTGCAAGGCAAATGGGCTTTCGGCCGCCGACATGCCATAGATTCCGATACAGTAGCAAATGGCCCCGAAAACAATGACCCGAATAGAACCGAATTTGTCGGCCAGGGCACCGGCAAAAGGTAATCCGACACCCCACATCAGGTTCTGTAGTGCCATGGCCAGTCCAAAGGTTTCCCGGGACCAGTCACGGGAAACCGTCATCGGCTCAAGGAAAAGGCCAAACCCTGAGCGAATGCCAAAACCGATCAATGAAATAAGACAGCTGGCAATGATGACGACCAACGGTGTTTTCCATCGTTGTGCAGCAGGTGAGATCATCGAAGAATTGAACAAGCACTATTTTGGCTGGGGTTAGACGGACATCGGTTGCCCGAGTCCGTCTTGGAAGTGCTATCGGTGCTTCCAGTTGGGTTTTCTTTTTTCGGCAAAGGCCTGCATGCCTTCCGTCTGATCCTCGGTCGCAAATATGGCATGAAACTGTCGGCGCTCGAATAGCAGGCCTTCGGCCAGTGTTGTTTCCAACGCCCGGTTGACGCATTCCTTGTTGATCAACAAGGCGGGCAGGGATTTGGATGCAATGGATCGGGCGGTCTTCATGACTTCCTCCATAAAGTGATCCAGTTCAATGACTCTTGATACCAACCCCAGACGCTCCGCTTCGTCGGCGTTCATCATCCGTCCTGTCAGGCACATTTCCATTGCCTTGGATTTGCCAACCAGGCGAGTGAGTCGTTGGGTGCCCCCTGCCCCGGGGAGAATACCCAGGTTGATTTCCGGTTGGCCAAACTGGGCATTGTCCGCTGCCAGGATGAAATCGCACATCATTGCCAGTTCACAACCACCGCCCAGCGCATATCCGCTTACCGCGGCGATGACCGGTTTTCTGCAGTGCATGACGGCCTCCCAATGGTCGGTGATGAAGTTTTGCGTATAGCTTTCCATATACGTCTTGTCCTTCATTTCCTTGATATCGGCCCCGGCCGCAAACGCCTTGTCATTACCGGTAATAACCATAACGCGAATCGATGAATCGAGATCAAAGCCCCTGACTGCTTGAGCCAGTTCAATCATCAGTGCTGATGAAAGGGCATTGAGTGCTTGGGGGCGATTGAGTTTGATGAGTCCCACGGCATCATGGGCTTCAACGAGAAGATGGCTATAGGTCATGAGTTTGTGATTTTCGAGGTTGAACAGTCAGGTTATTTTGTCTGGCATACTGGATTCAAAGTATATAAGATATTGAGACCAAATTATCCGAAATCATCCGGGAATGACAAAATCGAATGCGTTTGAAGCGGTGTATCAGTCGGCCTGTGCGGACCCTGAAACGTTTTGGGCAAAGGCGGCTGAGCAGATACACTGGTACAAAAAGTGGGACAAGGTTCTGGATGATTCCGATGCGCCGTTTTATCGATGGTTTGTCGGAGGGCAAACCAATGTTTGCTACAATGCTGTTGATCTGCATGTCGAACAGGGACGAGAAAATCAGTTGGCCGTCATTTATGACAGTCCGATTACTCAAAGCCAGCGTACTTTGACCTATGGCCAGCTAAAGAGTCAGGTCGCGCGATTTGCAGGCGCCCTGGAGTCTCAAGGCGTGGTGAAGGGGGACCGGGTGGTCATCTATATGCCGATGGTGCCAGAGACACTGGTGGCAATGTTGGCCTGCGCCCGAATCGGTGCCGTGCACTGTGTGGTCTTTGGCGGGTTTGCCTCGAATGAACTGGCGGTCAGAATTGATGATTGCCAACCGAAGATGATCGTCGCGGCGTCGTGCGGGCTGGAGCCCGGACGGACGGTCGAATACAAGCCCCTGCTGGACAAGGCCATCGAGATTGCCCGCCACAAACCTAAACGCTGTATCTTGCTACAACGTCCCGAGGCGCGTGCAGCCATGGGCAAGCGGGATATTGACTGGAACGAGGTCATGGCCTCGGCGCATCAGGCTGACTGTGTTCCCGTCGAAGCGACCGACCCGCTTTACATTCTCTACACGTCCGGGACAACCGGACAGCCCAAAGGGGTGGTTCGGGATACCGGCGGCGGTATTGTCTCTTTGAAATGGAGCATGAAAAATATCTACAATGTGGAACCGGGAGATGTCTATTGGGCCGCTTCGGATGTCGGGTGGGTGGTTGGCCACTCTTATATTGTCTATGCCCCCTTGTTTGCAGGGAATACCACGATCGTGTTTGAGGGGAAACCGGTGGGGACGCCGGACCCGGGGGTGTTTTGGCGCGTGATCGGCGAGCATCGTGTCAAGGTACTGTTTACCGCCCCAACCGCGTTTCGGGCAATCAAGAAGGAAGATCCGAATGGTGAATACCTCAAGCAGGCGGATATTTCCTGTTTGCAGTCCCTGTTTCTTGCCGGTGAGCGGACCGACCCTGATACGTTGAACTGGGCGAAAGACAAACTGGGTGTGCCGATTATTGATCATTGGTGGCAGACAGAGACCGGTTGGTCTATTTGTGCCAATTGCCTGGGTATTGAACCGCTACCGATCAAGGACGGATCCCCAACACGACCGGTGCCCGGTTGGGAGTTGTTTGCGTTCGATGAACACGGTAATGAAGTACGCCCTGGAGAAACCGGCGCGCTGGTCGCCAAATTGCCGCTTCCACCGGGGACTTTCCCGTCTTTGTGGAATGCACGTGACCGCCATTTCAGTTCTTACCTGCAAACCTATCCCGGCTATTATGAGACCGGTGACGCCGGTTTCATTGACCACGACGGATATGTCTTTGTGATGTCGAGAACCGATGATGTGATCAATGTTGCGGGACATCGGTTATCGACGGGTGCCATCGAAGAAGTGCTGGCCTCACATCCCGATGTTGCTGAATGTGCTGTCATGGGGGTCAATGATGATTTAAAGGGGGAACTCCCGCTGGGTTGCCTGGTACTGAACGCTGGTGTCGAGCGAGCGTCGCAGGCCATTGTGGGAGAATGCATCGGGCTGGTCAGGGAAAAGATCGGTCCGGTCGCGGCCTTCAAGCTGGCGACGGTCGTCAAGCGGTTGCCGAAAACCCGGTCGGGAAAGATTCTTCGCGGCACGATGAAAAAGATTGCGGACGGCGACGAATGGAAAACGCCCGCGACGATTGATGATCCACTTATCCTGGACGAAATTACGGTTGCCTTTCAATCCATGGGTTATGCGACCGGACCGCGTTGATCCGGGTGCGCCCGCCTAGCGCCGACCAATGAAACATGCCTTCATTATGGACCCGCTTGAGTCGGTCAAGCCGTGGAAGGATACGACCTATTTCCTGATGCGGGCCTGTGTGGCGCGGGGACACCAGGTCTGTTTTTTGGAACAGACCGCATTGCAGCTGGTCCATGATCAGTTGCATGCGAATGTACAATGGCTTGACGTGAGCGAGGATCATGCACAACCTTTCACGGTGATCCGTGATGAATCCCTGATGCTCGCACAGACCGACGTGGTCTGGCTGAGAACAGACCCGCCCTTTGATCGTCGCTATTTCTACACCACCTTGTTATTGGACCGCCTGCCACCCACGACACGGGTGGTGAACCGTCCGTCTGGCGTCAGAAACTGGAATGAAAAACTGGCGGCGCTGGTCTACCCCCAGTATACTCCCTGCACACGGGTCACCCAGGCGATTGACGAAATCAAGCGGTTTGCTGAAAAACACGGTCGTATCACGGTGAAACCGGTCGATGGCTTTGGCGGCAAGGGGATCGTTTTTTATGAACCGGGTGAGGATGACGAAAGTCTGATCCAGGCAACGCATAATGAAACCCATTGGGTGATTGCCCAGCAGTATCTGACGGCAGCCTCATCGGGCGACAAACGCATTTTGCTGTTGAATGGGGAACCCCTCGGGGGGATCCTGCGACTTCATGCCGAGGGCAGGGAACTCAATAATCTGGATGCGGGCGGGACCGCTCACCCGGCGGAATTGAATCAAGCCGACCTAGAAATCTGTGCCGCGATGAAACAGGACTTGTGGAGCCAGGGCGTCTTTTTTGCCGGCATTGATATCATTGGTGACAAATTGATTGAAATCAACGTGACCAGTCCTACTGGCCTTCAGGAATTATGCCGATTCAGCGGAAAGGACTTTCATCATCAGGTCATTGCCTCGCTGGAGGAAAATCAGGCAGAGCTTTCGGTCATGGATACGGATTGATCATGAAACAACTGATTCTTGAATCGCTGCAGGAGTCCAGGTCGGTGCTTGATCTGTTCATCTCGGACACTGACAAACTGGAGCGGGTGGAACAGGCAGCGCGGTTGTTGATCGATACGCTCAAAGCAGGGCGGTGTATCTACAGCTGTGGCAATGGGGGGTCGATGAGCGATGCCATGCATTTTGCCGAAGAACTGACCGGACGTTATCAGCAGGACCGCCCCGGCCTCAGTGCAACCGCGATCAGTGACCCGGGCCATTTGTCCTGTGTCGCCAATGACTACGGTTATGATGCCGTTTTTTCCCGGTATCTTCAGGCAAGGGCGCGTGCCGGTGATTGCCTGCTTGCGATCAGTACCAGTGGGCAGAGTCAGAATGTCATTAACGCTGCTTCCTATGCAAAATCCCATGGTCTGTCAGTCATCAGCCTGACCGGTCGTCCCGGCTCGGCATTGGGCCAGCTTGCGACCGTGGATGTCTCGACAGTAGAGCGGAGGTTTGCAGACAAGATACAGGAATTGCACATCAAGATCATTCACATCCTGATCGAGTTGATCGAACGGGAACTGTTCCCCGGGAATTACTGAAAGAAGAGCCGATGCATTCGCTGGATGTTGCCAGACTGCGTGGGGAGACCAAGGGGTGTGACCGGGTCATCCACTTCAACAATGCGGGCGCCTCGTTGCCGCCTGATGCGGTTCATCATGCGGTTGTTGGGTATCTTGAACAGGAGCGATTGATCGGCGGGTATGAGACGGCCGCGATGTATGGAGAGGTGCTTGAGTCGTTCTATGCCCATTTTGCGCGATTGTTGAATTGCCAGGCACACGAAATCGCCTTTGTTGAAAATGCCACTCGGGCGTGGGATATGGCCTTTTACTCGATTCCCTTGGGCCCCGGTGACAGGATCATTACGGCCAAGGCGGAATATGTCAGTAATTTTCTGGCTTATCTGCAAGTTGCCCGGGACAAGGGGGTGACGATTGATGTGGTGCCGAACGATGCGACCGGTCAACTCGATACCGGGGCGCTGGAAAGTATGATTGACGAACGCGTCAAGTTGATCGCCATGACCCATGTGCCGACCCAGGGTGGATTGGTCAATCCGGCGGTTGAAGTGGGCAGCATTGCGCGAAAACATGACATTCTGTATTTGTTGGACGGATGTCAATCGGTGGGACAGATGCCGATTGATGTCAATCGAATTGGCTGTGACATGTTGTCCGGTACGGGCCGAAAGTACCTCAGAGGACCAAGGGGAACCGGATTTTTATATGTCAGGGGGCGCCGTATTCAGGCGCTTTCACCGCCTTTTATTGATCTGCACGCGGCAAGATGGACCGCAAAGAATCAATTCGAGATCAGAAAAGATGCCCGTCGGTTTGAGAACTGGGAATGTTTTTTTGCAGGCAAGGTCGGGTTGGCAAAAGCGGTTGAATATGCACTGTCAATCGGGCTGGAATCGATTTATCGCCGAATTCAGCAGCTTGCCCATTATCTCAGGGAATCGATCGAATCCATGCCGGGGTTTCATGTGCACGATCTGGGCAGGGAAAAATGCGGAATTGTCACCTTTGCACACGATGTGCTGTCGGTCAGTACGATCCAAGCGTCATTGGCACGTCATCAAATGAATATTTCCGTTACCTCGGTCACCAGTGCCCGACTGGATTTTGAGGATAGATGCCTGCGGGAGTTGGCAAGAGCCTCTGTGCATTATTTCAACACGGAACAGGAGGTGAACCGTTTTTGTGAACAATTGGATGGGTTGGCGAAGCGACAATAAACGAAACCCGGTTCCATCATCGGATTGTTGAATCAAAGGTACTGCAAGACACGGATGGTCATTTTCCCGCGCGATGGGGCAACAGGGTTTAACCCGTACTATTGCCATGATGGAGGATTCCACAAAGACACTGACCAATTTATGTGAGGCGCTAAGCTGGGCTCAGCAGAATCCAATGATGGAGAGATACTCTCTGTTAGGAATTATCGGGCAGGAGCGGATGGTTTGATCAACGAGACATTCCGGTCCGTGTTCTGACGCCAAACCTACACCGTAAGACGGGTCAGACCGATATTTTCAGTGCCAAACACACTTTTATAGCGTTTAATTTCAGCCTGTGGTCCACTTGCCTTATTGAAATTGTCAGACAGTTTAACGGTCATTTTGCCATTTGCACGGGTCGCCTTGCAGACCAGCGAAATGGTCCGGAGTTGTTCATTCATTTTCGGCGCACAGTCCTGGAAATCATTGGTCAGGTGTGTTCCCCAGCCGAAACTGAGTCGCACCCGGCCTGAAAAGTGATGATAGACCTTTTCGATGGCAGCGACATCAAGTCCGTCCGAGAATATGAGCAGTTTGTCCTTGGGATTCCGGCCTTTCGATTCCCACCAGGCAATTAATTCTTCACCGCCCTCTATCGGTTCCTTGGAGTCGATACGAAACCCGCTCCAGTCTGCAACCCAGTCAGGGGCATTGTCCAGAAACGTCGTGGTTCCGTACGTGTCCGGCAGCACGATGAGCAAATTGCCGTCATAAGTCTGTTGCCAGTTTTCCAGGACGCGGTAGGGTGTGGCCCGCAGTTCATCGTCCGTGTTGGCCAGTGTGGCCTGTACCATTGGCAGTTCATGTGCATTGGTTCCAATGGCGTCAAGATCAAGCTCCATTGCCAGCAATATGTTGCTTGTCCCGATGAAGGCTTTTCCCAAGCCCTCCTTCATGGCAGCGATACACCATCGTTGCCATAAGAAACCGTGGCGTCGACGTGTTCCGAAGTCCGCTATTTTGAGTTCGGGCAGGGCCTTTAACCGGATCACTTTTTCCCATAACTTGGCCTTGGCACGGGCATACAGCACATCCAGTTCAAAACGGCCCACATCCGACAAGGCCGTACGCGACCGTAATTCGCTGACAATCGACAGCACGGGAATTTCCCACAAGGTCACCTCGGCCCAGTTTCCGCTGAATTCAATCCGGTACTGGCCATTTTCAACGCTGAGCTCGTATTCCGGCAACCTGTAGTTGCTGAGCCAATTCAGGAATTCTTCGCTAAAGAGCCTTTTTTTTCCGTAGAAGGTATTTCCCGCAAGCCAGATATATTCCTTGTTGGTCAGCTTCAGGGTCCTTGCATGATCGAGTTGTTCAGTCAGTTCCGTCTGATCAATGTCGTCTGCCAATTTGACCGATTGTGTTCGGTTGATCAGCGAAAAGGTGACCGGTATATCCTGTTGCTGTTTCCAGATGGTTTGCAGCATCAGCAGTTTGTAAATATCCGTGTCCAGCAAGCTCCGCACAATGGGATCCAGCTTGAAGGTGTGATTATAAACCCTCGTCGCGATATCGGTCATGTGAGGATAGATCATTACCGGTAGACTGTGTTAACTGGGGATTTGTCTGCGTATTGAATAGATCGACTGAATCAGACAGACAGCCACTTTGGATGACAAAACCTGGACAACATTATACTGTGAAATCAAAAGGGCATGAGCGTTTCTTTCAGCAGCTGGCACTGTAAGCTGCGCATGTTGGAACGAGTGACACCCAATCACGGTGGGTTGGACATGTCGTCACCGCCCGGCTCGTCCTCATGGGTACTGTTGTGGCCTGCCATCGGGGATGGCCCTGCGACAGATGGCATGTCAAGTGCTTTAGCGCAGCCTGCTGACTGTGAGTGAGGCGGTTTCGAGCGTCAGGTTATTTCTCAACACGGCGATTGTGTCATATACAGTGACCGGACTGCCTGTCAGAAGCGGGCCAACAATTCATGCGGGGTAAGCCTCTTTGAGCATTTTCATGTGCACCTGGTCGCTGATTTGGTCTGCTTGTGAAATAAGGGTTGGGAGAGAGAATACAGGGAGTGTAAAATCCCTTCTTCCTTTGTTTTGAGTGCTTGTTGGATAAAAATGGAAACAGCTTCCACATTGAGTGAAACCACGGTAGAGGGTCAATGGGAGTTCTGGATTGACCGGGGAGGGACCTTTACCGATATTGTTGCGCGTCACCCCGCTGGAGAAGTCATTACACACAAGCTGCTTTCAGAAAATCCAAAGCAATACAAAGATGCTGCCATCCAGGGTATACGGGATATTCTCGGTATTGGCCAGGCCGATAGGTTGCCGAGTCACCACATCGCTGCGGTCAAAATGGGAACCACGGTTGCGACCAATGCGTTATTGGAAAGGCAGGGAGAAGAGACGTTACTGGTCATTACCAAAGGATTCAAGGATCAACTCAGAATCGGTTATCAGACCCGACCGGATTTGTTTGCACTGCATGTTGAACTTCCCGAAATGCTTTACCGCGATGTACTGGAGGTGGAAGAAAGAATCGACGCACAGGGACAGGTACTGATTGAATTGGATGGGGAGGCCGCGAAAGCAGGGCTGAAGAAATACTATGAAGCGGGGTTGCGCTCGGTGGCGATCGTCCTGATGCACGGATACCGCTACCATCAACATGAAACCCGTTTGGCGGAAATTGCCGAAGAGATTGGTTTTCACCAGGTGTCCATCAGCCATCAGGTCAGTCCGCTCATGAAGCTGGTTTCTCGCGGAGACACCACCGTTGTCGATGCCTATCTGTCGCCTATCTTGAGGCGTTATGTGCATCAGGTCGCTTCCAAGTTGCACGGCTTGGAAGAACACGGCGGCAAGCTGATGTTTATGCGCTCCAACGGAGGGTTGACGGATGCGGCTGTGTTTCAGGGAAAGGATGCCATTTTATCGGGCCCTGCGGGCGGCGTGGTGGGCATGGCACGGATTGCGGAAACAGCGGGGTTCGACAAGGTGATTGGATTCGACATGGGAGGTACGTCGACCGATGTCAGTCATTACAATGGCGAGTTTGAAAAAGCGTTCGAAACACAGGTGGCTGGTGTTCGCTTGCGGGCACCGATGATGCTGATTCATACGGTTGCCGCAGGCGGCGGTTCCATTTTGCATTTTGATGGTGCGCGCTATCGTGTGGGGCCGGATTCGGCAGCGGCCTATCCCGGACCAGCGTGTTATCGAAACGGCGGGCCGTTGGCCATTACCGATTGTAATGTCATGGTCGGCATACTGCAGCCAGACCTGTTTCCGAGTGTTTTTGGTGACCGGGCGGACCAATCGCTGGATGTGGAGATCGTGGCACATCAATTCCAGACACTGGCGCAGCGAATCGAAAACGAGACGGGAGACCGGCGTCTGCCTGAAGCGGTTGCTGCCGGCTTTCTTTCCATTGCCGTCGAGAATATGGCGAATGCGATCAAAAAGATTTCGGTGCAACGCGGGTATGATGTCTCGGAATATGCCTTATGTTGCTTTGGCGGGGCTGGTGGCCAGCATGCCTGCCTGGTCGCGGATTCGCTGGCGATGAAAACGGTTCTCATTCATCCGCATGCCGGCGTGTTGTCGGCTTATGGGATGGGATTGGCGGATACGGTCGTGGATCGTCAAAGAGCGGTTGAAGCAGAACTCACGGAGGGTCTGGTGGGGGATATGACTCGGCAGCTGGATCAGTTGCAGCAGCAAGGCGTCAGTGAGATGCGACGCCAGGGAGAGGAAGGCAATCACCTTGTTTACCGGCATCTTTTGCATGTTCGGTATCAGGGGTCTGATACGGCACTGATTGTGACACATGGCAGTCATACGGCCATCAAGGCCCAGTTTGAAGCACTGCATAAAATGCGTTTTGGCTTTGTCTCGCCCGGGAAAAATCTGATTGTCGAGTCGATAGAGGTTGAAGTGATTGCCCCCTCCCGATCAGCGACCACGACGGACCCGATCGAACCGGTGACCGGACCGGCTGTTCCCGCTGCGGTCAGGGATTGTTATCTGGGGGATGACTGGCAGACGACACCCTTTTATTACCGGGAAGCATTGGTCGTTAACGAAAAGATAAATGGGCCGGCGGTTATTCTGGATCCCACAGGAACTATCGTGATTGAACCGGGATGGCAGGGGACACGCAGGCACGACAACAACCTGGTTCTGGAACGCTATCTGGCGCGGGAAGACAGGAAAGCAGTCGGGACCAAAGTCGATCCGGTCATGCTGGAAATATTCAACAACCTGTTTATGTCCATTGCCGAGCAGATGGGGTCAGTGCTGGAGAATACGGCGGCCTCCGTCAACATAAAGGAAAGACTGGATTTTTCCTGTGCCATCTTTGATCCTGCGGGCGGATTGGTGGCCAATGCGCCGCATATGCCGGTTCATCTTGGATCAATGGGAGAGAGCATCAAGACAGTGATTCGGGAACGCAGGGGAGATATGGTCCCGGGTGATGTCTATATTCTCAATGCCCCTTACAACGGCGGCACGCATTTACCGGATGTGACCATTATCAAGCCGGTATTCAGTGATCAGGGCGAACTGTTGTTTTATGTGGCGTCTCGCGGGCATCATGCTGACATTGGGGGCAAGGCACCGGGGTCGGCACCCGCGGACTCGACGACGATCGAAGATGAGGGCGTGGTCATTGACAATTTCAAGCTGGTCGCCAATGGCGCCTTTCGGGAACAGGCCATCTATGACCTGCTGACCCGCGGTAAGTGGCCTGCGAGAAATCCTGAAATGAACATCGCGGATTTCAAGGCACAGCTTGCTGCCTGTGAAAAGGGAGCGCAAGAGCTTGGAAACATGACCCGACATTATGGTATGGAGACCGTGCATGCGTATATGAGCCATGTTCAGGACAATGCAGAGGAGTCAGTACGTCGGGTGCTCGATGTCTTGGGCGATGGCGCATACACCTACAAAATGGACGATGGTTCCCAGATATCGGTGTCAATACAAGTGGACCGGCAAAACAGGAAAGCAGTGATTGATTTTACAGGGACAAGTGCACAGCATCCTGGCAATTTCAATGCCCCAACGGCCGTGGTCCGGGCGGCCGTACTGTATGTTTTTCGCTGTCTAGTCGATGACAACATTCCATTGAATGAAGGATGCCTCAAGCCAATGGAGATCATCATACCCGAAAATTCGATGATCAACCCGGTTTATCCGGCCGCAGTGATCGCTGGCAACGTAGAGACATCCCAATATCTGGTTGATACCTTGTTTGGCGCCATCCGTGTGGTCGCCGCTTCTCAGGGAACCATGAATAATTTCATCTGGGGGAATGATCAATTCCAATATTATGAGACGATCTGTGGTGGGACAGGTGCGATGCCTGATCATCCCGGTACCGACGCCGTACACAGCCATATGACCAATTCAAGATTGACTGATCCGGAAGTACTGGAGTGGCGTTTTCCGGTTATCTTAAACTCGTTTGAAATTCGCAAGGGGTCCGGCGGAGACGGAAAATACCGTGGTGGCGACGGGGTGATTCGGCGGGTGGCATTCCGGGACGAAGTGGCGGCCAACATTATTTCCGGTCACCGAAAAGTTCCTCCTTATGGGATAGCTGGGGGTGAAAGCGGGGCAACCGGAAATAACTGGGTTGAACACAGCGACGGCTCGATAACGAAGTTGTTAGGGACAGATCAGATCACCTTGAAGCCGGGAGATGTTTTTGTGATTGAAACACCGGGAGGTGGTGGTTATGGCATTGCTCAACAGACGTAATGTTGTATTGAGATCCGTATTGTCACAATTCGGGAATAGGTTTGTTTGCCTGTCGAGAACGGGAGTGGACAGCAAGATAGCCGTTGTATCTGTGCGCTCGGCTATTCCATTAGATCATCTTCTGTCGGATGCTGAGGGTGTTAGCGTTAGGATTGCTAAACCATGATAGAGTATGATTAATGTCTTTATCCCCAAAGGAAATGACCGGAGCAGAACCAGATCATGAATGATAAATCAACCGAAGATTTACTTGAACTCGAGGTGTCCAATTTTGGACCGATCCGTGAAGCCAGGATTGATTTACGGCCGTTGACCGTGTTTGTCGGGGCGAGTAATACCGGAAAATCTTGGCTGGCGATTCTGGTTTATGCTCTGCATCAGTGTTTCGGTGACTATAAAGGAATACCTCGTCATCGCTTTCGTGGAACGTTGGACCCGCTGTTTATAGCCAACATAGATAAAATAGATAATAAACTTGATGCTGCTTTCGAATGGTTGCAACAAGAATTCGGTAATCGTGACAGACTAAGCACCATGTCTATTGATGATCTCCCCGATTTCATCTCGGATGCGATTCAATTCATGCTCGACAGACGGAACAAACGGATTGATTCAGAACTTTGCAGGTGTTTTGGTGTTAACGAGACCGGCAAACTTATACGAAAAAAAAGCAAGGGGAAAGCACACATCGTGATTCGAAGTCATTCCCCGAACGGTTCGGAACCACTTGAAAAAAAACTGACGCTGAAGGCAAAAAACAATACACAGTTCGAAATGTCCTTTCCCGGAAGAATAACCATTCAGAAAAACCATAAACTTTATCAGGCTATTGATGGATTGCTTGATTTTCATCTTGATGTGGAACTGAATCAATCGGCAAGGTTCTTTCTGTTTAGAGATTTGATCAAGTCATTAGCCGATATCATCGATTCTGATTTCTTGAATGTTCCTGCATTCTACCTTCCGGCTGACAGAACGGGGGTAATGCAGTCACACAACGTGGTTGTCGGTGCCCTGATCAAGAGCGCGACAATGACCGGGTTGCGTCCGGATGTACAGACACCCATGCTATCGGGGGTGCTGGCTGATTTTCTAGAGCGTTTGATCGAGATGGATGATCCTACAAATCAGCATAGTAGCCCTCGAGAGCATGGCGCAAGAATCGAGCAGGCTATTCTTGACGGGTCAGTACGTATAAAACGATCAGAGTTCACGAATTATCCGCGCTTTGCATATCGGCCTAATGGATGGGAGGACGACCTGCCATTAATAAACGCTTCATCAATGGTTTTGGAACTTGCGCCAGTGGTGTTGTTCCTGCGTCATTGGATTAGGGACGGTAATGTCCTGATCGTGGAGGAACCGGAATCGCATCTGCATCCAGCCATGCAGGTCGAATTCACCCGCCAGCTCGCGTTGCTGGTTCAAGCTGGTATTCGCGTCATCATTACAACACACAGCGAATGGGTGCTTGAAGAACTCGGCAATATCGTACAGCGCGCCACACTTCCCAAAAACCAGCGGGAAGATTTATCTGATGGAGGGATTGCATTGCACTCTGATCAGGTGGGTATCTGGCTATTCAAAAAAAAGCCATCCGTCCAAGGTTCGGTCGTTGAAGAAGTTGAAATGGATCGTGAAACCGGCCTGTATCCCGTCGGTTTTGATGCGGTCAGCGAGGAACTGTACAACGATAATGCAAATATATTCAACCGGATTCAAGGCAGTAGCAATCAATGAGCGGGGCCATTCAGGCATTAAAAATGTCAGTGCCCAAGTGCTGTCATGCCACGAGTTGTGATAAGGACGGATGCAAGGTGGGGTTGCAGGGATTACAGTCAAACCGCATCATTGTTGATATGGACTGTAAGGCTCTGAAAATTTCCAACCAGCAGAAGCGATGCGATTATTTGTATGTGAGCGAAAATTACACCACACAAGTCGTATCTATTGAACTCAAAAGTGGGCGTGTATCGAGTGCTAACAATGCAGTCGATCAACTCCAGAGCGGTGCTGACAAAGCAGATAACTGGTTGCCGGTAAAACTACTCCAGCCGGTTCAATTTATTGCGATTTTGGCACATGGGAAAGGGATGCACAGAAAGATTCGAACGAATCTTCGGTCTCTGAAAGTACGGTTCCGTGGAAAATCCATACAGGTTGCACTGCTCAATTGTGGCGATCCGTTGAGAAAAATACTTGGATGATGACCCAGAATCCGTTTATGGAAAATTTCTACGCCTGTACTATGATTGTAGATAATACGAGGTCTCAAAACGGCGACATCAACGTTCTGACCGGTGCTGTGTACCGTCCGCCAAGTTTTCAATAAATCCGACGTTGTTGCTGAAGACCGGGAATCTCTGGTTTTCGAGCGAGGTGGTGTCTATTCCATCAGATTAAGCATCTTCCAATATCATCGCAGCCGCTTTTTCTGCCACCATGATGGTCGGCCCATTGATATTACCGGAAGTTACCGTAGGGAAAATGGAGGCGTCCGCGACACGGAGTTTTTCCATCCCGTGGACACGCAATCGATGGTCGACGACGGAATGTTCGGGATCGTTTCCCATCATGCAGGTGCTGGTCGGATGAAATACGGTGTCACAGTTGTTTTTGATGTGTGCTATCAAGTCTTCACGGGTTTTTACCTGATCGCCAGGCTTGGTCTCTTCCAGAATAATTCGCTTTAATGAATCGGTTTGTGCGATCTGGCGCAAGTAGTGTGCTCCTTCCAGTATTTCCTCTACATCCTCATCCGTGGACAAGTAATTGGGCATGATTTTGGGATGGTCCAATGGGTTGTTGGAGCGGATTTCGATATAACCCCGACTGGTGGGACGGCACTGGCAGATCGAATTGACGAAACCTGGCCAAGGGTCGGGCTGCATAAGGGGTCTTTTCCCACGGGGTGCTGTCGTATAGGTCAGTGCCGCGAAATAGATCTGGAGATTGGGCCTGCTTCGCGTACGGTTGCTTTTGAAAAATCCTCCCGCCTGATTGACACTGAGAGAAAGAGGCCCTTCGCGAAAGAGGATGTATTGCATTCCGGCTAACAGTTTGCCCCACCACGGAGAGAGGCGATTGTTCAGCGTCGGCACCCTGGATTTATAGTAGTGCGTATAACCAAGATGCTCCTGCATGTTTTGCCCGACAGCCGATAATGGTTTGACGAGGTGGATGTCATGCGCTTTAAGCAACCCGGCCGGCCCAATACCAGACAGTTGCAGCAACTGGGGAGAGTTGATGGTTCCCCCGGAGACAATAATTTCATTTCGGGCATAGACACGTTCTGTTTTGCCGTTTCGCTGATACTCAACGCCGGTTGCACGCTTTCCCTGGAACAAGAGACGGGTCGCATGGGCATGTTTTTGCAACAAACAGTTTTTTCGTTTCAGCGCTGGCCGTAAATAGGCCCGTGCTGCTGACATGCGAAAACCGTTCTTTGTTGTCACCTGATAAAGCCCGACACCTTCTTGGGAAGCTCCGTTAAAATCAGGGTTATAGGGCAAACCATATTCCCGGGCTGCCTGGAGGAAGGTGTGGCACAGCGGATGGTAATTGTGACTGACATCATTGACATACAGCGGCCCACTATCCCCGCGGTAATCATTCCCACCTCTGGAATTGGTTTCTGATTTTTTGAAATAAGGCAAGACATCTTCCCAACCCCAACCCGGATTACCCATTGCCTTCCAGTCATCAAAATCGCCATGTTGTCCCCGAATGTACACCATGGCGTTGATTGAACTGGACCCGCCGACCACCTTCCCGCGTGGCCAGTACATCTGCCGATGATTGATTCCGGGGTCTTTTTCGGTCTGATACATCCAGTTCACACTGCGGTCATAAAAGGTTTTCCCGTAACCGATGGGGGTCTGAATCCAGAATCGGTTATCCGAGCCACCCGCCTCGAGAATCAGTACCTGGTTTCGATTGTCGGATGACAGACGGTTCGCCAACACGCATCCGGCGGAACCGGCGCCAATGATGATGTAGTCGAACTCGTTTTTCATGCGTTACTTGATAAGCCCGTACAAGGCGACTAAAGTCGGGCTAGTTGACAACAGAGTTAATCAAGAATCAATAGACGCAGCCATTTTTTTGACAATCATGTTTCAGCATCTGTTTTCCCCCGACTACAAGGACCAGCCCTATTGGTGGGATATGACCCCCCGACCAACCGCCCTGTCAACGCCCTTGCCAGCCAAGGCGGATGTGGCCGTTATCGGTTCGGGATATACCGGACTGTCTGCAGCGATTCAAACGTCCCGGGGAGGAAGGGAGACGGTTGTGGTGGATGCAAAACCGATCGGTTGGGGTTGCAGTTCCCGTAATGGAGGACAGGTCAGTGCCAGTATCAAACCCAGCTACAGTGAACTGACAACCCGTTTCGGGAAAGAAGGTGCCCTGGCGATTCTCAAAGAGGGGATGAATGCGCTTCATTGGGTGAAGGCGTTTACCGAACAAGAGGGGATTGACTGTGATCTTGAACAAGTCGGGCGGTTTGCCGGTGCACATAGTGCACGGCAGTTTCGAAAACAGCAAAAAGAGTTGAGCCTGTTGCCGCATGCACTGGCAGATGACAGTTATCCCGTGTCCGAATCGGAGGTGCGTCAGGAAATCGGGACGGACTGCTACCATGGAGGTATTGTGTCAACCAAACATGCCTCTTTGGATCCGGCCAAATATCATCAGGGACTTTATGAAAAGGCAGTGACATCGGGTGTCATTGTGAAATCCGGGTGCGAGGTGACCGGTTTGCATCGCCACAAATCGGGTTACGATGTGCAGACCTCAGAAGGAATGATCACTGCAGCACAGGTGATCATTGCCACAGGGGGCTATACTGGAAAAATCACGCCCTGGCATCGGCGTCGTATTATCCCCATCGGCAGTTACATCATTGCAACCGATGAAATTGATGCGTCATTAATGGACAAGCTGATGCCGAAAAACCGGGTTATTACGGATACCCGGAAACTGGTCGTGTATTATCGCAGTTCGCCTGACCGCAAACGTATCATCTTCGGAGGTCGGGTTTCTGCTGGCGAGACCGATGTGAGAAAGTGTGCTCCAAGACTGCATCGGTTGATGACGGCCATTTTTCCGGAATTGAAGCCTATCAAAGTGACCCACTGCTGGATGGGATTTGTCGGCTACACGTTTGACAGCCTGCCTCACCTGGGGAATCACGATGGCCTGTATTATGCCATGGGTTATTGTGGTTCCGGGATTTCCTTGTCCAGTTATCTGGGCATGCGAATCGGACGACAGGTGCTGGGATTGCCAGAGGGACGGACTGCGCTGGATGAGGCGCCGTTTCCCACGCAGTTGCTGTATACCGGAAAGCCCTGGTTTCTGGCGCCTTCGATCAGCTATTTCAAAATGAAGGATCATTTCAGCTGACATTTTCGGCGATTGCCGCACACCAAAATCCTCATCCGGATGATCGGCGACCGGATATGTTGCTGACCCGTTGTCGCAGATTCCGTCCCTCAAGCATGAATCTGCGGTCATAACGATGCCATACGTTTCAATCCTTTATGCCGGGAAAGTGGGTCGAATGATAATGAGCTGATGATGGTTGGGTAAAGGCTCCGTCCGATCTCCCCTGATCGCCGCAACCCTATCGAACCGGATTGTGTGATCCGAAAAGCCGAGTGTCTGTTGAGCTCTGACGTTTGTTACATCCGCAGGATGTGAGGTGCTCTCGCAGCGGGACGAAACTGCGGTACGATGACGATCAAGCGAATTGATTTGTCGGTATGATTGCACCCCACAATACCGACCCGGTCTCCAGTTTGAATCACCCGGTTGACTTTATCCAGCCGTTTTTCGGTGCCAAATGCACGGGGAGTTCGGTGACGCGAGATAAGGGAGGTCGCCGAATCTGCTTCGCAGACGGTTGACGGCGGTCTGCCGGTCATGGCCGGGACGGACTGTGTCCCCTCACCAGGTCCGGTTTGATTATGTCGGTGAGGAGTCGTTTCCGATCGCGCTGGCGTGTGGACAGGCCAGAAGATGATCAGACCCTGTCGGCATCAAGGCCGGTCGCGAACGGGAGCAATCCGGTTGGGAAATGGGGCACCGGCTTACAAACTTGCAGCCCGATGTAAAATCCTCCATTGAAGGCGGTTCACTTGGCATGATCAGGCGATTGCGTTCTTTCTGGATCTTCGGATCCGGTACAGGGATGGAATTGACCAGGGCTCGGGTGTAGGGATGACGACTGTTGTTGAACAAGTGCTCGGAACGGATAACTTCCATGACAGTGCCCCGGTACATGATCATAATCCTGTGCGAAATATGTCGGACCGTGCTGAGGTCGTGGGATATCATGATCAGTGAAATGCCCAGTTCATTCTGGAGTCGTTGAAGCAGGTTGATGACTTGGGCGCGGATGGATACATCGAGTGATGCCACCGGTTCATCGCAGATGATCAGTGCCGGTTGGGTAATCAATGCCCTGGCGATGCCGACCCGCTGACACTGTCCTCCCGAAAACTCATGGGGATACCGGTTCACCAGGCCGGGAGCCAGTCCAACCCATTCCATGGCTTGACCGACCCGTTGTCGGATTTCTGCTTTTGTCGTTTGTGGAAAGTGCACTTGTCTGGGTTCGGCAATAATCTGTCCGATGGTCATGCTGGGGTTGAGCGAGGCAATCGGATTCTGGAAGACCATCGATATATCTTTTCTGATCTGCTGTCGTGTTGCCGGTGAGACCTGCGCCAGATTCGTTCCCCGCCACAGGATTTGTCCCCCGGAAAGGGGGACGGTTCCCACCACGGTTCTGATCAGGGTGGTTTTCCCGGAGCCGCTTTCGCCAACGACACCGAGTGTTTCGTGCTCTTCGAGTTCCAGTGAGACATGATCAACGGCAATGGTTCGGACCGGGGGCTTACCCCAGAAACCCGAATTGCCACGCACCGTAAATTCCACGGTGACTCCGTTGATCTGAAGCAAGGCGTTCATGGTACGGTAGCAAGATGACAGGCATACGAATGACCCTCGTGATGTTCCATGCGGGGTCTGGTATCGACACATTGCGGCAACCGGTGCCGACATCGCAGATGGAACGGGCAACCGGACGGGCGTAACAACGGATCCGGTGGTTCTCCGGCGATACCCTGTAAGACCGATCCGGTCCGATCAATTCTGGGTATCGCGTCGAGCAATGCGCGGGTATACGGATGGCAAGGGCGGGAGAACACCCTTTCGGTGGGGCCGGTTTCGACAATCTGACCGCTGTACATGATGGCAATCGTGTCACTGATACTCGCCACCAGTCCCATGTTGTGCGAAATGAGCATGATCGCGGTACCGTGAGCTTGCCGTATGCGCTCCAGCAATTGGACAACTTGCATCTGGACAGTGACGTCCAGTGCGGTCATCGGTTCGTCTGCAATCAGCAGTTGGGGATGGCGCAGCAGCCCCATGGCAATCATGATGCGCTGCTGCATGCCCCCGGAAAATTCATGGGGGTACCGGTCGAACCGGATTTCGGCATCGGAAATCTGGACGTGTTGCAGCATTTCAATACAGGCTTTTCTGGCTTGGGACCGGCTCATCTTGTCTTTTCGGGGCAACCCTTCCATCATCTGGGTCGAAATGCGCAGATAGGGGTTGAGCGAGGTCATCGGGTTCTGGAATACCATGGCAATTTCCTCGGCACGAAGACGGGACAGTCGATGTTCAGGCCAGTCGAGAATTTCTTTGTTCTTCCAGCAAATCGAACCTTCTGTCGTGACATTGCGGGCAGACAGGCCGAGGACGGCAAGCGATGTCTGGGTCTTGCCGGAGCCGCTTTCGCCGACAATGGCCAGCACCTCCCCGGGATGGATGTCGAAATTGACGTCATCCACGGCCACCACCGGGCCCGTCGGAGTCCGAAACGTGACCGAGAGGTTCCGCACGGACAGGAGTGCCGATTCAGTTTCGGTTTCTTGGATCGAGTGCATCGCGTATCCCGTCTCCGAGAAAGAAAAAACCGAACTGGATGACCATGAAAAAGGCAAGTGGGAAGCCAAGCTGCCACAGCACGCCATATTGCATTTGTGATGCGCCTTCACTGATCAACACACCGAGGGACGTGTTGGGCTCTTGAATGCCCAGCCCCAAGAAGCTGATAAAGCTTTCGAATATGATCATGTTGGGAATCAGCAGTGTCGCATAGACGATCACGACCCCCATGAGGTTGGGCAGGACATGCCGGAACAGGATACGCGGTGTCGGCACTCCAATGACAATCGCACTTTCGACATATTCCCGGTTCTTGATGCTCAGGGTCTGTCCTCGGACGATTCGTGACATGTCAAGCCAGGAAACCAGCCCGATACCCACAAAAATCAGGATGATTGACTGTCCAAACATCACAAGCAGAATGATCAGGACAAACATATACGGAATCGACATCAGCACATCGACGATTCGCATCATGATATTGTCGGTGTGACCTCCCATATAACCGGCAAGGGAGCCATACAGGGTGCCGACCACGATGGCAATCAGCGCGCCGACAATGCCGACCATCAGGGAGACACGTACGCCATAAGCTGTTCTCACAAAAAGATCACGTCCCAACTGATCGGTCCCGAAATAATGGCCGGTTTGCAGGGAGGGCTGACCCGCGATGTCCACCTGTCCGAGCACATTCCAGTCAATTTCTTCGCTTGTCCATGAGGAAAATATCGGGCCGAAAATGGCGAATATGCCGACCAGTATCAATGAGATGAGACTGGCCATTGCCACCGGATTTTGCAAGACACGATCGCCTGCATCCTGCCAAAGTGATCGTCCGATGCCGACACTTGGCATCGAATCCGGATGGGGGTGGGCGGTCAACATGAGGCGTCTGAATGCACGGGTCTAGTAACGGATTCGGGGATCAATCCAGGCATAGAGGATATCCACGAGCAAATTGAACAGTACGGTCAGGATGCCGCTCACGATAGTGACTCCCATAATCAACGGGTAGTCGCGATTGATCGCCGCATTGACGAAATGCTGTCCGATACCGCCGGTGGAGAAGTAAATGTCAATCACCACCGAACCGGTGATCATGCCGACAAAGGTGGGGCCAAGATAGGAGATGACAGGAAGCAGGGCCGGTTTCATGGCGTGCCTGATGATCACCTGCCAAAAGGGCAGGCCTTTTGACCGTGCCGTGAGAATGAAATCGGTATTCAGGGTTTCGATCATCGAGGACCGGGTCATCCGGGCGATCGAGGCCATAAAGCTGGTGGCCAGTGCAATGATCGGCATGATCAGGTAGGGCCATTGGCCACCTTGCCAGCCACCGCCGGGAAGCCAGCCCAGTCCCAGGGTAAAGACAAGGACCAGAATCGGTGCCATGATAAAATTGGGCAATACCTGGGCACCCACGGAGATGCCGACAGCCAGGGTGTCAAGCCAGGTGTTGCGATACACTGCGGCGACAATGCCCAGGCTGATGCCAACCAGAATGCTTGCCACAAAGGCCAGCGAACCGTAGGTCAGGGTGACCGGAAATCCCTGCGCAATGATTTCGTTGACCGTACGGTCTTTGTAGATATACGAAGGCCCGAAATCAAACTCCGTGACGATGTTCCAGGTATAGCGGACAACCTGTTCCGGAAAGGAACGGTCAAGACCATATTTCGCTTCGAGGTTGGCGAGTATCTCGGGTGGTAGCGGTCGCTCTCCGGAAAATGGGCTGCCCGGTGCCCAATGCATCAGGGCAAAGGACAGGACGATCAATACCACGATGGTCGGAACCGCAATGCCGATTCGCTTCAGTATATATCCCAGCATTTGCCTGAAAGCCGTGTTCAGTCAGGATTGTTTACCCGATAGAGGTTTTTGGAATACCAGTACTGCTGGACATTGTCGAAGGGCCAACCTCGGATAGAGGGATTGAGCATAAATACACTCGTATAATGATAAATGGGGATAATGGCCATTTGTGCTGCCAGAATGTGTTCCACTTTGCGGTAATTGGATGAAGGATCATCCAGTGTTCTGGATTGTGTCATCAGTTGATCCACTCTGGGGTCAGAGAATCGGCCATCATTGGCACCGGACGTGGTGGTCATGAGATCCAGAAATGTTGAGGCTTCGTTATAATCTCCGCACCAACCGGCCCTGGCCAAGTCGAATTCCTGATGCTTGCGACGTTCCAGGAACGTTTTCCACTCGAAATTTGACAGCACGATCTCGACCCCGAGCTTTTGCTTCCACATCTGCGCGGCGACCGTGGCGATTTTCTTGTGTGACTCCGATGTATTGTAGATCAGTGTCAGCTTCAGGGGGCGATCGGGTCCATAACCTGCTTCAGCCATCAGTTTCCTGGCCATTTCATCACGCTCTGACTGGGTCATGTTGGCGTAATCAATGTCCGGTGCTTTGAATCCGGCCGTCGCCGAATGGGTAAAGTGGTAAGCCGGGTTCTGCCCCCCCTTGAGCAGGCTGTTGACAATGATATTGCGGTCCAGCGCGTAGGACAATGCTCTTCGGACCCGGGTATCGTGCAGTGCCGGGTGGCCGGATTCGGTGTGGTTGAAGGTGTAATAGTAGGTGCACAGCGACGGGACGGAAACCGCTTGGCCGGGGTACTGCTCGTTGAGATTTGGAAACTGTCCGGCCGGGATACCGGTGCGGTCAATCTCGCCGGCAAAATAACGTGTCAACGCCTGGTGCTCGTCATTGATGATCAGCCCGGTTACCTTTTCGATGATGGTTTTTTCATTGTTCCAGTACAATGGATTTCGGGTGCGTGAATGGAATTCGTTGGGTATATGATCGGTCAGCCTGTAGGCACCGTTTGAGACAATATTTTCCGGATGTGTCCAGGCAGTTCCATGGGTCTCGATGGTCGGTCTATGTGCCGGAAAAAACGTGGCATAGGTCGTCATTGCCGGAAAGTAGGGGACCGGACGCTCCAGTTCCACCACCAGTGTCAGGGGGTCAGGTGCGCTAACGCCGAGCGCGTCAGGAGGCAGATTGCCCTTGAGTATTTCACCGGCGTTGCGAATCCCTGCAAGCTCAATGTACCAGGCATATCCCGAGCCGACAGCCGGGTCGACAGCCCGTTGCCAGCCATAGATAAAATCTGCGGCTGTCACGGGGTCGCCGTTTGACCATTTGGCATTGTTTCTCAGGGAAAAGGTAAAGGTGAGATTTTCATCGGAACGGGCAAATCGCTCGGCAACGCCCGGGACCAGATTGCCCTTGTCATCCTGATTCAAAAGCCCCTCAAACAGATCACGCAGAATGTCAAACCCGCCTGAATCCCGATTCAGCTGAGGGTCCAGTGTAGGAGATTCATCCAGCATGCGGTAGGTGAATGTCTGATTGTCCGACAGCCTTTCTCCCGTCCTCGGGTGGTGGGACAGTGCGTCGGCCCGGGCAAGCGGACTTAGACCCAGCCCCAAAGCAACGGCCACCATCATCAGTGCAACACAGATTCCCGTTGTCATGAGGCGAGAGCGGGGAATGAGAGGTGTCCGATAGGTCGCCATGGATTGGACTGTTGTGATGGCGGGTGGTGTTGAGGGCATCGTCATGGAATGGTTCCGGTGTTTTTATCAGGTCGCCTTGCCGATCGTTCAGCAACTGAAGCACTCATTGGCAGAAAATCTGCAACGCATTTGAAAATGAAAACGACAGCCACTGCCCAGGCTGGGGTTGGCCGTCGGACATCATTGACCAATGAACCCGCAACACGTGTGCCACTTACGGGCTGCGTCTCCATCGTGCGATGATACCTGTTTTGGGGTACGTCTGCATCGGGGATAGTCATTCGAACGAACCATCGGTAGTTGTACCCGTGTCGAATTGATGCCAATCGAATGACGGCAACGACCTCACCACTGTCCGTTTCCAATGTTGTCATTGTCTTGATGACTGCGTTGGTCATGCCCAATGGGGTTTTCCATGACCCCGTGTGAGTCACATGTCCGCCACAAGTGAACAGGAATACCCCCTAACCGAATGCCTGTTGCCCAGGACAGTCCGCTGTCATGTCTGTGGCAAATGTCATGAACAAGGTCATGTCAGTATCGCTTTGTGTCGTCAAGTCGACCGCTTCGGGATTGAAAGCGACGACCGTGGTTCCTCCGTCTTTATCGAAAGAACCCTTCAAAAGCACTTCTTCCAGTCCAGCGGCCGGCACCTCTCTGGAGATAGCCCTTCACGCAAACTGCGTGCGCCACCTGCATCGAAAATAAATGACGATCCGGATATAATGGGTTCTATGGCTAAAATTATCGCATTTGCAGGGAGTATCAGAGCAGATTCCTTCAATCAGAAACTGGTTGCACTCGGAGCCCGCAAGGCAGAGCAAGCGGGCGCGGTGGTCACCCTCTTGAACTTGGCGGACTATCCGATGCCGATTTTTGATCAGGATCTTGAAAGCCGACACGGTATGCCTGAGAACGCCCGAAAATTCAAACAGTTGCTTGTGTCACACGATGGTTTCCTGATTGCATCCCCCGAATACAACAGTGCCTATAGCCCATTACTCAAAAATGCGATTGACTGGGCCTCGAGAAAGGAATCGGATACGGAAATACCTCTCGTTGCCTTTAAAGGGAAGTGTGCGGCCATCATGTCGACTTCGATGGGCGCATTGGGCGGACTCAGAGGATTGGTCGTGCTTCGTATGCTGCTCGGTAATCTGGGTGTGACCGTGTTGCCGAATCAGATTGCGCTCCCGAATGCGGTCAGTGCTTTCACTGAAGCGGGGGAATTGGTTGACGATAAACGACAAACGGCCCTGTGCAACCTGACCGGACAACTGGTGGCCCTCGCCAAAAGAATCACCTGATGCGATCAGGGTGACTTTAGCAGGTTGTTGAGTGCGCCAGTCAAATGCGGGTATTGATATTCATAATGCACTGCCTGCAGCCGGGACGGAAAGACTTTTTGTCCTCCCAATAACAAATGGCTGGCTTCTCCAAGTGCCGCCTTGATGAGCCAGCCAGGTATGGTCAGGAAAGCGCGGCGATGCAGCGAGGTCGCCAGTGTTTGTGTCAAAGTGGCATTGGTTACCGGTTCCGGTGCGGTCAGATTATAGATGCCCTCTGCGTCAGCGTGGTTGAGCAGGGCCAGCATTGCTCCGACCTGATCATTGATGTGTATCCAACTCATCCACTGTTGTCCATTGCCTAACCGAGATCCAAGAAAAAAACGAAATGGCGGGATCATTTTCTTGAGTATGCCGCCCGCCTGGCCAAGGACCAGTCCGGTGCGGATGATACAGGTCCGTACCCCCAGCGACTGGGCGTTAAATGCGGCAGATTCCCATGCGTGGCACATTCTTGCGCCGAAATCAGCCCCGTTCGGGCTGTTCTCATCAATCGCCAGGTCGCCGGTATCGCCATAATACCCAATCGCGGACCCACTGATGAGGATACCGGGCCTACGATTTGCCGCCGACATTCTTTCAATCAGTTTTTCCGTCAGTAGAATTCGGCTATCCCAAATCAGCTGTTTCTGACGATCAGTCCATCGTCGATCAACGATCGGGGCTCCCGCCAGGTTAATGACCGCATGATACTTATCATCCGCCTGCCACTCATCCAGCGAGGTCATGCTGCGCACCTGTTCTCGATAGCGTTTTGTCAGCGTGTCAGGTTGCCGGGACAGCACGGTGATTTGATGGTTCTGCTTTAGCAGTGCGGTAATCAGGTGTTGGCCGATGAATCCGGTGCCACCAGTAATCAATAATTTCATCGTTGGATTACCGTTGGTGAATACGGGAATGACGTGGCGATAGCAGCCTGTTCGCTGAAATAGTCCCAAAAGGTCGGATAACCTGTATTTTATCACAAGGGTCAGTGATGGCTACACGGTGTGGTTTTCTGATGGGACAGTGACGTTCCTTTTTCGATGCATGAGGGGTTATGAACCACTTCGCCAAACGGACCGCGCTCGCCCAAGAAAGCATTTTGTGTGCTGGATGACCGGCCCACTTCAGCAGTGGATTCAAGTTTTTCATCGACTCGGATTGATCGTCTGTTTCCCACTGCGACCGATTGATCGAGCCCAGTACTGATAACGGACCATTTGGGAACAGACTACCATTGTTGCTGTTCGTGTCGTTTCGATCTTTGAGCGTATTGATAGGCGAACTTGTTTCTCAGGAGGGCGCTCGGGTCATCCGGAATTTTGCTCAACCATTGTTCCAATAACTGCTGTTGTTCACTGATCGGCGCTTGTGTTTGCGGTAGTGACCTCTCATGTAGACTGGCCGTGTCTGAAGCACCCTCATCCATGGGGATTTGACTCAAAGAGGGTTGTTGTTCGTTTCCGTCGACCGGGGTCTTGTCTTGTTTCGAATGATTGCGGGCTTCGCTCTGTGTCTGGCCGGGAGGCTGGGGCAGTTGTTCCATTGGGATGTCGCTCTCGTTATTCGGCCCTGGGTCGGTTCGATTTGGCCCGTTGTCCTGCCGATCAGCCTGATGTTCCATCGCTTGATTTTCCTGCTTCCGGGTGTCTTGTTCTATCAGCAATTGTTCGATCAGTTTCTTGTTGAATTTTGCATCCTCCATGGCTGGAGCGAGTGTCAATGCACGATCATAAGCCGTGATCGCTTTTTTGAACGAGCCTGCTTGGGCATAGGCATTGCCCAGATTATACAGGGTATCCGCATTGTCTCCTGCATCAGAAAAAGCCGTGATTGCATTTTCGAAATCATTGAGACGATAACTTGCGACACCCCGCCAGTTGTCGGGGGCGGTCTCCGGAATCTCGTCATAACGTTCCTGATGAAAGTGATCTGCGGCCTGCTGGTCTGCTCGTTGCCATAATGCAGCCCAGGAAAATGCGTGGCATTGCACCGACCAAAGCAAGGGGACAATCAACAGCAGGCGGATCATCATTGACAGCCGGGTTGAGCAGCCTGACATCGTGCCATCCATCTGAGCAGCAGGGTTTGGAGTTGCTGCAGATCGACATCAATCTTTTTCTGGTAGGGACCTTCAGCCAGTATTCGACCGACACCCTGTGTAAAGTCGGTGCCACCAGCGGATTGGTCAAGAAAAACCAACCAGCTTTCTCCCGACAGGCTGGCTACACGCTGACGTCCGAACCGATACACCGCGAACCGGCGAACCAATTGTGACATTTGCTGTAGCACGGCGACTTTTTCATTGCCAGCGACGTTGACAGGGATATTCTGAAGCAGCTTGCGGGCGTGTCGAATGGGGCGATGCCGTTCAATGAACCGGGCACTCCAGAAAATAGCCAGCGTCACCGCAACGACCAGAAAGAGACACAGAACCCACCACCCTGGAGCGGGCGGCCACAGTGCAGGGTCAGGGGGAAGATGGATATCTCTGAGTTGTGCAAGTGGATCGTGCTGTCCGTTCATTTCTGTCGCCGGATACCAATACGTTGGCCCACTTGTGGCGGCATGGCATCATGCCGGCTACGTTGATAGGTCATTTTGATGTTGTCGTGAATGATCCTTGAATAGGGTACAGACCGACGCTGTAGATGATCGACATTGATATAGAGTGTTTCACAGGTCGCTGCAATCGTGCCGTCCTGTGATTTCATCATCTGACAAAATAGATGCATTCGCTTGTTGTCGAAGTCCAGAATTCTTGCGGTGAAGCTGATTTTTTCTCCCTCGAACAGTTCAGCCAGATAACAATAGGTGCTTTGTAATGCAAATGGCCCCATTGCGGCTGCATGAACCTGTTTTTCCTCTATGCCGATCTGTTGCTCTAAAAAGACATCGACCGCCTGATCGAAAGCAAGTGCATAATACGCGACATTCATGTGACCGTTGTAATCGGTCCATTGCGGTAAGACCTTGAGTTGACAAAAGCGGTTGGATTCCAATCGGGTTGTCCTGTACGTATCAGACGAAATTCGAAGTGTAGCGCATTCACCCACCTGAATCGACGTGTTGGGCTGCACGTGTTGGGCCTGCACTTTATTGTTTATTCCGTTGACGTGGCATATAACGGTGCAGCTTTTAGAAAGGATGGCTCCCTGCTATGATCAAAATCGGGCAACACATAGATACGCCTGCGAGCGATGGAAAGAATCGATTACCGACAGTTGGTCAGCCAATTGTCCAAACAACAAAGACAACGACTGACCGAAAAGTCTGACTGGATCGGCCTGCTGTATTTGGGGGTGCATCTGGGAACAATCGTTGCCTGTGGCTGGTATGTTGCATTGAGATTGCCCTGGTTTGGTATCGTGATGTTTCTGGAAGGCGTGTTGATTGTCTTTTTGTTTATGCCACTGCACGAGACCATACATCGAACCGCATTCAAGACGGCTTGGCTAAATGATGCGGTCGCCCTGTTTTGTGGTTTTCTGGTCTTTTTGTCTCCGACCTGGTTCAGGTGTTTTCATTTTGCACATCATCGACACACACACGACCCGAAACGGGATCCTGAACTGGTCAGGCCCAAACCGAAAACCCGATTGGGATACTGGATTTATATGCTGGGTTTGATCGAGACGATCGAAAGAATCCGCAGTCTGATAAACAATGCATTCTTTTCCAACACGGATGGATTTGTGCCTCTTGAGGCACGAAGACGGGTTTGCACTCAGGCACGATTATTTGTAGCAGGTTATCTGGTCGTGCTGGCCAGTAGTGTGGTTATGGGCAGTTCGCTGTTGTTGTGGGTGTGGATATTACCGCTCTTGCTGGGCAATCCCCTGTTACGGGGTTATCTGATGGCAGAACATACCGGGTGTCCCCATGTCGGCAATATGTTGGAAAATACACGGACCATGTTTACTCATCCGATAGGACGATTCGTTACATGGAATATGCCGTATCATGTTGAGCACCATGTCCATCCCGGTGTCCCGTTTCACAAGCTCCCCGCTTTTCACCAGATCATCAGGCCGTATTTGGTGTATACCGAAAAGGGCTACGTCCGTTTCAATCGAAAACACTACCGGCGTCTGGCCTCCCCTGTCTGGCATCACAGGGATCGATGGGCGGGCTAGATTCACGGTATTGTGCGTTGTCCAAACCGGCGCGATCGGGGCATGGCGACAAGGACAAATCGGGAAGTACAGTATTCAACGGGTGTGATATCGGCAGTCAATCCGGTCGTCTTTGTCCGGCCCCGTGATTTGCCAGCGAACCTCAATCCAGTCGGCTTGGAGGGTCAGGGTGGCGTGATAGTGGTCATTTTTGCATTGATGGGGATGTATTGATTGCCAGATGAATTCGCTACGGGGCTGCAGGGTGACCAGGAAGACAGGGTGTTCGGTACCCTGTCGCAGATGGGACAGATGGAGCCGGTCAATACACCGCTGCCACTGATAGGCATTGAGAAAGAGTATCGGTTCCATCTCACCATTCTCCCATGCCCCCTGTTCATGAAAAATCAGCCGATGACTGTTTCCATGGTTGACGGTAACCTGCCCTTTGCCCTTGCGGTTCCGGCCACTGTGAACGCGGGACTGGGACTGGAGGTGGAAAAAACGGACTGCGGACAGTTTCTTCCACAAGTGGCTGGTGAAACCGGCGGTTATAGATTCAGAACGACTTTCGGTGCAGCGCATTTTCCTTGAAGCAGTTCACGAAAAGCGGTTGCTCCCGATGACAGAGGGCGTTCCTCTATCCACTCCAGACTGCCCAGGGCACCGCTTTGAATCTTGTCCAGGGTCACCTTGAGGTCAACCGGCGTATAGGTATAGCAACCGATGAAAGTGATTTCCTGCAACGTCATACGACGCACATCCATCTCCCCGATATTGTCTGCGAGACCAATATGCACCACGGTAGCGCCGGGTCTGGCGGCGGTAATGGCCATCTTGCGTGTCTGTTGACTGCCCACGGCATCAAATACCAGCTGATAGTAGTCGGAGGAGGGCATCTGACGGGTCGGGTCAAAAACAGTGCAGTCGCTACAGGTCTGGACGGTAGTTCGGCGCAGGGCATTGGTTTCGGCCAGATGAATGTCTCCAACACCCTTGTCCTTCAGTATCAGGGCGGTGAGCAGACCGACAGACCCGGCTCCGATGACCAGGGCGCGGGACTCACTGATCGGGCGGGTCAGTGCTTTTTCAGCGAGTGAAACCGCATGTAACGCGGTGGCACCCGGTTCGGTCAGGGCGGCCTTGGAAGGCGGGAAAGTGGGGTCCACCTCAATCAGATTACGTTCGGGGATCGCGATTTTCTCGGCAAAGGCGCCCGCTCGATACATGCCGATCAAATCTCTTTTGGTGCACAGATTTTGCTGTCCCGCCAGGCATTCTCTGCAGGTTCCGCACGTGATCAGGGGATTCAACACGACTTTCTGACCGGGTTGGGCCCCCTCAAGGACGGTGCCGACGGCTTCGTGACCAAGAATAAGCGGCGGGACCCGTCTTGGGTCATGACCAAGATAAGCGTGCATATCCGACCCGCAGATACCAACCGATTCAATGGAAACGAGCGCATCCCCGTCGAGCGACCGCGGCTCGGGTTCATCGCGAAAGGTCATCTCTTGATTGGCAGTATAGACCAGGGCTTTCATGATTCCAGTCCGGTAAAAACAGGGTTATCTGGCGGTAAAACCGCCATCGACATACAGGGTTTGTCCGGTGATATAACGGCAGGCATTGGACGCAAAGAAGATAGTCGCCCCTTTGAGATCATCCAGTTGCCCATTTCTGCCCACCGTGGTCTGCGCGGCGAAGTGTCCGGCCGTTTCGGCGTCGGCGAAGACGGGGGCCGTGAGTTCGGTTGGAAAAAATCCCGGTGCAATGGCATTGCTCATAATACCATATCGAGACCAGGCTTCGGCCATGGCTCGGGTGAGTTGGCAGATGCCTCCCTTGGAGGCGCCATAGGGTAGACCGTTGGCAAAGGCTCTGGATGACTGTAGGGAGGCAATGTTGAGGATTCGCCCATACCGTTGATTTTTCATGTCTTGTATGAATTCCCGGGTAAAGAAGAACGGGACAGACAGGTTCAGATTCAGGGTTTGGTCCCAAGTCTCAAGGGTGACTTTTTCTACAGGCTGTCTCGGATTGATACCGGCTGCATTGATGATCCCGCTGATCGGTCCGAATGGCTGTCTGCACCGGGCTGCAAGATCGCCCAGGCTTTCCCGATAGGTCAGATCACCGGTCACAAAAGCAGCCTGGTAACCGGCCTCGGTCAATTGATCGGCAACCTGGATCAGGGCGGTTTCTCTCCTTGCGATCAGGATTACCGAAGCCCCCGCTTCACACAGAAATCCGGCCATGGCGCGACCGATACCGGAACTGGCGCCCGTGACCACAAAGGCATGTCCCTCAAGGCTGAATTCGGTAATCAGAGAGGCCGGTTTCACACTGATACGGTATGACGGGATGGACTAAGCCCGTCTGCCAAGATCAAAGGATTCGTCTGGAAAATATTTGCCCAACCGGTCATCCCCCGTCATGGCATGACCATCCATCCCCTCTGCACGGGATATCCGGGCGGTCACTGCACCGACTTCCCGATTGGCCTCTTTCGTCATGCGTTGCCAGGTCAATACCTTGATGAATTTGCTGACGCTGAGTCCGCCCGTATAACGGGCCGCTCCCTTGGTGGGTAAAATATGATTAGTCCCTGAACATTTGTCGCCATAGGCAACGGTGGTTTGCTCCCCGAGGAACAATGAACCGTAGTTGCTCAGATTGTCGAGCCACCAGTCAAGATTTTCACACTGTACCTCGAGATGTTCCGGTGCATACCGGTCACTGACCTGAACGGCTTCATCGGGGGTATCCACCACTACAATTTCACCATAGTCACGCCAGGCACGATCAGCCGTCGCACGGTTTGGTTGCGGCAACCGGTTGATATAATTCGGCATCAGTTCGACCACCCGTTCAGCGAGTTCTGCGGAAGTGGTCACCAGCCAAGCGGGCGAATCCAGGCCGTGTTCAGCCTGCCCGACCAGATCAGAAGCGACAATATCGGGATCCGCTGTCTGGTCGGCAATCACCAGAATTTCGGTAGGGCCGGCAAAGAGGTCAATGCCGACTCTGCCGAACAGGATTCGTTTGGCTTCCGCGACAAAACGATTGCCCGGACCGACCAAAATATCAGCGGCATGTCCGGTAAACAGCCCAAAAGCCAGGGAGGCGATACCCTGTACACCGCCCAAGGCCAAAATGGTGTCAGCACCGGCAAGGTCTGCTGCATGGAGAATGGACGGATGAACGCCTCGTTCACCGTGCGTCGGTGAGCATGCGACGATATGCTTGACTCCGGCCACTTTCGCTGTGGTCACGCTCATGATTGCAGAGGCAATGTGTGCGTAGCGCCCGCCGGGGATATAACAGCCGGCGGTATTCACCGGAATCAATCGCTGACCGGCGAAAAGACCGGGCGAGAGCTCGTTTTCGAATTCCGTCATGCTGGCAAGCTGGCTTTCGGCAAAGCGCTTGACACGCATATGGGCAAATTCGATATCCTGTTTTTCCTGTGCGCTCAGGCTGTCTGAGGCGGCCCGGATGTCAGCCTTGCTGACAATGATGTCCTTGTCCCAGCCATCCATCTGACGGGCATATTCACGGACTTTCTGCTCCCCGGACCGTTCTATCTCCCGCAGCATTTGCTGAACGATTTGATGCGTGTCGTCCTCTCCGGTCGACGGTGTCTTGTTGGCTTTTTTTAAGATATGGACAGTCATCGTACACCCGTCATATCGAGGGTCAGGGGTTGGCAGCGAAATACTCGGGCAACCACAGGGCGATCTGCGGGAAAAAGATGATCAACAGCAGACCGATCATCTGGATTACCATGAATTGCATCATCCCTTTGTAGATATCTTTCAGGTCCCACTCCGGCACCACACCCTTGAGAAAATAGGCGGACAGCGCCACCGGTGGAGAGAGCCAGGCAGTCTGAAGGTTCACGGCGACCAGGATACCGAACCAGATCAGATTGAATCCCAGCTGATCGACCAGTGGCAACAAAACCGGGACAATGATCAGGACAATGGGCACCCACTCCAGCGGCCACCCCAGAATAAAGATCAAGGCCATCATCATGAACAAAATTGCGTACGGGGAAAGCTCCAGCGTCAGCAGATACTCGGTTAACATGGTCGGTGTCCCCAGTCGGGAAAACACTGCCCCAAAGAAATTGGATGCCGCCACGAGGATCAGGATCAACGCCGAAATTTCCAGGGTCTTGATCAATGCGTCACTAAAGCTTTTTCGGCTGATTTTGCGATAAGCGGCTGCCAGCAGGAAGGACCCGAATGCGCCCATCCCGGCCGCTTCGGTAGGCGTTGCAAATCCAAGCAGGATGCTGCCCAGTGCAAATCCGACCAGTGCAGCAGGGGGAACCAGTCCAAGGGCGAATTCTTTCCAGACGTAGGCCATCGACTCGGGTTGCAGGTCTTCGGGCAGTGGCGGGCCCAGTTTCGGATTGATCTGACAACGAATCAGCGCATAGCCGGTATACAAAAACGCCAGCATGAAGCCTGGGATAATGGCGGCCGCAAACAGGTCGGTCACCGGCACTTCCAGAATCGGCCCCATTACCACCAGCATGATGCTCGGAGGGATCAGAATACCGAGTGTACCCCCTGCGGTAATGGTGCCCGCCGCCAGTTGGACATCATAACCCGATTTATTCATGGTCTTGGCGGCCATGATGCCCAGTATGGTGACCGACGCACCGACAATACCCGTTGCTGCGGCAAAGATTGTCGAAACGAACAGCACGGCAATATAAAGCGCACCTCTTGTTCGCGAGAGGGTTAACTGAACCGCCCTGAACAATCTTTCCATCAAGCCGGCCTGCTCCATCAAAATACCCATGAAGATAAAGAGCGGCACCGCTGCCAGGGTCTGTTCCAGCATGACACCGGAAAACTGGAACGTCATGAGATAAAAGACCAATTCGCCGAATCCCCACAACCCAAACACCATCCCGAGGAAGATCAGGGTAAAGGAAATCGGGAAACCGATGAAGATGGCAAACAACATCACGCCAATCATGACCAGGCCAATATATTCGGGTGCCAGATTGGCGATAGATTCAATCATCAGACTGGCCACCTCCCACGGGTTGCTGCATAGAGACTTTTCAGGAATTCAGAAACGCCCTGGATCAACAGGAACAGAATACCGATGGGCAGCGCACTTTTGATCGGTCCCATATAAGGCATCCAGGCGGTGTCCATGCCTCTTTCACCGCGCACGATGGAGGTGGCGGCGTAATCAATCGACATCCACATGAACACGATCAGTCCCGGGAAATAAAACAGCAGATACAAGGTGGCATCGACTATTCCTTGTGTGCGGGGTGACCAGTTTCGGTAAATGAAATCAGCACGGATATGCACGCCCTTGGACAGGGCATAGCCTGCCCCCAGCATGAACAGCGCACCATAGAACATACGACTGATGTCATAGGCCCACATGGTCGGGGCGACAAAAAATTTACGGGCGATCACTTCATAGACCATGGCAAGGCACATCGGCAACAACAGCCAGCAGACAATCTTGCCGATCCACAGGCTCATGGTGTCAATCCAGCGAATTGGATTCGCCATCCAAGGCGGCATGTCCTCGGGCAATTTGTCCGGGTCTGCAGAACGGCGCTCGGCAATCAGTTCATCCGTGATTTCCAATTCATTGGGATCGATGTCGTCAGCCATGAAAGTAGTCTGAAGGGAATAATCCGGTTATCTTAACAGAAGGGGAACCATTTAACAGGAGGGATTTTCAAAATGACAGGGGAAAAACGAACCGTCCCGGTTCGCTAGAGATGTCATGCAGTCATCTGGCGGACCCGAGAGTCCGCCAGAACATCAAATTAATGAAGAATACGATAGACTGCCGTTATTGGCCTTTGGCGAACGCCTGACCCAGAGCCGCATTGGACGTTTGGGCACCTGCCCAGAACGGCACAGCGATTTCCGCAAACGCTTTCTGGGAATCCCAGACGGTTTTGAAAAAAGCGTTTTCAGCGGCATTTTTCTCAAGACTGGCCTTGGCTGCATTCATGTAAGCCGGGAAATAATCGGCGGGTGTATCGTGCAGGATCACGCCATGATTTTCGGTCAGATCTTTGAGCGCTTTGCCATTTTCGTAAATTCGATAGCTGAGCGAACGGATCAGTGATGCATCCGCCGCAATGTTCATCGCATTTTGCTGTGCCGGTGTCAGACTGTCCCAGACATCGCCGTTGATGTACATGTCGGCGTTGACCACGACCTGATGCAAGCCCTGCAGATAGTAGTGTTTCAGCACTTTCTGGAAACCGAATACACTGTCAGGCTTCGGGCAGCACCACTCAGCGGCATCAATCGTTCCCTTTTGCAGCGCGGGCAGGATATCACCCCCGCTCATGGCGACCGAGGCGACCCCAATATCCTTGTACGTTTGGCCGGGAATCCCAGGCGGTGTTCTGAAACGGTATTTTCTGAAGTCGTCCATGCTGTTGATCGGTTCCTTGAACCATCCCAATGCCTCCGGGCCGACCGGTTGCAGCATCAACCCATGAACATTCACCCCCATCTCATCCCATAACTGGTTATACAGTTCGCGACCACCGCCATTCATGAACCATGAGATGAAAGCGATATTGTCGATCCCCACACCGGCACCGGCAACCGGAGAGCCGAACAGCATGGCCGCCGGGTGTTGGCCCGACCAGTAATGTGTCCAGGCAAAGCCGGCTTCGACCAGTCCCTTGTCCACTGCATTGAGAATATCCCGGCCGCTGACGATGGCGCCATCAGGCAGCACCTCTATCTGGACCTCTCCATTGGTCAATGTTGCTACATTGTTGGCAAAGTCCTTCACCATGACAATTTCATCTGCCTTGGTCGGCAGCACAGATTGGACTCGAATCTTGATTGTTTCGGCGTTGACCAGACCGCTGCCTAGCATTGCCAGCCCGACCAGTCCGCCAGAAATCAGTTTTAAGGGTTTATACATCACTTCACTCCTAAGTTTTAGTGTAGTTGTTGAAAATTTCATGACCTCATAACACAGTCTGCTACCGATGATCACCTATCTGCCGTTCTGATGCCGCTCATTCGCGATCCCCAAACAGCCCAAGGGACAGGTCGCCCGATAGACAACCACCCGAGTGTCTATTTTGATATTGTCAGGAAAGTTGCTGGTAGCTTGGACATTTTTGTTATGTATGGCTCATTCTGACAGAATATCACGGAGTGTGCAATCACTCACTTTACTCACTTTACTTCGAATGGCATTGGCTTTGTGGGCTATAACGGCCGATTCTGGGAACGGCAGGTCCTGTTACCCGGTATGTTTTTCAAAGACCGGGGCCGGTCTTTAGTGATTGCACGGCTTTATTTAAGTCACCACCGCGAATTTGTCCGTCATTGGTATCGTCCGCCTTTGTTTTCTCGCACGGGGTGTTTGCCATTCAACTCGACAATGCCTGATCCAGTGCCAGCAGAATTTTCTCGACTTCACCGGTATCGCTGTAATGGACGAGGGAGAGTCGAACCACACCATCTTGTGTGTCAATCCCCAGATCTGACAGCAGTCGATGCGCATAAAAGTGGCCGTTTTCGGTGCCGATCTGCTGCGCCTGCATCGTGGCTGTAATCTGCCCTGTGCTGTGTTTCAGCGGTACGAATGCAATCGTGGGGGCACGATCATTGTCGGCGCAGGTGTGCTTGCCAAGCAATCGGATATCGGACCGGTTCGACAGATAATCGAGTATCGGGGTCGCAAGGTTGTTTTCGTGCTCGACAGTCAGCTGGTGAATGTGTTGCAGTTTCTCGTTGAGGCTGGCGGGTTGCCGTTTGAAATGATGATCATAGACCGCATCAAAATAATCCAGTACGCCACCGCAGCTGGCAACCTGTGCATGCTGGGGGCCCGCCGGATTGAACAGTTTCCCGCGATCATCCGTGTTGAAATAATGGCATTGTGGCGCCAGGATGTGATGGAGGTCCTGATTGACATACATGATTCCCTGATGCGGACCGAACACCTTGTACAGGCTGAACGCGTAGGCATCGATGCCTAACGCCTTGAGATCGCTGATATGATGGGGAGCATAGGCGACTGCATCAATGAAAACCCGGGCATTGGACCGTTGTTTGATCCCGGCCGTGATGGTCTCGACGGGATTGTTGGTGCCGACAATATTGGAGCAATGGGGGAAGAAAACCCAGGCAGTGCGCTCGGTGAGCAGCGGATACAATGTTTCCGGATCAAGCAGCCCACTTGCCCCGTCAACCGACCATTGTCGGATCCGCACCCCTTTTTCGGCGGCTTTCCTTCGCCATACCCCGCTGTTCGCTTCATGATCCTGATTGGTCACAATAATCTCGTCCCCTGCCTTGAGCGTGGCGCCCATCGCCTGGGCCATGACGTAGGTATTCATCGAAGTGGAGGGTCCGATGGTCAATTCAGATTCCTCAATGTTCAGTGCGGCACTCCAGCCCTGTATTGCCCGATCCATTGCCTGACCGGCCTGATGGGATGGCTTGTATTGCGCATAGGGCTGCACCCGGGTATGCCGGTTATAGTGTTCCATCACCGCATGGACCTGATCGGCGACATAGCTGCCGCCTGCATTGGAACAGAAAACGAATTGCGGATCTTCTTTGAGCTGAGCGAACTGGCTTCTCACAAAATCGATATCAAGGGCCATGACAGGTTGACGGGTCAGTGTTACAGATTGAAATTCAGAGGCAGACGGGAGCGGGCCATCCGACGGGTCAGGCAGTTTGATGTCGCGTGACAGTGGTTTTCATCCTCCGAAACCGGGCCGTGCCATCCCGAGATCGGCAAACAGGTATCATGTCGGTCTGATCCTCAGTGGGTGTCTTTCAAGATCAGTTCCGCACATTTCTCGCCAATCATGATGGTCGGGGCATTGGTATTCCCCGAGACGATACGTGGCATGATGGACGCATCGGCGATACGCAATTTCTGCACCCCATGTACATGAAGTTCGTGATCGACAACGGCGTCTTTGTCTCTCGCCGGCCCCATTTTGCAGGTGCCGACAGGGTGATAAATGGTCGTGGCGGTATTACGGGCGTGCTCAAGCAGCTGTGCGTCGGTTTGAATCGCACTGCCAGGGTCATATTCCTCCGTGATAAGGGGGGCCAGTGCCGGCATCCGGGCAATGTTTCTCGAAACCTTCATTCCGTCTATCGCGACTTGGCAGTCCTCATCCGTGGAAAGGTAGTTGGGCTCAATAGTGGGATGATCAAGTGGATTGTTCGAGACAATACGGACGGACCCGCGACTGGAGGGTCGCAATTGACAGACCGATGAGGTAAAGGCAGAGAATCGATGTGTGCCTTCACCCGGATTATCCGAACTCAACGGCTGGAAGTGGAACTGGATATCCGGTCGAGTCACACTGTCGTTCGACCGGGTGAAGATCGCGACCTGGCTGGCGGCCATGGTCATCGGTCCAGACCGGAAAAGCAGGTATTCGATACCCATCATGATCTGGCGCAGGGGATTGCTGATTTCATCATTCAAGGTCGGTTGTCGGCATTTATAGACGGCCCGGATCTGAAGATGGTCCTGCAGATTCCTTCCTACTCCCGGCAAGGCCACCTCGGTCTGAATGTTAAGTGGTCGAAGGTCCTGTGGATGACCGATCCCCGACAGTTGCAAAATCTGCGGCGAACCGATGGCACCGGCACACAAAACAGTCTCTATGTTTGCCTTGGCATAACAGCGTTGATTGTTCTGCAGAAATTCCACCCCTTCCACGGATCGTTCTTTCAGCGTCAGGCGAGTGACATGACAGTGTGTTTTGACGATCAGGTTGGAACGGCCGATTGTCGGTTTGAGATAGCCGACAGCGGTGCTGCACCGTCGTCCTTTGCCACTGGTCAGCTGGAAATACCCAACCCCTTCCTGGGTGGCGCCGTTGATGTCGTTGTTTTCAGGAATACCGGCCTGTCTGGCGGCCTGAATAAACGCATCCGTTATCTTTCTCCTGATTTTTATATCCGAGACCAGGATCGGTCCGCCGGTCCCATGATAGGCATCAGCCCCCCGTTCCTGATGCTCTGATTTCTTGAAATAGGGCAGGACTTCAGCGTAGCTCCATCCTGGATTGCCCGCAGCGACCCAGTCATTATAATCCTCCGGCTGCCCCCGGACATACAACAACCCGTTCAAAGAACTGGACCCACCCAGCACCTTCCCCCGGGGCCACTTGAGCTGTCTGCCATTGAGTCCCGGATCCGGGGTGGTGACGTAGCACCAGTCGAACGCCGGATTGTGCATGGTTTTGAAGTAACCGACCGGGATGTGGATCCAGGGATTGGAGTCCCGTTTTCCGGCTTCCAGCAGCAACACCCGTTTCCCCGGGGACTCACTCAATCGGTTGGCGATGACGGCCCCTGCGGAACCGGCACCGATGACGATATAATCGTAATGCTGTTCAGAATCGGCCATGAAAGGGTAAAGTTCGATTGGGAAAAGTCTATTATGACAAATTTATCTCGAACAAAACACGGGGTGATTTGCTGAAAGCGAATGGAAACTGCGCTTTGGCCATGTCACCGTCATGACCTGGGTGCTGACCGCAGACCGTTTCAGACGATGCCGTTGAAACCGGGCCATCCTGTCAATGAGTGCACGAGAATCCAAGCAGCAAAGGAGATTGATATCACGACTTTAAAACGATCAACGAAGACCGCATATTTGTTTTATAATGTGCGCTTTATCCATTGATTCTGACCCATGCAGACTGATTTAACCATTTCCGATGAGGCAGTGACGAGAGTCAACCAGTTGCTGTCGACCAAAGACAATCCCAATCTGATGCTAAGAGTTTATATTCAGGGCGGGGGCTGTTCCGGTTTTCAGTATGGTTTTCAGTTTGATGCTGATCAGCAGGATGATGATATCGCGATCAAACACCAGGGAATCAAGATTGTGGTCGATATGCTCAGTCTGCAATATCTCTCCGGCGCTGAGATTGATTATAAGGATGATATTATGGGCAGTCGGTTTCTGGTGAATAATCCGAATGCGAGCACCACCTGTGGTTGTGGCTCATCTTTCTCGATCTGAAGTCTCCGATAACATCACAATCACTGTTTTTTGGAGACAGGCTCTTGAGCTTGAGCCAACCGTCCCCATATTGCCGCCAACTTGTGCAAACTCCCAACAACGCTATTAGATGATGAACAAAGCAGAACATGAGGTGATCGAACAAACAGGGGCAACAGAAGAAACGCAGAGCAATGGGACAGGTGATGATACTCGATCTCACCGCAATCAGGACTGCCAGGACGAGGATGGCCATCAGAATCTTTCTGAAGAGGCGCTGTCGGACGCAGACGCGCATTCGGAGGATTCCCAGCAAGCGGTGCAACCGGACAGTGAAAATTACTCGATGGAGACATTGCTTGATCAACTCAACGAGGCGAACGAGCAGATTGAGGAGATGAAGAGTGGGTTTCTGCGTGCCAAGGCCGATGTGGAAAATATTCGCCGTCGCAGTCAAAATGAAATTGTCTCGGCACGGAAATTTGCCATTGAAGGATTTGCCCAGGAATTGCTGAGCGTCAAGGACAGTCTGGACCAGGCAGCCAAAGTCGAGTTAGATCAAACTCAGGGTGAAGCAGTCACACGGATGAAAGAGGGTCTGGAACTGACGCTCAGGCAACTGGAGACGGTGTTCGGTAAATTTTCAGTCACCGAAGTGGATGCGGCGCCTGGCGTCAAGTTCAATCCCGAATTTCATCAGGCGATCAGTATCGTTCCCGGCGGAGAAATAGAACCGGATCATATTGTCGATGTGATGCAAAAGGGGTTTGTCCTGAAGGACCGCCTGCTGCGCCCCGCAATGGTGGTTGTGGCACAGCCAGAATAGTGGATCGCCAAAAACCCTTGTTATTCAATCATTAAACCTTATATCAGAATCAGTTTAGTATTCAGCCTTACCAGAGGATCACAAAATGTCAAAAATTATCGGTATTGATCTAGGGACGACCAATTCCTGCGTATCAGTGATGGAGGGGTCGGCCCCCAAAGTCATCGAAAACAGTGAGGGCGATCGGACGACCCCCTCTATTGTTGCGTTCACCAAGGATGAAGAGGTCTTGGTCGGGCAATCTGCAAAGCGTCAATCGGTCACCAATCCGCAAAACACGATTTTTGCGGTGAAGAGGCTGATCGGGCGTCAGTTTCAAGAGAAGGTGGTACAAAAGGATGTGGACTTGATGCCCTATAAGATTGTCAAGGCAAAGAATGGGGATGCCTGGGTTGAGGCGGGCGGCAAGCAAATGGCCGCGCCCGAGATTTCGGCGCGTATTTTGCAGAAGATGAAAACCACGGCCGAGGATTATCTCGGCGAAGCGGTCAGCGAAGCGGTCATTACGGTGCCGGCCTACTTCAATGATTCGCAGCGTCAGGCGACCAAGGATGCGGGTAAGATTGCGGGTCTTGAAGTCAAGCGGATTATCAACGAACCCACGGCGGCTGCCCTGGCGTATGGAATGGACAAGGCCAAAGGGGACCGCAAGATCGTGGTTTATGATCTGGGGGGAGGGACGTTTGATGTGTCGGTCATTGAGATTGCCGAAATTGAAGGGGAACATCAGTTTGAAGTGTTGTCGACCAACGGGGATACGTTTCTCGGCGGGGAGGATTTTGATCGACGCTTGATCGACTATCTTGCCGATGAATTCAAAAAGGACCAGAGCATGAACCTGCGGGGGGATCCCTTGGCGATGCAGCGACTGAAGGAGGCGGCCGAGAAAGCGAAAATCGAGTTATCCTCAAGCATGCAGACCGAGGTCAATCTGCCCTACATCACGGCGGATGCCAGTGGTCCCAAGCACCTCAACATGAAGTTGACCAGAGCCAAGCTGGAATCGCTTGTCGAGGGGTTGCTGCAGCGCACCCTGGAGCCGTGCAAAATAGCACTGAAAGATGCCGGACTGAGCGCTTCGGAAATCAATGATGTTATTTTGGTTGGTGGCCAGACCCGCATGCCCAAGGTGCAGGAGGTGGTGGAAAATTTCTTTGGCAAGGAGACGAGGCGGGATGTCAATCCGGATGAAGCGGTGGCCATGGGGGCGGCAATTCAAGGCGGTGTGCTCGGTGGTGATGTCAAGGATGTTCTGCTGTTGGATGTCACGCCGCTGTCGCTTGGCATTGAGACACTGGGCGGGGTGATGACCAAGCTGGTTGACAAAAACACCACGATACCGACCAATACCAGTCAGGTTTTTTCTACTGCGGAAGACAACCAAGGCGCGGTCACGGTGCATGTCCTTCAGGGTGAACGTGAAATGGCCAGTGGCAACAAGTCGCTGGGTCGATTTGACCTGACCCAGATTCCACCTGCCCCCAGAGGGATCCCGCAAATTGAGGTATCGTTCGATATTGATGCCAATGGGATTCTCAATGTATCGGCCAAAGACAAGGCGACGGGGAAGGAAAACAAAATCGTGATCAAGTCCAGTTCCGGCCTGTCTGATGACGAAATTGAAAAGATGGTCCGTGATGCGGAGGAGCATGCCGATGAAGACCGCAGGGCGAGAGAGTTGGTCGATGCGCGCAATCAGGGTGAGACGATCATTCATGGTGTGCAGAAATCCATGGCCGAGCTGGGTGACAAGCTTGACCCGGGAGAAAAGACCGGCATCGAGTCTGCGATTGGTGAACTGGAAGCGGTTATGACAGGCGATGACATTGAGGCCATCAAGGCGAAAACAGAGGCATTGACGCAGGCAAGCCATAAACTTGCCGAGCAGATCTATACCCAGGCCCAGGCAGAACAGCCTCAAGGCGATGCCGGAAATCAGTCCAATGCCGAATCCCCGGACGATGATGTGGTCGATGCTGAATTCGAAGAAGTGAATGAAGATGACAAGAAATCCTGACCCCGTGTAACTGCCAGAAGTAACATCGGAGCGGGATCATGATCCCGCTCTTTTGTGTGAGCCGACTATGTCAAAGAGAGATTACTACGAAGTTCTGGGGGTCAGCCGAAGTGCCAGTGATGATGAGCTGAAAAAGGCTTATCGGCGGTTGGCGATGAAACATCACCCGGACCGCAATCAGGGCAGCCCCGATGCGGAGCGTAAATTCAAGGAGGCCAAGGAGGCCTATTCGGTCTTGGGAGATACCAAGAAGCGAGCGGCTTATGATCAATTCGGCCATGCCGGCGTGGACCCGTCCAGTGGTATGGGTGGAGGAGGAAGTGGATTTGGCGATATTTTCGGCGATATTTTCGGCGATATTTTCGGGGCGAGTGGCGGAGGCCGGCGTCGCAACCGTGGTTCGGACTTGCAGTACAATCTTGAGTTGACGCTCGAGGAAGCCGTCCAGGGGACTGAAAAGAAAATACGCATCCCCAAGCTGGTCAGCTGTGCGACCTGCAAGGGATCGGGGTCGCGACCGGGTTCGACCCCCCAAACATGCGGAACCTGTCATGGACAGGGGCAGATCCGGATGCAGCAAGGTTTCTTTTCGGTCCAGCAGACCTGTCCCCAGTGTAAGGGACAAGGTCGGGTCATTGCCGACCCCTGTTCATCGTGCAGCGGACAAGGAACGGTACGTGAAGAGAAAACACTGTCCGTCAAAATTCCGGCGGGAGTGGACCAGGGCGATCAGGTCCGGTTGTCCGGTGAAGGTCAAAACGGTGGGGCGGGGACCACACCGGGCGATCTTTATGTGCAGGTCATCGTCAAGCAGCATCCGATATTTGAACGGGATGGTGATAACCTGTATTGTGAGGTGCCGGTGAGTCTGACCAAGATGGCACTGGGTGGTGAGGTTGAAGTGCCGACCCTGTCCGGACGGGCAAATCTGAAGATCCCTGCGGAAAGTCAGTCGGAAAAGACCCTCAGGTTGCGTGGTAAGGGCGTGCGTAATGTACGCAACGGGAATCAAGGAGACCTGTATTGTAAAGTGGTCGTTGAAACGCCGATCAACCTGACCCGGCAGCAGAAGGAACTGTTGCGGCAACTCGAAGACAGTCTGGTCGCCGGTGGCCATCGTCATTCACCGCGCAGCGAGCGGTGGACGGACAAGATAAAATCCTTTTTTGATGATCTCGTGACATGACGTCGGGCACCGGGTTCAGGTCTTGCAAGTAACCTCCACCGAGTTGCCCGGGGTCGTGGTGCTTACACCGACCGTGTATCATGATGATCGTGGTTTTTTTGCAGAGACGTTTAACCAGTCGACCTTTGCCCGGGCCGGGTTGCCGGAACATTTTGTACAGGACAATCACTCCCGTTCCAGTTACGGGGTTTTGCGCGGATTGCATTATCAATACCCCCAGTGGCAGGGTAAGCTGGTCAGAGTGGTCAGTGGGGAGATCTTTGATGTTGCGGTGGATATCCGATGCGATTCGCCGCATTATGGGAACTGGGTGGGCGTCTATCTGGATACCGACAACAAGCAACAACTGTACGTTCCTCCGGGGTATGCACACGGTTTTTGCGTGGTCAGTGAGGTGGCCGATGTGATCTACAAGTGCACGACGCGATATCATCCCGCACAGGATGCCGCGGTGAGATGGGATGATCCGGCGATTGGGATCGACTGGCCTGTCAGCCAGCCGGTGGTCTCCCACAAAGACAAGACGGCACCGTTGTTGTCGCAGGTGCAACTGACATGAGGGTTTTGATTTTCGGTAAAAACGGACAGTTGGGTCGACAGCTGGTACAGGCCTTCGCCGGGTATGACCACCATGATGTCATCCCGGTGGGTTCGTCAGAGATCGATTTGTCCCAAACCGGGGAAATTGCCCCGTTCGTGACCCGGATCGGCGCTGACTGGGTTATCAATGCGGCCGCCTATACTGCCGTGGACAATGCGGAGGATGATGTTGAACGGTGTTTTTCCGTTAATGCGGCCGCTCCTGAAGCAATGGCTTCGGCCTGCGCTGCGATGGGTTCGAAACTGATTCATTATTCCACCGATTATGTGTTTGATGGCTGCGCCGGTGCGCCTTACAAGGAGACACATCAGACCAATCCGCAAAATGTCTATGGTCGCAGCAAGCTGGCGGGAGAGCAGGCAACACTGGGACAGTATCCGGATGCGATCATTCTGAGAACCGCTTGGATCTACTCGCGACATGGACATAATTTCGTCAACTCGATGTTGCGACTGGCCACGGAAAGATCACACCTCAATATCGTCAGTGATCAGTATGGCAGTCCGACTTCAGCGGCTGAGCTGGCACAGGTGACCCTCGAGATCGTCAGGGGCCTTGAGGCAGGCCGGTATGAGCATCACGGGGGCATTTTCCATGTAACCGGCTCAGGGCAGGCCAGTTGGTATGAATTCTGCCGTCAGATCATGAAAGCGTCATGCAATGACAGGGTCACGGTCCACCCGATTGTCTCGCAGGATTATCCCACTCGGGCGGCTCGTCCCGGTTATTCGGTGTTGGATAACCAGAAACTGTGGGATGTCTATGGGCAACGGCTGCCGGACTGGCGTGTCTCGCTGCAACAGTGTTTTTAAATCTGTCGGCTCGGGTAACGCAACGCCCGGTTGCCGCCTGTCGACTGCCTGATGTGTGAATCACGAAGTGCTGCGGCGCTGGCCGAACAGGGCCTTTTCCACCGGAAGATGCCGGATTTTGTGCCGAGAGCGGCGCAGCAGGAAATGGCGCGCTGTGTCGAAGAGACGATCGTACACCAGGGCTCCCTGGTAGCCGAGTCGGGGACCGGCACCGGCAAGACCTTTGCCTATCTGGTGCCCTTGCTCCTGTCGGGTAAAAAAGCGATTGTTTCCACCGCGACCAAACATCTCCAGGAGCAGATATTTTCAAAAGACCTGCCTCTGGTGGCCCGTTTGTTGGGCCAAGATGTCAAGGCCCGGCTGCTCAAGGGCAGAGCCAATTACCTGTGCCGTTATCGACTCGGGCAATATGTCCGGCAAACTGATCTGATGGCAAAGGAAAACCGCCACTCATCGGTAGTGATCGAAAAGTGGGCTGTTCGCACGACCACCGGAGACATCAGCGAGGTCACCGGGGTCAATGAGGACTCACCCATATGGAAACAGGTTACTTCCACTGCGGAAAATTGCCTTGGCGGGCAGTGTCCCGACTACGACCGGTGTTTTGTGAAGAAGGCGCGGTACAAGGCGATGGAATCGACCGTGGTGGTGGTCAACCATCACCTGTATTTTTCTGACCGGACGCTCAAAACGGATGGATTCGGCGAGTTGCTTCCGAACCACGAAGTGGTCGTTTTCGATGAAGCACACCATATAGCCAAAACCGCGTCGCAATTTTTTGGGTTTTCAATTTCGAATTACCAGATGCTGGATTTGATGAAGGATATCGTGGCCACCGGAGAGAACGAGGGAAGCGGGGTGAATTTCTCGGCCACGACGTCATCTCTGGAACAGCTGATCACCCGACTTCACCACCATCTGACCCATCTCAAGTCTCCGGCGATCGAGTTTTCTGCTATCCAGACCGAGCAGTCCGAAGCTATTTTGGATGCGATACAGCGTGGCCTTGACAAGTTGGAGCAGGCTCTGGATCAGGCAAAGGGGGTGGGAGAGGGCGTTAACCGGTGCCATGACCGGTGTCTTGAGCTACAAAACAAGCTGGATCAATGGTGGAGAGGGACCGACCGACAAACCATTCGCTGGGTATCCGTATCCGGTCGCCGTTTCAGTCTCGTCGCGACTCCGCTCAGTGTCCGAAACCAATTCAGGGAACTGATCGCGGTGCCGAAGGTCTCGTGGATATTCACTTCGGCGACCTTGGCGGTGGGAGAGGATTTTTCGGCTTTTTGTGCCCCGCTTGGTTTGGATGAGGCGGAGTTGAAACAATGGCCGAGTCCGTATTGTTTCGAAAGTCACAGTCTGCTTTATTTGCCTCCATCGATGCCGGATCCGCGTACGGCAGAATTTGCGGATGCGCTGACGGAGCAGATTCAGCTATTGACCGAAGCGAGTCGCGGGCGGGCCTTTTGCCTGTTTACCAGTTATGCCATGATGGCAGGGGTGTGTCGCCGACTCAGGCCACTGACCCGGTTTCCGGTGCTTGTCCAGGGCGAGGCGGCGAAACAACGATTGCTGAATCAGTTTGTCCGATCGACGGACTCGATATTGCTGGGAACCACCAGTTTCTGGGAAGGCGTGGATGTTAAAGGCCCATCGCTCAGTTGTGTCATCATTGACAAATTACCCTTTGCCTCACCCAGAGATCCGGTATTGAAAAGCAAGTTACGGGACTGCGAGGAACGGGGTAAAAATCCGTTTATGGACATTCAGGTGCCTGATGCCGTGATCATGTTCAAACAAGGGGCAGGACGGCTGATCCGGTCAGAACAGGATCAGGGTGTGCTCGTTGTGTGTGATTCGCGGATCAACACCAAGCACTATGGGCGATTGTTTCTCCAGAGTCTGCCACCGATGCCGAGAACGGATTCGATTGAAGCGGTGCGCGGGTTTTTGAGCGACCTCTGACCTGTGAATATTCTTGCTATTGAAACGGTCACATCCGCCTGTTCGGTGGCACTTTGCTATCAGAATGAAGTGTCTCAGAAAAGGGTTATGGATCCGACCGGGCATTCAAAACATGTCCTCAACATGGTTCGCTCATTGTGTGCGGACTTTGCAATCCGTCTTGGTGACCTGGATGTCATTGCGGTGGATGTCGGGCCAGGATCGTTTACCGGGGTGCGGATCGGTATCGGTGTCGCGCAGGGATTGGCTTATGGCGCGGATATTCCCGCGGTCGGTATTGTATCCCTGGAGGCGTTGGCCGTGACGGTTGACAGGGCGCTGGTGGTGCCGGCACTCGATGCCAGAATGAATCAAATCTATTTTGCCTGCTATGAAACAGAGGCGTATTCGGTGGTGCCGAAAGTGGCTTTGTCTGTCGACTATCCCAATGAGATTGATCTCGACCCGCAGGGCCGGACAGTGATTGGTCTGGGCAGTGGGTGGGACCGGTATGAAGATCAGATGCGGGCGTGTTTTCCCAACGGGCAGGTCAAGTACTGTCCATCACGATATCCGGAAGCCCGGTTTGTGGCAGGCATTGCCGACAAGAGAGGACCTGAACATCATCTCTGTGCGACCCAACTGACAGCCTGTTATGTCCGCAACAAGGTGGCCCATCCGGGTGCCGTCACCGCGAATGACAGCGGTCCGTGAAGTTTCGGTGAGACGCAATGTGGTATTCAGCCCAGCAGAATTTCCCTGACGAACCGCGTGCCGAAATAACCCAATACCAAGAGGATAAAACTGGCGACGGTCCATTTTGCGGCACTTTCCCCCCGCCACCCGAAGAATCTGCCGCATAACAACAGGCACCCGAAACTGAACCAGGCAAGCACCGACAGGATAATGTGGTGATTAAAGACAAGTGGTTTTCCATAGTGTTGCCATGTCAGCAGACTGCCCATCAGGAGATTGACGGTGAGCAGGAAAAATCCGGCACCAATCATCCAGAACAGATTCGATTCCATGGTTTCCACGGCCGGCAAAAACTGAAGCTGGGTCACCGGACTTGGCTTGTGTAACTGTTTTTCCTGGATGAACAGCAAGACGGCTTGGGCAAATGCGATGCACAGCATGCCGTAGGCAGGCAGCGCGATGATCACATGCCAGGTCAATCCATGCGTCAATTGACTGGAAACCGAGATTTGTCCTGGATTGACGTAGCCGGCAATCAATCCGATCAATCCAATCGGAATCAAGATAATGCCCAGATTCAAAGTCCGCTTGAAAAACGACAACAGAAGATACAGGATGACCGACATCCAGGCGGTCAAGGACACGATCAGGCCAAGGGACAGGTGGGTACCGGCGGAATCGGACCCGCTGTAGAGTGTTGCCGTATGGAGCATGATACACAACGCAACGCAGGCACGCAGGATGCGTGCCTGATTGACCGGGGGCAGTCGGGATGACCGGATCTTGGCAAAGGTCACTGCACCACTGGCAAAATAGCAAAATAGCGTCATTAGGAATAAAATGCGCATTTTTCCATCGAGTTGTTGTATTAAGATTGTGCCACGTATCCGTTAGCGAGAATTATACACCCAACCGTTGTTTCCCCGTGGTGTTATGGTGATAACACCCGATAACTGATTTTCAAAGAAATGTTTAGTCAACTCAGCGATAAGCTTAAAAGTGCTTTCAAACAGCTCAGCGGTCGAGGAAGACTGACTGAATCCAATATTGTTGAGGCAATGCGCGAGGTACGTGTCGCCTTGCTGGAGGCCGATGTTTCTCTGGCAGTGACCAAGTCATTTGTTGCCAGTGTCCGGGCCAAGGCGGTGGGCCAGGAGGTCTTAGGCAGCCTGACGCCGGGACAGGCGGTGATCAAAGTGGTCAAGGATGAACTGGTACAGTTGATGGGCGCAGAGCATCAGGGACTGAACCTGTCGGCCCGCCCGCCGGCAGTGGTGTTTGTTGCCGGATTGCAGGGTGCGGGCAAGACCACTACGGTCGGCAAGTTGGGCTGTCTGCTGAAAGATCGCGAGAATAAATCCGTCATGGTGGCCAGCGCGGATGTCTATCGGCCGGCGGCGATCGAGCAGTTGAGAATACTGGCCGACCGTCATGACCTCGATTTTTTCCCGAGTGACAGGTCTCAAAAACCCATCGAAATCGCGACCCAGGCAGTCGATCAGGCGAGAAAGACGGGGATGGATGTCGTGATATTGGATACGGCCGGACGTCTTCATGTTGATGAAGCGATGATGGATGAAATCAAGGCATTGCATAAGGCGGTGAATCCGGTGGAGACACTGTTTGTCGTTGACAGCATGACCGGTCAGGATGCGGTACACAGTGCCAAGGCTTTCAACGATGCCCTTGCGCTGACCGGTGTGGTGTTGACCAAAACAGATGGAGATGCGAGAGGCGGAGCGGCGCTGTCGGTCAGGGAAATCACCGGCAAGCCGATTAAATTTATGGGAACGGGAGAAGCCATGGATGCACTCGAACCGTTTCATCCGGACAGGGTTGCCTCGCGCATTTTGGGCATGGGAGATGTACTTTCTCTGGTCGAGGAAGTGGAGCGCAAGGTGGACCATGACCAGGCACAGAAACTGGCGGTCAAACTGAAAAAGGGAAAGGCCTTTGACCTGGAGGATTACCGGGAGCAGATGATTCAGATGGAAAAGATGGGGGGGATAACAAGCATGATGGACAAGCTGCCCGGCATGAATCGAGTGCCGCCCAAAGCACTGCTCAATCAGTTTGGGGACGAACAGACGAAAAAAGCGGTGGCCATTATTGGTTCCATGACCCCGCATGAGCGGAAATTTCCGGCCGTGTTGCGCGGCACCCGGAAAAAAAGGGTGGCGGCGGGGTCCGGTACCCGGATACAGGATGTCAACCAGTTGCTCAGGCAATTCATGCAACTGCAAAAAGTAATGAAAAGAGCACAGAAGAAAGGCGGCATGAGAGGTGTCATGAACCAGCTCAGGGGTAATGGAATGCCCGGGATGCCATTTTAAGGATACGGGTCGTCAGTCGGCGTCACAAGGCCCATATCGGCCAACAGGATCAATTGTGCAAATGTTTGGAATCTTGGATAGAAAATCGCTATACTCGTTGCAGATCAGTTTTGATGAGTCCGTATGTCAATGCGGGCTTTTTTTTCGGTATGAGGACAGATGGTGGCACAGACTTTAACAGGAGCTGATATCCTGGTTCGTTGTCTACAGGACGAGGGAATAGAGTATATTTTCGGCTATCCGGGCGGTGCGGCGTTGCACATATATGATGCGATTTACCGCCAGGATCAGGTCAAACACATTCTGGTGCGTCATGAACAAGGTGGCGCGCATGCTGCAGACGGTTATGCGCGTTCCACAGGCAAACCGGGTGTGGTTCTGGTGACCTCGGGGCCGGGTGTCACGAACACGGTGACCGGTATCGCGACGGCTCACATGGATTCCATTCCCATGGTTGTCATCAGTGGTCAGGTGCCCTCCGGATTGATCGGTGATGATGCTTTTCAGGAAGTTGATACCGTCGGCATTACCCGGCCCTGTGTGAAACATAATTTTTTGATCAAGGATGTCAATGACATTGCAGAGACAATGAAGAAGGCTTTTTTCATTGCGATGTCCGGACGGCCCGGTCCGGTGGTGGTTGATGTGCCCAAGGATGTCACTGCCCATGTAACGCAATACACCTATCCAGCGACGGTCGAGATGCGTTCTTATCGGCCAAAAACAAAAGGGAACACCAAGCAAATTACCAAGGGTATCGAGCTGTTGTTGCAGGCCAAGAAACCGATCATCTATACCGGTGGCGGTGTTGTGATCGGAGATGCCTCAGTCCCCTTGCGGAAGTTGATTGACTTGCTTGGATATCCTTGTACCAGCACCTTGATGGGGCTGGGTGCGATTCCTGCTTCCAGTCCGCATTTTCTGGGTATGCTCGGGATGCACGGGACCTACGAATCCAACATGGCGATGTATGAATGTGATGTCATGTTTGCAGTGGGGGCCCGATTTGATGATCGTGTTACCGGTGATCTTGAGAAATTTGCACCGCATGCCCGGATCGTTCAGGTGGACATCGATCCATCTTCCATTGGCAAGAATGTATCGGTTGAAGTGCCGATCGTTGGTGACTGTGCCAACGTGCTGGATGAGATGACCGCCAGGTTGACAGGTCGGCTGGATGAAATTGATCGTCGCTGTATTGATCTTTGGTGGAAGCAGATCAATCAGTGGAAGGGGCTGGATTCGCTTGCCTACGGTGGCAGTGACAAGGTGATCAAGCCACAATATGTGGTTGAAAAAACGCTCGAACTAACCGATGGGGATGCCTTCATCACGTCGGATGTGGGGCAACACCAAATGTGGGCGGCACAGTACTATACTTTCGAAAAGCCTCGACGGTGGATCAACTCGGGTGGGCTGGGAACCATGGGATTCGGTTTGCCCGCCGCCATCGGCGTGCAGCTTGCCCATCCTGACGAAGTGGTGGTCTGCATCACGGGCGATGCCAGTATCATCATGTGTATTCAGGAACTGTCAACCTGTCTGCAATATGGCTTGCCGATCAAGGTGATCAATCTGAATAATCGGTATATGGGCATGGTCAGGCAATGGCAGGAATTTTTCTATGACCGTCGCTATTCCCATTCCTATATGGATGCGCTGCCGGATTTTGTCGCGCTGGCGGAGAGTTTCGGGCATGTCGGCATGCGGATCGAAAAACCGCAGGATGTCGAAGCGGTGCTGGCAGAAGCCCTGTCGATGAAGGACCGTTTGGTGTTTATTGATGTGGTGACGGACCATACCGAGAATGTCTATCCGATGATCGCGGCCGGCAAGGGGCATAACGAGATGGTGCTCAAGCCCGAACAAGGCGACAGTCAACAGGAAAGGGAATTGGCCTAATGAGACGGATTATTGCGGTGTTGCTCGAAAATGAAGCCGGTGCGCTGTCTCGTGTGGCGGGATTGTTCTCGGCCCGGGGATACAACATTGAATCATTGACGGTGGCCCCCACCGATGATGCCTCCCTTTCGAGAATGACTATCGTGACCAGCGGGACCGATGCGGTCATAGAGCAAATTACCAAACAACTCAACAAACTGGTTGATGTGGTCAAGCTCAGTGACCTGACCGAAGGCCGTCATTTGGAAAGGGAACTGATGCTGGTCAAGGTCACCGCGATTACCAGCGAGCAAAGACAGGAAATGAAACGGCTGGTGGATATTTTCAGAGGTCGGATCATCGATGTGACCGAGGCCACCTATACCTTGGAGATGACGGGCAACAGTAGTAAGGTGGATGCCTTTTTGGAAGCATTGTCACTTGTCGATATCATCGAAGTAGTGCGTTCTGGCGTCTCCGGGATCGGGCGCGGAAAACGTGCCCTGAAAGTGTAAAATCATTACCATTCGATCGTACCCGTGTCGACCTGCTCTTCGTCAAACAGGCTGGACGGATGACAAAGACGAATGAACCCCTAAACCAATTGATCCAGGAGAAGAAATGAAAGTATTTTACGATGAAGATGCCGATATTGAACTGATTAGCAAAAAGCGGGTGGCCATCATCGGATACGGCTCACAAGGACATGCCCATGCCAATAATCTCAAGGACAGTGGCGTGGATGTGGTCGTCGGTCTGCGCGAGGGTTCCGACAGCCGGGCCAAGGCCACCCAGTCGGGACTGGCGGTTGCGAATGTTGCCGAAGCAGTTTCCCAGTCAGATGTTGTGATGATGCTGTGTCCAGATGAACTGATGAGCACGATCTACCGTTCGATCGAGGCGCATTTCAAGCAAGGCGCCACCTTGGCTTTCGCCCATGGATTTAACATTCATTTCGGTTATATCAAGCCGCGTGATGACCTGAATGTGATCATGATCGCGCCCAAAGGTCCCGGCCATTTGGTTCGGTCCACGTTTGAGCGAGAAGCCGGAGTGCCTTGCCTGGTGGCGATCGAACGGGATGCCACGGGTGATGCGTTGTCTATCTCACTGGCTTATGCCTCCGGCATCGGTGGCGGGCGGGCGGGGATCATTGAGACCACGTTCAAAGAAGAAACGGAAACCGACCTGTTCGGTGAGCAGGCGGTGTTGTGCGGTGGAGCCACCTCATTGGTTCAGGCCGGGTTTGAAACACTGGTCGAAGCGGGGTATGCCCCCGAGATGGCTTATTTTGAATGTTTGCATGAGTTGAAGTTGATTGTCGATTTGATGTATGAAGGCGGTATTGCCGATATGCGCTATTCGATTTCCAATACTGCCGAGTTTGGTGATCTGACCCGGGGGCCCCGGATTGTGAATGAGCAGACCAAGGCGGAAATGAAGAAAATATTGAGTGAAATCCAGTCTGGTGAGTTTGCCCGGGAGTGGATGGATGAGAATGCAGCCGGCGGCCGACGGTTTCCTGAACTGAGGCGAAAGGCACAGGAGCATCAGATCGAGGAAGTGGGCAAGCAGCTTCGGTCCATGATGACCTGGATTGGAGAGAACAAGATTGTGGATAAATCGAAAAACTGATGTTTCCACGCCATGTCCACGTCCTTTCTCCGTGTCCCGGAACGCCCGGGAGACCGTTGTGGTGTCGGGCTAATCACCGTGATTCCCTGAAATACGATCATCGAGACCCGAACCCGTCATGAAACGTGTCCACTATCCGATCATTGCCAAGGAAGGCCATGTGCATATTGCGATTGCGCTGGGCTGTGGCTGTTTGGCGAGCTGGTTGTGGGGGGGCGGTTCCGTGATTGTCTGGTTGCTGGTCCTGTTTGTTGTCCAGTTCTTTCGCGATCCCAAAAGACGCATCAGTACTGAGAAGGGCGCGGTGATCTCTCCGGCCAGCGGCAAGATCGTGGCGGTTGGAAAGGCGGAAAATCCTTATCTGGACGGGGTCGAGTCGCTACGGGTCAGTGTTTTCATGAATGTGTTCTCGGTTCACTCAAATTTGATTCCGATTGCCGGTACGGTCAAGGGCATATGGTACCACGCAGGCAAGTTTCTCAATGCCGCCTTGGACAAGTCATCGTCTGAGAATGAGCGCAACGCGATATGGATACGGACACAAGGAGGGGATGATATAATCTGCGTTCAGATCGCCGGATTGATTGCCCGGCGGATTCTTTGTTACGTCAAGAAGGGAGAAGAGGTCGAGATCGGACAACGGTACGGTTTTATCCGTTTCGGATCCCGGGTCGATATATATATGCCTTTAACCACCAAACTGACCGTCCAACTGGATCAGAAGGTCGAATCCGGAAATGATGTGCTCGGGTTTGTAACTGCCGGTAATGCAGGGTAGAAATTGAAAGGTAATGGCAGAGAAAGACGATTCGACGATCGGCAATAAGGGAATCTATTTTCTTCCGAGCCTGTTTACCACCGCCGGCCTGTTTTTTGGATTTTATGCCATCATCCAGGCCACCCATGGTAACTTCGATAAGGCAGCGGTCGGCTTGTTCATCGCCATGATTATGGATGGACTGGATGGCCGGGTGGCGAGATGGACCAATACGGCGAGCGACTTCGGGAAGGAATATGACAGTTTGGTTGACCTGGTTGCGTTTGGATTGGCGCCAGCCCTGGTGATGTATTTCTGGTCGTTGCAGTACCTTGGCAGGATCGGTTGGCTGATTGCGTTTTTGTATGCCGCCGCCACCGCGCTGAGACTGGCCCGATTCAATACGTTGACCATCAAAAACGACCGCTATTTTTATGGCCTCGCCTGTCCGGCTGCAGCGGCCTTTGTGGTCTTTTGGGTATGGAATTTTTTTACCATGGAAACCAGCGGCCAATCGATGCCCTGGCCCAGTGCGGTGGCGACATTGACCATGGCCGTATTGATGGTCAGTAATGTCAAGTTTCGCAGTTTCAAGGATTTTGATTCGAAAAATAAAATTCCCTTTGTGGTGTTGATCATTTTGTTGCTGGCGTTTGTGCTGGTGTTTTTTGATCCACCCCGAGTGTTGTTTCTGATGTCACTGGCATATGTCCTGTCCGGACCGGTCGGATGGTTGCTCAGGCGACGCAAAGGGATCAAGGAGAATCCGGCTTTCCTGCCCGACGAAGATGAGGAAGCGGGAGGCGACACCAAGTAGGCGGTCCAATGTGACGTCGGATTGGGTTGTCTGAGGAGCAGTGCATCAAGCTGGGTCACTGGTGTGTCAAGGTGTCTGTCTCGGGTTGCGTGTTCTGGTTGCTGTCTTCTCAACATGGTGAGGGCCAGGCGCGGTCGATATGACTTTCTGACATGGCGGGGGTTGTCAATCACCTCGACGTGGCCATAGACTATGGGCCATGGACTGCCCCGGCGCTTGCTGCAAAGGGTGTCTTGATGCGCTGAACAGACCTTGTCAATTTCAAAAGACACGGTGTTTTTGAAACCCGGAAGCAATCGGGTTGTTTTGTGGGCTATACTGCAGATAGGGCTGGGTATCATCGTGATTTCGCAGGGCTGCTGCCGGTTGTTTCCCGTGCTTCAATTCATTCATGTCGAGCATATCCATTTGACCAGACAGTTACGTTTGCTTAATCAACTCGGAGTCGATGTCTGGGTGCATCGAACCACTGACAGGCTGTGGTCAGCAGACTCGGCTGTGCCGGTGTCGCCGCCGGAAACGGATGACATCCCGGGCAGGGATTCGCTTGTACCCACTTCGCTTGAGGAAATTGAAAAGGCAGTCAGGTCCTGTGAAAAATGTCCGTTGCACCAAACCCGCACCCGGACGGTATTCGGCAGCGGGTGCCCGGATGCCGATTGGCTGTTTGTTGGAGAAGCCCCTGGTGCCCAAGAAGATCGACAAGGAAAGCCTTTCGTGGGACGGGCGGGAAAACTGCTCGATTTAATGATTGCGGCGCTGGGTCTGCACAGGTCTGAAGTCTATATTGCCAATGTACTCAAGTGTCGGCCGCCCAATAACCGTGATCCTCGTCCCGATGAGGTTGTACAGTGTGAGCATTACCTGCAACATCAACTTGCATTGGTCCGTCCCAAGATCATTGTCGCACTGGGCCTGACTGCCACAAGAGCGCTACTCAAAACCAACCGGGGCTTTCGGGAACTGAGAGGAAGCGTGCATGCTTATGGCGATCAAGACATTCCGTTGGTCGCCACCTATCATCCGGCCTACCTGTTGCGAAACCCGGGACAAAAGTCAAAATCCTGGGAGGACCTGTGGTTGGCCAAGACCAGTATTCAGGCGAGTTGAGCAGGGAGCAGGGACTTGGTCCGTTCGGTCCCTGACCATCGACAAGACAAGCCGGTTATCGGAGAATAATCAACTCCTGACCCGGATAAAGAGGCGTATTTTTTGATATCCCATTCCACTGCAGCATTTCGGAGAGACTGACACCGGAAAATTGCGCTATGCTCCACAGCGAATCTCCCGGTTTGACCACATAGAGGGTATCCCCATCCTGCGGTGTAATGTCGACAAAAGTCATTTCCCGGTAGTGGTGCCGTCCCGTGCTGAGAGGGATTTTCAGCATCTTGCCCGGATGGATAAGACTTGAAGACAGTTGATTTGCCGACATGATGGCCTTGATGGTGACACTGTATTGTCGCGCAATCTTGTCCAGACTGTCGCCTGCCCTGACTTGGTGCCGGTTCCATTTCAATCTTTCCTCGAGCGTCATCTGATTCAGCTTGGTCAGCAATTGATCAGCCAATTCCAACGGCACGACCAGTTGATGGGGGCCGTCCGGCGGCGTGATACCCTTGGTATAGCCCATATTGAGAAGATGCAGATCTTTTTCAAATATCGGACTGAGTGAAGCGAAAACAAAGAGATCGACCTGCGATTCAGCGTTAATGATGCTCAGCGTTTGCCGGTTGGGAATGGGACTCAGACGAATGTCGTACTTAGCCGGCGTCTGGAGAATATTTCGAACGGCGAGGAGTTTCGGTACATACTCCCGGGTCTCTCGACTCAGGGGCAGGAAGCTGTAGGATGTGGGAAGGTTCCGTTTTCGATTTATTCTCATGGCGTTTCTGACGGCACCTTCTCCGGCATTGTAGGCCGCAAAAGTCAATTCCCAGTTACCATCGAACGTTTTCGACAAATAGCCCAGGTAATCCAGTGCCGCCTGCGTTGACCGGACAAGATCTCTTCTTTCATCGACCCACGCATCCTGCCTGAGACCAAAACGGGTTCCGGTCGACCGCATGAATTGCCACATTCCGGCGGCTTGGGAGCGGGAGGTGGCATCCGGCCGAAAGGCACTTTCGATGATGGGCAAGATGGCAACCTCACTGGGCATCCCTCTTTTTTCAACTTCTCCCAAGACATAGGGCAGGAACCAATAGGCATGTCTTGTGATGCGCTCGAAATCGGCAGGATGCTGACTGTACCATCGCTCGAATTTTTGAACGGATTGCTCGATTTCATTCAGATTTCCAAGACCAAAGCCGTGACGAAGCCGAGACCAGATATCGTTGAACACAGGCTCTTGAGAGCCCAGTGGGGTGGTTGCTTTTCGCTGAAACAGGTGCTCTTGTGGACTGATCAGACTGCCCAGATCAGGGGTATCGTGATACGTCGTACTTTGGGGTTCTTCGAACAGCGGCCTATCGTTGCCGGTCTCTATCGTGGTGGCTGAAACGGCGGGTATTTGCGATGCCGAGAGTGCCGATGGGTCGGTTGCCACCGGCAACTCGGCAAAGGCACTACCTGTCACGAGAGCCACGGCCAGCGCACAAACACGCCGGGGAACCACACGCACCGGAAAAGTGCGGGACCACCCGGTCTGATCGCCTGTCCCTGTCAATGACACTTGATATCGATTTGCAGCCATAATGTCCCGGATGGTACGGATTGATCGGCACAGAGTCAACCTCTTTATATCAATATAAGATTAATAATATATTTTATCTGATTGAAATATAATATTTTCAATATCAACATTATCAGAAGCCACCTAGTTGATGACCCGTATTGACCTTTTCGGTATGGTGAGGTGGCCAAGTAGTTGGCCGGTGTGTCTTTAGACACGGTTTCTGATTGGCCAATGTGCCTGTTAAGGACCGTTTTTCGTGCATTCTGACTTGGGTAGACCGACTGAAATATTCAATGACACTGCTTTATAGCGTCGAACCGGGATGAATCGGTGAATCCCTGGTGCCTGTTGGTTCACTGCGCATCCTGTCCATGGAATCAGAAGGTGCTTTTTGAGTTTGGAGGTGTTCAAGTGGCCATGCCTGACCATTACAAAACAAGATAGAACAGGGAAGTGGTAATCCAATACCGCTCTCCAATCTGAAAATAAAATTAAAATCAATGAGTTGCCGAGATTTTATAATTCAAGACCGATGCATTGCAAATCGGGAATTCGAGACGGTCTCCCAACGAAAACATCGAAATCGATTGACGGAGGGGTCGATTTTTTCCGGTGATCGAGCAATGGCAGACATCCGTCCAGTGGTCCGTGTCTTGTCATCAGGGTGTCGGAGTAGCAACGGCGGGTCTGTGATGGGCTGTCTGGATTCCGGTTACTTTTAACTTATAATACCGATACCATACAGTTATAGAGGTTAGTCATGAGATCGCCTGTGAGGATTGCGGTTACCGGCGCTGCTGGCAACATTGCCTATGCGCTCATCTTTCGTATTGCAGCGGGCGACATGCTCGGTAAGGATCAACCGGTTATTTTGCAATTATTGGAAGTTCCCCCCGCGATGAATGCATTGCAGGGGGTTGTCATGGAACTCAACGATTGTGCCTTTCCGTTGGTGCAGGGGCTGATTGCATCCGATGACCCCAAAGTGGCTTTCAGCGATGTGCATTATGCCTTGTTGGTCGGGTCCAAGCCCCGTGGACCGGGCATGGAACGCAGTGACCTGCTCAAAGACAACGGGAAAATATTTTCGATTCAGGGCCGGGCACTGAATGATCATGCCTCACGGGATGTCAAGGTGCTGGTGGTCGGCAACCCGGTCAATACCAACGCATTGATTGCGACCGCCAATGCACCGGATTTGTCTTCCAGTCAGTTTACTGCGATGACGCGTCTGGATCATAACAGGGCAAAATCCCAACTCGCTGAGAAACTTGGCGTGCACCATGAACGGATTACGCGTATGACGATTTGGGGGAATCATTCTGCGACCCAGTATCCCGATATTTCACAGGCAATGACTGATGGACAGCCGGTTATCGAACAGATTGATCAGACTTGGCTGGAAGAGTCTTTCATCCCGACCGTTCAACAGCGTGGTGCGGCGATTATCAAGGCGCGGGGCGCGTCGAGTGCTGCTTCGGCGGGTTCTTCGGCGATTGACCATGTCCGGGACTGGGCACAGGGGACACCGGATGGAGATTGGGTAAGCATGGGGGTGGTTTCCGACGGCAGCTATGGTATCGAGGCGGGTCTGATGTATTCGTTTCCGGTGACCTGTGCACAAGGGCGCTATCACATCGTTCAGGGGCTGGAAATCAGTGAATTTGGCAGGCAACGAATGGAAGTGACTGAAAATGAGCTGAAAGAGGAAAGGGCTGCGGTCAGCGACTTGCTGTAAAATGTGACTGACCGCGATATCGGGTCTTGTGGGTTTTTATCGGGACAGATATCGGCGAAGCGGGCCCCATACAGCTCACTTGGAGGGTCGTGATGGTTCTTGTCATCGTGCACGGGGCGACAGCCGTTCGAAGTGATGATATCGTCAACCATATTCATTGAATCCTGTAGCGGAACCGGGGATGGACACGATCCCACGGGGACCGGAGAGGGTGATTGAATGGCCATTTCCGTTGTTATTCCTGTTTTTAATCGTGCCCACCTGATTGGTCGTGCGATTGATTCGGTGTTGGCGCAGAGCTATCCGGTGAAAGAAATCATTGTGGTGAATGATGGCTCGACGGATCAGATTCTTGAGACACTGAAGGCCTATGACGGGGTAGTCCGGGTGATTGACCAGGCGCATCAGGGAGTCAGTGCAGCCAGAAATGCCGGCATCGCCAGTGCGATTGGAGACTGGATCGCCTTTTTGGATTCAGATGACGAGTGGTTGAAACACAAGCTCCGGAGGCAGGTGGCCGCGTTACAGGAAAATCCGAACTATAGGGTCTGTCATACGGATGAAATCTGGTTCAGGCAGGGAAGACGGGTGAATCCCGGGAAAAGACATGCTAAACCGGCTGGCTGGATTTTTGAACACTGCCTTCCGCTTTGTTGTGTCTCGCCCTCCTCGGTCTTGATCCAAAGGGCATTATTTCATGAAATCGGCCTGTTCGATGAATCACTGCCGGCCTGTGAGGACTATGATCTTTGGTTAAGACTGTTCAACCGCTATCCCATCCTCTTGGTTTCGGATCCATTGCTGATCAAGTACGGTGGACATGCCGACCAGTTATCCAAGGCCTATTGGGGAATGGACCGTTTCAGGGTGCAGTCACTCATCAAGCTACTGGAACAGGCAGAGATGGGTGCCGGAGAAAAACGGCAAACGGTCAGTGTCTTGCTTCACAAATTGACTGTTTTGGCCAAGGGCTGCCAAAAGCGGGGCAAAACGGAACAGATGATGATGTATCAAGCCCTGATTGACCGGTGGCGTACCGCGTTATGATCAATATCGTGTGTGCGTTTGGCGCTGAGGCGCAACCCATTGTCAACGGATTGGGGTTGCAGCTGGCGGACTCGAAGCTGCCGTTTCCATTGTATCAAAACAAGGAGACCCGGCTCATTGTCTGTGGCATGGGCAACGACAATGCATTTGCGTCAACCAGTCGATTGATTGCATCACCGCACGCCCTGTGTGGCGGGAAATGGCTTAATTTTGGGGTGGCGGGCTCAGCACAATGGCCAATCGGTACCTTTGTATTTGCAAAAAGTGTTTGTACCCGTGATGACTCGGAGCCGTGGTCGCTTGATCACCGGTCACCACCGGGTTTCACCACGGCCTGTATTTGCAACGTTGAGACCGTGGAAAAGCGATATGATGTGCCGCATGTGTATGAGATGGAATCATTGGGTTATTTAAATGCGTTAAAGCATTATCAACTGGACCGCCAGGCGTTGATTCTCAAACTGATCACGGATGGTCCTTCGGAGCATGACCGTCTTCGTGTGCCTGGTATCAAGGCGGTACTTCGGCAATGCGCCATCGAACTGGTGAATATCGTGAAAACCATATGAATCAACCTGCCCGGTTTTGCTGCGTGTCGATTGCCCCGGTGAGTTGGGTATCGGATCTGTGGATAGATATTGCATGACCGTGCCGGTACCGCCGATGCGGTAGTTGGTTGTCAGTCCGACAAGACAGGCTGACGCTGCGAGGGAGTATGGTCAAAATGTGATATGGCGTAGACATTTTGTGTGATAATAGGCGGTGTCGATTCTGTTCAACCTCAATCATTTAAAACCTGATGCTTTCTTTTGATATCGTATCTGAAGTGGATTGGCAGGAAGTCAACAACGCGATCAATCAAGCAAACAAGGAAATCGCCAATCGTTATGATTTCAAAGGGAGCGATGCCAGGGTGGAACAGCACGTTCCGACGCTGACGCTCTATGCCGATGACAGTTTCAAGATTGGCCAGATGCTGGAGATAGTGCAGTTCAAGCTGGCAAAACGGGCGGTTGATGTCGCTTGTCTTGACAAGGGAGAGGTGAAAATCAGTCCGACCGGGAAAGCAGTACAGGAGATAAAGGTCAGAGAAGGTGTCGATATTGACCTGGCGAGGAAAATTGTCAAGTTGATCAAGCATCGGAAATTGAAGGTCCAGGCCGCCATACAGGGAACGCAGGTCAGGGTTTCGGGCAAGAAACGGGATGATTTGCAGCAGGTGATCGGGTTGCTCAAAGATCAGGCATTCGATCTCCCGTTGCAATATATGAACTTTCGGGACTGAACCGGTCTAATCCACAGATCAAAGAAAACGGGGCGAGTGGCGATGAGAAAAACGATATTATGGCTCTTGACGATGGGGTTAGGGGGGATCGGTATGTCGGCCAGCGCACAGGATAATTCGCTGGAAACCAATTTGAAGAAATTGTTGCCGGGAGGAATGACCATTCAATCGATCCAGGATACCCCGATGCAGGGCGTGTACGAGGTGACGGCAAACAACCAGACGCTGTATGTCTATAGCAAGGGTTCTTATTTGATGATTGGTGATGTCTATGACATGGACCGTCGAGTGAGTCTTGGAGAGGAAAAACAAAATCGGAAAATGAGTGCCGCAATCGAAGCCCTCTCCGAATCCGAGATGATTCTCATGGGTCAGAAGAAAGACCGCTATGTCACCGTGTTTACGGATACCGACTGTGTTTATTGCCAGCGCTTTCATCTCACTGTTTCGGAGTTGGATGCAAAAGGTCTGCAGGTGCGTTATTTGATGTTTCCAAGAGCCGGGTTGGACTCGGAAAGCTATCGGGAGGCGGTCTCAGTGTGGTGCGCGGATGACCAGGCCGCTGCGATGACGTTAGCTAAAGCGGGTGGGACGGTTGAAGAAAAACAGTGTGACAATCCGGTCGCGGACCAGTATCAGCTCGGACAAGAGATCGGCGTGCGCGGAACGCCGACGATGGTGCTGGATAATGGCAAGGTGATTCCGGGTTATCTGCCTGCAAATGAGTTGCTTGTCGAAGCCGGTATGACCGATTAGTCCTGCGTTGTCAGCGTTGTTTTAATCTCGCTCAATCGACTGTCGGCAAAGAAAAGGGTGGCTGATTGCCGATTGACTTCGGCGGTTTCGCCTGACTTTCTATAATAAAAATAATCCCATCGGTCCTTATGGAAGGGATCATTGATTAATGGATAACCAAGCACCCGGGTCACTTCGTACTGGGTCATTCCAATTTTCAGTTTTGAAATCATCTCTGCGGTGATTTCATTGCCCTGTTGGATGTCGACCCGATAGACGCATCCTGTGAGCAGAATGAGTGTGAGCAGGAGGGAGCAAAATCTGATGATCATTCGATTTTCTATTGGTTGAGGTATTTCAGAACCGCTATTTCATCACAATTTCGAAACTTATGACAATTAATGCATGCGCCCCAGACCTTTTCGGGCAATAGACTCATTTCGACGGGATGAAATCCCATTTTTTCGAAGAAACCGGTTTCATAGGTCAGCGCCATCAGCTTGGTCAGTCCAAGCTTGGTGGCTTCATTTTCAATGCACTGCACGATGCGATATCCTAGACCCAGGCGTTTATAGTCCGGGTGAACCGCAAGGCTTCTCACTTCCCCGAGTTGCTTGGTGTAGATGAGCAATGCACCACAGGCGATCAGTGTGCCCTGATTCCGGACGACATGGAAATCCCGCAGTGACTGATAGATATTGCTCTTAGGCCTGGGTAACAAGATACCCTGGTCACTATAGGACTTGAGCAGGGTAAAAATACCCGGAACATCCTCCAGTTCAGCAGGACAGACGGTTTGCGGCAACTTTAAAGCGTAGGGGTTCATGCGGACCTGAGCATTGCCTCGGCATGTGCCAGGGATTGGGGGGTCAGCTTTTCGCCGCTGGTCATGCGGGCTATCTCGTCGACTCTTTCAGTATGATTCAATTTTGCAATACGGGTATTAGTTGATTGACGGACTTCCTTGCTCACCCGAAAATGATGCTCCCCTTTCGCGGCGACTTGGGGAAGATGGGTGACACTGATGACCTGTTTGGACTGACCGAGGGCACGAAGTTTACTGCCAATGATCGCTGCAATGCTACCCCCTATCCCGACATCCACTTCGTCGAAGACAAGAGTGGGTATCCATGCTCGTGTTGCCAGTATTACCTGGATGGCGAGCGAAATTCTCGACAGTTCGCCTCCGGAGGCAATCTTGTTCAGTGGACCCGGAGGCTGTCCCGGATTGGTGGTAACGGTAAATTCAACACTTTCCAGTCCCTGTCGGGCCAGTGTGTCCGGCGAAGTCGGTTGAAAGGTAATTTCAAACACCCCGCCTTCCATTCCCAATTGCTGCATCATCTGGGTGACTTCTAACGACAGATGCCGGGCCGTTTGATGTCGGTTTTTGGAAATTTGTGTGGCGATCGACTGATAGTGTGCGATTTCCCTTGTCTTTAGCCTTTCCAGCCTGTCCATCTCTGTGGCCGGATCGTTTAAACGGGAGAGTTCCTGCTTCATGTTTTGCAGATGTTCACCCAGTTGATGGGGGGGGACATGGTGTTTCCTGCCCAGATGGTGATAGATTGCGAACCGTTCTTCAATGCGTTTGAGTTCCTGCTCGTCAATTTCCATCCCTTGATAAAAAGTCCGAAGCTGTCGGGCCGCTTCCTCGACATTGACCTGGGCTTCGTCCAGCATGCTGGCTAGGGGAGACAGGGTGTTGTCGAACTGACTCAGTTGGGTCAGTTGCTGACTGCATTGCACCAGCGCATCGCTGATATTCTCATTATCCGCTTCGTACAGTCGAAGTCCGATGGACCGGCTGCCCGTTATCAGTTCTTGTAGATGCTGGGCCCGCTTGTGGGCGGTTTCGAGTTCGACCCATTCCTGCTCGGAAGGGTCGATCGCGGCCAACTCCTGAATTTGAAACCGGAGAAATTCAGCCTGCTGCTGATTTGATTGGCTGAGTGCATTGAGATCATCAATCTTGTTTTGTACCCCATGGAGGCGATCAACGACCTGCCCGAGCGTGTGAACCGATGAAGTGTTTTCCGCGACCAGGTCGAGCAGGCTTTGCTGTACCGTGTTTCTTAACAACGAGTGATGTTCATTTTGCCCGTGAATGTCGATCAATTCCTTTCCAAGATCCCGCACTTGGGAAACGGTGGTTGAACGGTCATTGATGTAGACGCGACTGGATCGGCCTTTTCTGAGGACTCTCCTTATCAGGCAATGACGATCACTGTCGAGGTCATGTTTCTTGAGCCAGACCAATGCCTGATGCCCGGGCGGAAGGTCAAAACCGGCCTGTAACTCGGCCGTACTGTGGCCGTGCTGGATGAAACTGTCATCGGCACGGCCACCGAGAAGGAGACCGAGGGCATCGACAATAATCGATTTTCCGGACCCGGTTTCCCCGGTAATCGTGGTGAACCCGCTGTCAAATTCGATATCGGCCTGGTCAGTGATCACGAAGTGGCGGATTTTCAGCCAATCTATCATCCATTCCAGCCGAGTTTGGAATGCAGTGTTTCAAAATGGTTATGATCGTTTATCCGGATCATGTTCAGTTTTTTGTCCGCTTTGCGAATGGTGATGGTTTCGTTACCGGCCAACTGGGTACTGATCAAGCCATCGAGGGCAAGGTTGGCCGGTGTTTCTGAAATTTTCAAGTGCGAAATTTCTATCGTTGCGTTTTCACTCAATATGATCGGACGGTTACTGAGCGTGTGCGGGCAGATAGGGGCCAGACTGAGTACCGGTAAATTGGGATAGATAATGGGCCCCCCGGCAGAGAGAGAATAAGCCGTTGATCCTGTTGGTGTGGCCAATATGACGCCATCACTCCTTGGATGGCTGACAAAGCGACCGTTGACTCGGATTTCGAACTCGATCAGACGCCCTGTATTCCCTTTGGAAATCACCGTATCATTCAATGAAACCTCGCTGAACATGATTTCGTTGCCCTGGTTGACCGTGGTTTGCAGCATGGTTCTGGGTTCAAGATGGTAATTGCCATCCTGAATGGCTTTCAAGCCAGATGCCATATCCTTCAGTACGATATCGGTCAAAAACCCCAATCTCCCCAGGTTGACCCCGATAGCGGGCACTTCGTGTTCGGCGAGCATGCGTGCGGCATTGAGCATGGTACCATCCCCCCCGACGACAACAGCCATATCCAGCAGGCTGGACAGAGGCTGTTGATATTCCTCAATTCTCTCCCCGGGTATCTCCAGCGATGTAGTGCTCCCGAGCAGTACTTTCAGGTGATTCTGTTCGAGAATACGACGTACTTCAGTGATCGCATCTGCGATACTGCTGTCGTTGAATTTACCGAACAAACCGACTTGTGTAATTTTCACGTGCGTTACAGATTCCAGGGTGACCGTCTATTATAGAGAATTCTATACAATAGTCACTTGCCCGTCTGGATTGCGATCCCTCGCTTGAACAGGCGGGTCGTGAACGGAAGGTGGTCACTGCAGCGTATACCGGGCGGTGGATTTTGTCGCATCAACCCTCCCGAATTTGCCTGCCATGTTCGGACAGTACACTGTCAGCCCAATACCTGTTCGATACTTTGAAAACCGGCTTTCTTGAGTATTTCCAAATTTTCGGCTTTCCTTTTCGCATTACCGTCCGCTTTGAAATGGGTGTTCTTATAAGCTGAGATAACTGCCTCAGGCAGTTGATGTTGCAAGGCACCTGCGACAACGTACGCCAAATACCAGTCGAAAGGAATTTGACCGGAATCCCTGTGTTCTTCTGGCGCACAGTAGGTAAAAGTGGATTTCGAAAGGCCACTATCCGTCATCGTGACACTGAGTTCAGGTATGAGATCATAACCCTTTCCCAGTCCTTCGGCCTCGTTCAATTTGTTGCGATCAGATTCCTTGATCGTGAATACAACACCATACTGGCATCGGTCATGCGCTGCTACGATGGTTGCTTTCCCTGAGCTGTCCAGACGACTTCTCTTCGAGAAATCCAGAGAATAGCCCTCCACAAAGGCGGTCCCGATCACCTTTGCCGATGGACATCGATCAGCCACGGTCAGTCTTCCTGTCAACATGTTTGATCCGTAGGCAAAATAATTCAAATAGCCGCCCATTGGTTTGACCCTTGATACTGGGGATTTGTCAAGGCGGTTGGATTTTTTGGGCCAAACACCTGTAACACCATAATTAAAAAATAAAATACACGAATAAAAAACTGACAATATACGCTCATTTGTGAGGAATGTCAGTGGTGCACTTGGGCTGTTGATAGGGGAGGGTATTACGGGTGATGCCTTGCTCAAATTTGCAAACAACAAGCTCTTCCCAGACCTGAAAAAGTTATCGTCTACAGAACACAAAGCCCCGCGCAGGCAAGTTGTGAGGGCGTATTTGAAGATGCACAATCATATGAGGAAGTAACGGGCGATGGGACGGACGGCTGGTTCGGACTTGGGGAAAGCTCATCGTCGCTGGTGTCAGCGCCATATCCGTGGTCCATCAAAGGTTCGTCTGAAAGACCTGGATGGACTAGAGAATCTGACTGAGAAATTCTTTCGTTCTTGGATCCTTGGCCTCGGTAAAAAAGATGGCCGGAGGGGCATGCTCTACGATCACACCCCTGTCTGTAAAATAGATATGGTCTGCGACTTCTCGGGCAAATCCCATTTCATGTGTCACCAGGATACAGGTCATTCCGCTTTGTGCAAGGTCCTTGATTACCGACAAGACCTCTTTCACTGTTTCGGGGTCTAACGCAGCGGTTACCTCATCAAACAACATCACATCCGGATTCATTGCCAATGATCGTGCAATGGCTACCCGTTGCTGCTGTCCGCCTGACAGTTCGCCCGGATAGCTGTCCTCCTTGCCCTGCAGGTTGACCCGGTCCATTAGCTCTCGGGCGCGCTGTTCCGCTGTTTCCTTGGACTGTTTCAGTACCTTGACAGGGGCCATCATGATATTTTGCAATGCGGTCTTGTGGGGAAACAGGTTATATTGCTGAAATACCATGCCCACTTTCTTGCGTAGTTCAAGTTTGTTGAGTTGCGGGTCATGGACGGCCCTCCCCCCGACCAGGATATACCCTGAATCGATTGGATTGAGTGCATTGATACAGCGAATCAGCGTTGATTTGCCCGAACCGGAAGGACCAATGATGCAGATCACCTCTCCTTTCATGACATCCAGGGAAACGCCTTTGAGGACTTCAAGCTTACCAAACGACTTGTGCACCTCCCGCAGGGACACAATCGGTTGGTCCGGACTCCAGTTCGTAGTACTCATATCGAATTACATACCGGTTTCAATGTTTGACAGCGAATTGACGCTCCAGATACAACGTCCATTTGGCAATGGGGTAGCAATAGAGGAAAAATATCGTCAGAGCGAAGCCGAAAAACGGCAACAACAACTCGGGATGATTGTCCTCGGATTCCATGGCCTGACGTGACAGGGTTACCAGTTCTTCTACCCCAAGCAATGAAACCAAGGGTGTCGCCATGGTGAGAATGGCATACCAGTTCATCCAGGGTGGAATCATTTGCTTGAAGCATTGGGGCAATATGATCTGCCAGAGGGTTTGATGACGGTTAAAGGCAAGTGATTCAGACGCTTCCCATTGTCCTGTTGATACTGACTGAATCCCCCCCCGGACAATTTCGGAAATATTGGCCATGATTGGCAACGCCAGACCAAATACCGCCTTCATCCAGTCCGGGATCAGATAGATCTCCTCACGCCATGTAATCTCGAAGGGAAAGGCCAGCATCACAATGAACAGCAATACCAGCCAGGGTGAATTGCGAAACAACTGTGTCAGGAACCAGCTTAGCCCTGAAAGCAGCCGTATCGGTGAGACCTGGCCCAGTCCGAGCAGAATGCCTGCAATAGTACCTATCAGCATCGTGAAGAAACTGATCAGGATGTTGAGGGTAAATCCTTCGCGGACCAGGAAGGGGAGCCAGCGCCACAGCGCATCGAATGCTTCGGTATAGCTATATCCTCCCTGCGCCAAGGCAACCACAGGCCAAGCGACCAACAGTAGTAAGACAATCGCCAAAATGGTGAGGTCGAGACCCTCAAGCCAACGACAGAATCCGAGATCCGAAATGCCACCCTTGGGCATCAGTCGAAACGGTTTGAGCACCGGCAAATCGGTTTCACCAACTTGGCCGGAATTCACACCGGGTACCCGTTTCAAAGAAAATCTCATTGGCCGTAACCGGGAATCCGAGCGGCCCGTTCCCAGGTATTCATCGCCGTCACGAGGAGACCTACCAGCACGATATACACCATGAACAGGACGACCATACAGGCATACTGCGCCGTTGAATAGTCATTGTAAATGCTCACCATCTGATAGAGCAGTTCAGGGACCGCGATGGCAAGCGCCTGGGTCGTGGTCTTGACCAGATTGACCAGATTGTTGTTGAGTGCGGGTAAGCTGACCCGAAATGCCAATGGAAAAACGACATAGATGAAGGTTTGCAAACGGCTCATACCCAAGGATTCGGAGGCTTCCCGGGTTGATTCGGGAATGGCTTCAATACCGGCACGAAAAATTTCCACATTGAATGACCCGGCAAAGAACGACAGCGATATGATGGCCCAACCGACATTGGAGATGATCGGTATCTCAAGCCACCCATCAGGCGAATAGGTCGGCGTGAACTGACCCATGGCGAAGTAGAAAAACAACAGTTGGATCAGCGGTGGCGTATTGCGAAAAAACTGGATATATCCCTGCACCAAATTCCGCACCAAGCGGGACCTCGCACCCTGGAACCAAGCTCCGATTAGACCAATGACCACCGACAGGATGACACAGATTACTGACAGTTTGCAGGTCATCCACAGTCCATCCAATACCCGGTCAGTTTGCACCGGGTCATAGAAAAAAATGAAATTCCAGCGCGGATGATCCGCAGATAAATCGAAGAAAAATTGCTGGAATGCATTCATGATATTTCAGTTCGGGTCTGAAAGGCGCAACAGGCCAACAACCCGTCTTTTGAAGCGATCAATGGGATGTCCGTTGCCCGATGGTTTCAATGGCAAGGCACCCTGTGCAGACACCGCACGGACCGACCGGGTGTGGATGTATCCCATGTCGGTCTACGCCTGTTTCAGGACATCCGCATGCCCCTATCACAAGGAAGGACAGCCCATGCCGGATGACGGTTTTTGCTGGCCGTCATCCGGCGGCGGACACACCAAGAGCGACCGGGTATTGATCAGGGAGTCGCCGGATTATTCCTGCAACCAGTCCGCATGTCGGGCGTTTTGATCCACCAGATACTGAGTTGCCTGAATCCCCCACTTTTTCTCCAGTTCGATCAACTTGCCTGACTGATGCCAGTTATAAGTCAGGCCGGACATGAAATTGCCAAAAACACAATCTTTCTCTGCCAGCGGTACCGCAAGCCCCCATGGGTTGTCGTCTTCGCTGCTCAGTGGCATCTCGAAATCATTCCAGTTGCCGGAAGAAAGATCAGACATGATGGAAGAGTCATCGTAGACCCAGGCGATGCACTTCTTGTCTCGAAGGGCCTGTTTGGCTTCTGCATTTCCAATAAATGCAACAATTTCTGCACCATAACGCTCATTCACGATCTTGTTGTAGAATGCGCCCTGCTTCCCGCATACCGGTTTGCCGTTGAGTTCCTCCCATTGTTTCAGCCCCAGTGCCTTGGGAGACATCACATTGGTCCCGGAGGTGTAATAATTGGGTTGAGTGATACCGACAATCTTGCGTCGGTCCTTGCGATCCGACATGGTGGCAATCATCATGTCGATCTTGCCCTGCTCCAGGAATTGCATGCGGTTTGAGGACTGTACTGCCACTGTTTCGAGCGCAACCCCCATTGCATCAGCGACAAGTTGCGCCATATCCACTTCCATGCCCACGATATTGCCGCTTTCGTCACGGTAACCCCACGGCTTGTAATCTGCCTTGACACCCACGGTCAGTTTCCCCCGGTCCATGACCTTGTTCCAGACATCATTGGTACATTGAGCATAACTCGCCGTGATGGGACCAATCATCAGGGTGGTCGCCGCACAGGCCACCAGTATATCTTTTTTCTTGATTTGCATCGAAAAACCTCCAAGCGTTGATTATCTTAAATTGCGGTGCCTTTGTCATAGTGTTCTCAGGCACCCGCACCATGTCTCATTGGAAACAAAAAATATATATGAAATCGGATTTGATAGATAGGGTGACCGGTGTCATCGACTCAAATCAGCCAATGGATCCGTTACGGTCAAAAACCGTTTCTTCGGTCGGTTAGACCGGTGCTGATGGGGGCGGACAAAGTTCGCTTGTTGAAGCGTATGGAAAGCAACAGTTTCGCGACTGGGCTTGAGTTCGTAAGAGAATGTCTGGTGTCAGCGTCTTGAAACAGCCTGCCCCGGAAGGCTGCACTTGTTATTCGTTGACCATCAGGCGATGAAAACATGGTCACGAAGGCGACAGTAGGCACCACGCAATGATTCGAACCCGCATCCTACGACACAAATTAAAAAATCCACCTTGACAGGCGGACCGGTAGATTGATAGCGTGTAGCTGTATACACTTGAGTATTACGTCGGATTGGATTTCATCAGCCTATGCACGACCAATGTGAATTTGACTTGAATGATCGGGCACAATCCGTCCTCAAAAAATTAATTCGTCGGTATATCGAAGAAGGGACCCCTGTCGGCTCAAGGACACTTTCCAAGGAAACCGATTTGTCGTTGAGTCCAGCCACCATCCGTAACGTGATGGCGGAGTTGGAGGTGATGGGACTGATCCATGCGCCCCACACCTCAGCTGGAAGGGTTCCGACTGAAAAAGGCTACCGGGTCTTCATCAACAGTACACTGCAAGTTGGATCAATAGACGAAAAATCTCTCGGGGAAATGGCTGAACAGCTCTCCGGGGGAACGGATTCGAATGTGATTTTGGCCAATGCGACAGAGATGCTGTCCCAAATAACCTCCTTTGCAGGCGTTGTCTCACTGCCAAGCAAGCGTCATGTTCAACTCCGACAAGTCGAGTTTCTTCATCTTTCTGGCAACCGGGTACTGGCGATCCTGATCACCCAGGATGGACAGGTGCAGAACAAGGTGCTAAATACGCGTCGAAAATACAACGATTCGGAATTGGTCGAGGCGGCAAACTATTTCAATGCGAAATACTCCGGCCAGTCACTCGATGGTGTACGAGAGGACTTGATCACTCATCTGCATCAGGATCACAAAAGCATGCACCGGGAAATGCGAACCGCCGTTAGGATGGCAGGCCAGCTGTTCGATCAGGCTGAGGATGAAAAAGCGGGCAGTGTTCTGGTCAGTGGTGAAAACAACTTCCTGTCGATTCCGGACTTTTCTGAACTCGATACGTTGCGACAGTTGTTCGACACGTTCAAAACCAAACAGGTGCTTTTCGATCTGCTTCAAAAAAGCATGTTTACCGATGGGGTCAAGATTTTTATTGGCGAGGAATCGGGTTATCAACTGTTCAAGGATTGCAGCGTGATTGCGGCTCCGTATGAAATAGATCGACGCCGAGTCGGTGTGCTTGGCGTCATTGGCCCAACTCGAATGCAGTACGATGAGGTCATCAGCGCGGTTGATGTGACCGCCAAGTTGCTGGGGAGTGCATTGAGTACACAGGCCCATGTAATCTGAATAAGGATCCTGGTCAACGGTTGAAAGTGTCCACTCTTGACCAAGTGTTTGAGCAGATCAAACCGCTCAAACAGCCTCCTGTCGATCGGTGGCAACCCTCAACAAGGAGTGAGCTCGACATCCGTATTGCGGCAGACGGGCAATGGTTTTACAGGGGGTCGATAATTCAAAGACAGCGAATGGTGAACTTGTTTTCAACGCTGCTTCGAGTGGAGTGTGATGCGCAGTTTTATCTGATTACCCCATCGGTCAAGTACCGCATCAAAGTTGAAGATGCTCCCTTTGTGGCCGTTGAACTCAAACAACAGGGGGCCGGGATGAATCAGCAGCTTTATTTTCGAACGAATGTCGACACCGTGGTGCTCGCAGATGCGCAACACCCGATTGAAGTGGTTTTTGACCCGGACTCGGGTGAACCTTCTCCCTATGTGGTCGTGCGGGAAAATTTGAAGGCCAAGATCACCCGCCCGGTCTTTTATGAATTGACGGAATTGTTACAGCCTGCGGGTTCTGCGAAGGCGGCTGACAGAGCGGACCGTCTTGCCGAGAAGAAGGAGCAGGATTGGGGGCTGTATAGTGGCGGGACTTATTTCTCATTCGGGAAAATTGAATAATTGATCAGGCCGGAGACGGTGAAAGGCACCGTTTCGGTACGATCAGACGGTTTGCCGATTTTCCGAATGCGGATTTTCTGCTATTCTGGAGCGATACAAGCGGTTCGCCGGTTTCAAGTGGCCGGTGAAACGATTCACTAATTGACAAAGACAAGACAAATGAGTTGGCAAAAGAAAATATTGCGTGTTGACCTGACTGCGGGGACCGTGACCTCGGAACCGCTTAATATGGATTGGGCGAACAGTTATTTGGGTACCAGGGGGTTGGGTACAAAATATCTTTGGGAGGAAATGGATCCTGCGGCCGATCCGATGGGACCGGACAATGTGTTGATTTTTGCGACCGGACCGCTGACCGGTACGATGGCCTCGACCAGCGGACGCTATGCGGTGATCACCAAAGGCCCGCTGACCAATGCGATTGCCTGCTCCAACTCCGGGGGCAAATTCGGTGCCGAGTTGAAATATGCCGGTTACGACATGCTGATCATCACCGGCCAATCGACGAAGCCGGTGTATCTTTCCATCAACGATGAATCGGCAGAACTGCATGATGCCGATCAAATCTGGGGAAAAACGGTCTGGCAGACCGATGAATGGATACGCAAGCAGCACCAGGACATGCAGATAAAGATCGCCGCGATTGGGATTTCCGGTGAACAGGGGGTCCGCTATGCCTGTGTGGTCAATGATCTGCATCGGGCTGCCGGTCGTTCCGGGGTGGGGGCGGTGATGGGAAGCAAGCACCTCAAGGCGATCGCCGTGCGAGGATCAGTGGGGGTCAAAAATGACAATCCGGAGGCGATGATGGCGGTCGTCAGTGACGTGAATACCGAGTTGCACGGGAGCGGCAATCGGCGTGGTTTGATGCGTTATGGCACCTTGGCGATGATGGACAGCATGCAGGAGTTTGGCGGTCTGCCCACGGAAAATTTCCGAAAGGTGTCGTTTGCAGGCGTGGACAAGGTGAACCACAAGGCGGTCACGCTGAAAAATCGCAATGGGCACACCAATCTGCTGGCCAATGCGGCCTGTTTCGGTTGCACGATCGCCTGCGGGCGAATCGCAAAAATTGACCCCAATCATTTCAGCGTCAAGGATCGTCCGCAATACTGGATCGCTTCTGGGGGGCTGGAATACGAAACCGCCTTTGCGTTTGGTCCGGTCGTCGGGGTGGATGATCTGGATGCGCTGACATTTGCCGGATTCATGATGAATGAACACGGGATGGATCCGATTTCTTTTGGCGTGACGTTGGCGGCGGCGATGGAATTGTATGAAAGGGGGGTGCTCACGAAAGCGCAGACGGATGGGGTTGATCTCAGTTTCGGCAGTGCCGAGGCATTGGTGGTCATGTCAGAGAAGACCGGAAGATACGAGGGTTTTGGCAGGGAACTGGGACTCGGTTCGAAACGGTTATGTGAAAAATACGGGCATCCTGAGTTGGCGATGGTGGCGAAAGGACAGGAGTTTGCCGGGTATGACGGACGGGCCATGCAGGGCATGGGGCTGGGCTATGCGACCAGTAACCGCGGGGCATGCCATCTTCGTCATGATACGTTCGAACAGGATTTTTCCGAAGCGGGAACCACTGGAAAAGCGCAAGCCTGTGCAACCAGCCAGGATTTTGTTGCGATGGTTGATTCATCGGGCCTGTGTCTGTTCACTACGGGTACCTGGGGTTATGACCAGTTCACCCGGATGATTAACGCCAGTTGTCCCGGTGAGTGGACAGAGGACAGATTAAGGGAAACCGGTGAGCGGATATGGAATCTGGAAAGATTGTTCAATCTCAAGGCAGGATTGACACGTGCCGATGACACGCTCCCGCCGAGAATGCTGAACGAGCCGGTTCCAAGTGGTTTTGCAAAAGGGGGGGTGGCCGAGTTGGATGTAATGATTCCCCAATATTACGAGATTCGCGGCTGGGACCCAAACGGGGTTCCGACAAAAGACAAAATCGACGCTTTAGGGTTGAGCTAGGTGATGCCGGGCTGCGGGCCTGGTTTGCAACAAGCAGCGGTGATGGGGGAGTCAGTGCCGGGGCTGTGTGCGGATGAAAGAAGTTCTATACCAGCCCTTTGCAGGGCCCGCGCACAGGGAGGCGCCCCGAGCGGAGGATATCGAGGCCTCTGTCTTGTTGACACGGCCCGGTTTCACTCCCCGTCAATAAAGGATTCGCTGATGCCGACCGTATTGAATCCTCCATCCACATAGGTAATTTCACCGGTAATGCCCGAAGCCAGATCGGAACACAGGAACATGGCCGTATTGCCGACCTCCTCGATAGTGACGGCCCTGCCCAAGGGGGCGACTTTCTCAAAGTGCCCCAGCATTTTTTTGAAGTTCTTGATTCCGGCGGCGGCCAGGGTCCGGATCGGGCCGGCAGAAATGCCGTTGACCCGGATACCCTGATGTCCCAGCGATTGCGCCATATACCGAACGTTCGCCTCAAGGCTTGCCTTGGCGAGGCCCATCACATTGTATCCGGGCATCGATCGAACGGAGCCAAGATAGGTTAATGTCAGCATGGAAGCATCTCGACCGGCCATCAGTGGCAGACCCGCCCGTGCCATTGCAGTGAAGCTGTAGGAACTGATTTCGTGGGCGATGTTAAAGCCGGCCCTGCTGACGGCATCCAAATAAAAACCTTCCAGTTCTTCACGGGGGGCAAAGGCGATCGAATGGACCAGGATATCATATCCGTCCCAATGGTTTCCCAATTCGAGATACAAGGTCTCGATCTGCTCGTCACTGGCCACATCACAGGGCAATACGATAGTGGACCCAAGCTCACCGGCCAGGCGTTCGACTCGCGGCTGGAACTTTTCATTGGGGTAGGTAAATGCCAACTCTGCGCCTTCCCGGTGCATTGCCTGTGCGATGCCCCACGCGATGGATCGATTGCTGGCTACCCCCGCAATCAGCGCCCGTTTGCCAGTTAAAAGCCCCATAAATCACCTCTTTTGTTAAACTTGTCGTTCATCGTGTTGCACTCAGTTCGTGAGATCAGAAATCCCGGACCTGTTTGCCACCCGGTTTTACCCCAAGCATTGTTCGGTGTCAAAAGCAAATGCAAAACCATCGGGTATCCATTGTCAGCGATCAACCTGAGGCGGATCAGTGCATCGAGTTGTCGAACAAACTGAGGGCACCGGTGACTGCTTCTGTCCACGAGGCGATCACACCGGTCATCCTTCAAATCAACTGTGGGAAACTGTCCCTGGGACTGGCGGACCCTGCGGGATTCAATCCCATTTCCCTCGATTTTAACCGAATTCGGTACCGACCGGATTCGGACCCCCTGCTGCGGGCCATGGGTAAAAAAGCCCATACTGTGATTGACGCGACAGCAGGGTGGTGTGCAGATGCGCTGCAGATCGCAAGATCAGGTCGCTCAATACTCGCCATCGAACGAGATAGGCTGGTCATGACAATGGTGCAGGATGCTTGGTCAAGAATGGATCCCAATGGGATTCAACGTAACCTGACATTACTCGAAGGGGACAGTATTGACGTTTTGCAATCGTTGGAATCGAAGGTTGACGTGGTTTACCTCGATCCGATGTTTCCGTCCAAGCCGAAATCTTCCCGGCCAAAAAAACCGCTTCAGGTGTTACAGAAAATTGTCGATCATTCGGTTGATGAGCAGCATCTTCTCCATCTGGCATTGAAAAAAGCGACCCAGCGGGTGGTGGTTAAGCGACCTCTCCATGCGAATGCGATACAATCGGGTAAAGTGGGTGAGATCAGGACCAAGTCAATCCGATTCGATCTCTACAAGCCCCAATGCTCGTAACAGCGCATGGGTTGTGAATGAATCCAAGCTTGGTTGGCACAACGGACCGACGTGTATGATTGGAAGAGGGCGTCGGCCAAAACGAAATGAACCATCCGTGATACGACAACAACATGCCCGGTATTAACATCGGAGCGCTTAATAACAATTAGCGGAACTGAACGAATCTCCCTTTCAGTGATTTGTCACTTTGCCGTAGGGCTTAAGGAAAACAATGCATCCAAAAAATTTAGTCTGGATTGATCTTGAAATGACGGGATTACTCCCCGATCAGGACAGAATCATAGAGATTGCCACGATTGTCACGGATTCTCAATTGAACATATTGGCAGAAGGCCCGGTCATTGCCATTCATCAACCATTGAAATGTCTGATGGAGATGGATGAATGGAACACGAAAACGCATACTGGCAGCGGACTGGTGCAACGGGTGAGAGAATCCCGTTATGACGAACCGGCGGCAGAAGCAGAAACGCTGACGTTCATAGCCCGCTATGTCAAGAAAAACCAGTCGCCACTATGTGGAAATTCGATCTGTCAGGACAGACGGTTTCTGGCCAGGCACATGCCCAAGCTGGAGGCTTATCTGCACTATCGGAATCTGGATGTCAGTTCAGTCAAGGAATTGGCAAGACGCTGGAGACCGGGGTTGCCGGAGGGTTTTAAGAAACGAAATACGCACAGGGCGATGGACGATATCCAAGAATCCATTGCCGAACTGGAATACTATCGCCGGACTTTCTTTAACCTGACAGACTCCTGAGTGGGTTGGGCAAGGCGACATTCAGGGCGTTACGGAATCGTTTGCCAAGGTCAATACGCTGTCGATACAGACAGGCCGTTTCATTTCTGATTTGGATGTCGGCCGACAGTTTTGTGTGGTCGGCTACAATATTGCAATGGCGATGCGAGAGGCAGGTGCCAGCGAAATTGAAGGATCGCTCATTGAACTGGAAGACAACTTGTATACCGTGATTGGCACCTTGGGTTATACGGAGGAGAACTACGCATTACCCGTCACTATTGCGGCAAATGAATCGGTGTTCATTCCCATCAGTACCGCGAGTCGACTGGTGTCGACACCCAACATTGATGTCATTGTTGCCAGGAACCGGAAGGATGTCAGTCATGAGTTGGTTGCCGACGAGGTCAGTGAGTACTTTCAAGGCAGGGACCCGGATTTGAGGATGCAGGTTGTCAGCGCAAAACAGCTGATCATGCAGATGGAATCACAAATGCAACTTTTCACACTGTTGTTGGCGGCTATTGGCAGCATCTCTTTGATTGTCGGAGGTATTGGCATTATGAATATCATGCTGGTTTCGGTTACCGAACGACGGCGCGAGATTGCTATTCGCCGAGCGCTTGGTGCACGGCGCGGGGATATCCAAAGTCAATTCCTGATTGAGTCCGTGATTATGACGATGGTGGGAGGTGTGCTGGGTATAGCACTCGGCTTGGTCGCTACATTTGTGACTTGTCAATTTACGGGATGGGATTTTTCGATCTCATCGCTATCGGTAGTCAGCGGATTTGGGACTGCCGCATTGGCCGGCTTGTTTTTCGGGTTTCAACCGGCCTGGCAGGCTGCACGTCTGGACCCCATTGCGGGTTTGCAAAGTGACGGTTGACGCATTGGGAATATGAATCCAATCGTCCTGCCCCTCAGTCAGGAATCGCTTTTTTGTCTGGGCGGCGCTGGCGACGGCATATAGGCCACCCGCTTTATCCTGACGCGAAGCGGTTGCTGATATACCGCTGATGGGGGCGGCTCCAACGGCAGCCGCAACCGGTTGAGGAAAGTCGAATTGCAATGGTTGGCAGAGGAGTTGGGGTTATCGATCTCGGTCTGTCATTCCCACGGCGCCCCGGTCTGCTGGGGCTAATCGAACTTCTGGTGGCGTTCGAGCCAGACCGTCCGCGCCGTGATCAGTGCCACGCCGGCGATCAGGGTCACCCGAGCCACCAGCAAAGTATCATTCATTCTCGTTTCTCCCAGACACCGGGTCTCTGCCCTCTATCTCCTTGACGAATTCACAAAAATCGGCTGTCGATTTATTGCAGATGGCAAATACGATTTCCCAGTTGATGGATGTGAACCGCTATATTCCTGAAACCGACAGCTTTTTTCATTGATTCACAGGTGGTCGTCGTAATCACGCCGAACTTGTTGAGGGTACTAAAAATATCGCCCATTGTGACCGGAGCGGCTTCCCCGGAAGCGCCGATTACGTGACTGCCGATGTCAATACAGAGTTGAACTGCACGGGTCAGATTAAGTACCAGAATGTCCTGAAGATCCGGTTCCGTTATTAAACTTCCGATTTCGAGAGGGTTTTGTCCTGTATTCTTTGAATGCACCTGCGCAGGGACTCCAGCTTTTCCGCAACGATTACCCGGTCCATGCGTTTCGTCTCTCAGTCAGTATTCTCTCCCGAAGAGGAAGAAAATCGGCCGTATTGACCAAGTGTTTTGTCAACAGTTCGGCATAAACAGTATCATCGCCCAGCAATCTTTTTCCCTTGAATACTTGCCCCGTGACCGGTTCGGGTGCGTAAAATAAATCAACGATATCCACCGGACGGCCGAATGCTGCGCCGATCGCTTCAATAATTCCGAGTTTGTCACTAGCGGACAGCGGCGTATCAAACAACAGTCCCAAGTCGATGTCACTGCCGGGAGCGGCTTGCCCGGTTGCCTGGGAACCAAATAACATGGCCAGTTTAAGATTTGGATAGCGAGTGAGAAATCGGGTTAATTGTTCATCGATAGCAGCCATTTCGATATTATAACCTTTCCACTGGATTCTCGCATTTGCGCGAATGATCAGCCTCAATCACCCATCTGCAATATCAGAGCAAAAATTCTGAAGAACCTGCCTGATCCCACACATGATCTGTACTTAAATCACCTTCGCCCTGACAAACCGGCGGTTGACGCTAAGGGCTGCTGAGGAAAGTCGAATTGCAACGGTTGGCAGAGGAGTTGGAGTTATCGATCTCGGTCTGTCATTGCCCCCGGGAACCCGCCAGTGGAACCGGATCGATCATCACATGTTCAGTGACATCAGTCAGAACGTGTGGCTGGCCGCGGGTCAACCATGAAGTCATTGTGAGCCTCATTGTGCGGTCACGGTGGCGAAGACTGGTCTGGCCATTCAATCCGAAGTGGGTACCCCTTATCCAACCGCGACCAAGGTCACCGACGAACAGATGGACCGACTGTCAATCCGTCGTACAGGCTTTCATGGCGAGTGGAACCATAGCCCGCTTCCTTCCCATTGATATGGTCCGGTTATTTTGACGAGAACCTTGATCTGGTGGGACATCACTCAAAAACGTCAAGGTGAAGATTGATATCAAACCCGTTAGTGAGCAGATCAGCACTTGACTGCAGTAAATAAAAAACGGTTAAGACAGAAAAAATAGCTGCCTTCCTGTCCCATCTGTTCATGGTCGGCGATCCATTTTTGTCCTTCCTCGCGCGTGATCATGTTTTGTTTATAAGCATACTTGCATAGCCATTCCAAGGAGTTCACGGAAAAAGAAACTGTTGAGAAGCTGGTATTGAGAAGCGGGATAGCTTCTGTCTTGATTGCAACGAACCCCTGTTGTCTGAGCAGATGGGGCATCCTGGGTGGTAGATTGGGATTGGCTGCGGTCCTGTCCCAAGACCGCATGATCTTCTCGGTAAGATCAGGATAGTTGCCACTCATGACCACGCCACGCCAATCTGTTTCAATGACCGCTATGCGGCCTCCAGGCTGCAACACACGGTACATTTCACGGAGTGCCTGTGACGTGTTTTCGACATACAGCAGAACCTGGGTACAGGTGACGGCATCATAGCGTTTATCACTGGCGGAAAGGTTGCAAACATCCCCCACAGAGGCTGTGACCTGGGGTAACGTCCGACAGCGTTTTAGTGTGTAATCAATCATGGGCTGGTTGATATCTATGGCATCAACCACACCCTGTTCACCGACCAGCAATGCCATTTCATGGGTCAGGAATCCGGTCCCGCAGCCAATGTCCAGAATCTGTTCCCCGGTTTTTATATCGAGCGCGGCGAGGGTACGTTGTCTCTGGGTGACGATTTCCGGTGCGATATACGTTCGGTTCAAATGGTCTGGTTTATTGATTCTTTTTTGGTCGGTTGTGCTCATAACATTCAACATTAGGTAAAAAACAGTCTCCTGCCGCCATTGATTCGGTTGGCATTGAGGGCGGGTCGGTGGTTATTTTGCAAATACAGGTGTCATCGTCCCGATTGGATTGCTGCACCGTGAAGAGGGCCATATGCCATGTCATTTATCCGTCACCGGATAAAGTCACCAATCCTTTTGGGCAACGAATCGTGGCTTCCAGATAGGGTATCTGATTGGCCGGCAGCGCAATGATCTCGACCAAGTGGTCTGCCTGTATCGATGACAGATGGCCTTCAAGCCAGTGGGCATAGGGGTGATAAAGACGTAAGGATTCAAGACGACAACCCATATCCTGCATATGATTGGCAGGATGGGCAGAGGTGCCCCATTGGATGAGTGTCGGCATCAAGCCATCGGCCGGGAGAGTGCCATCAGCAGGCAAGGTCACCTGCCAGTGAAGCTGGTCTCGACGCATGGCAAGACCGGGCGGGTAGGGGAAGGTGGACTGTTGAACACATTTGGCAAGATCAGTGGTATTGGCCACCCACGTGATCAGCCCGGGTTTTCTTTGGATTGCCTTCCTGCTGTGGGCGTTGTCCATACTGAACCAGCGGGGTCGGTCAGGTGGTGTCATGTCAGGGTCTATGGCGATGATTTCAAAGTACACGTTGTGTCCCAGTTGCATGACACAATTGTGGGTTCCCATCTGGTGATGTTGTCCTCCTTTGGGTACCTCAACCCCCAGCTTTTGCCTGACATAATCAATGCCAATGGCAAGGGTGTGCGAACAAATGACGATGTGATCGAGCCGGGTTGTCATGACGAGTTGATCGTTTTCAATTTACGGATTTGTCGTTTCAGGGCCCACTGAACATGTTCCCGAACCAGTTCTGATCGATCATGCTGTTTTTGGCGCAGCGCGGCGACGTTTTGATCGGAAGGAGAGGCGTTTCCCAGTGCCACGGCAATATTTCTCAGCCAGCGAACATGCCCAATCCGGCGAATGGCCGATCCTTCCGTTTTCCTCTCGAAGGTCCTTTCATCCCAGTCAAACAGATTGATCAGATTTTCATCGTCGAGCCGATGACGGGCCTGAAAATCCGGTTCAGCCGTGATTTTCGCGTATCGATTCCACGGACAGGCGAGTTGGCAGTCATCACAGCCATAGATTCGATTTCCCATCGGCTTTCTGAATTCAACCGGAATGGTGCCTTTTAGTTCGATGGTCAGATAGGAGATACATCGGCGAGCATCAAGCTGATAAGGTTCGACGATCGCTTTGGTTGGACACACATCCATGCAACTCCGGCAACTCCCGCAGTGTGCCATGGTGGGCAAGTCCGGTATCAGTGGAATATTCGTGTACAGCTCTCCGAGAAAAAACCACGATCCCTGCTTCCGGTTGATCAGATTGGTGTGCTTGCCGATCCATCCATGTCCCGATTGTTCCGCCAAAGGCTTCTCCATCACGGGTGCACTGTCACAAAACGCCCGATAACCAAATTTGCCATAATGTGTTTCGATCCATGTCGCCAGTCTCTGCAGGCGTCGGCGGATCATCTTATGATAGTCCCGTCCCAACGCATAACGGGAAACATAACCTTTATCGGGCGTGTTCAATACCCGCTCGGCGTGTCGCATGGAAACACTCAGGTAGTCCATGCGGACCGTGATCACGCTGGCCGTGTCTGGAACCAGTGTTGATGGTCGGCTGCGTTTCGATCCATGGGATCGCATATAATTCATTTCCCCATGGAATCCCTTTTCAAGCCATTTTTTGAGTCGGGTTTCGGCGGTTTCAAGATTGATGCCGGCAATGGCGGTGTGATTAAAGCCGAGTTCCCCTCCCCAAGACTTGATCTGCCTGGTGAGCAGTGATCTATCGATTTCGGGATCGCTCATGGGTCATAATAGCGCCCGAATCTGGCGGAAACGACTGTTTCTCGGTGTTCCTATGTGGGGCTCGGTAGTCACCATTTTAACGCATCTCTTATCGGTTGCCCGGCTGATTGTTTCCTCAGCCCCACTGGTTCAGACGCTTGCCTTCAAGTGCGGCCGTCAGAGTAGCGCTGCGGTGAACCTCCGGGCTGATTCGGAACATGACTTGTCCAGAATATGCCTTCTGGGGTTTTTCCCCGATTCTGGTACAGGTTTCCAGATAATCTTCCACAGTCTCCTGAAATGCTTTCCTGAGGCCATCCACCGTATCTGACTGAAATCCCACGATATCGTGGATTCCGGCAATGTGCCCCGAAAAAAGATGATCATCGTCATCATAGTCGATACGAGCGGTATCGCCCTTAAAACGCATGGTATTCATCATGGTGTCACGCCGATTCGTTTTAGGAATATACGAGCATCTCTCGCCTGGTAGCACTTCGCTTCCTTGGCAGGATGCGGACGGTGAAACGTCACAACTTGATCGCCTTTCTCGAATCGTACCCGTGGTCCTCGGCCCTCGATCAAATTTGCCCCTACAGCCAGTGACAAACCTTCGACCGCGGCCCACTCGATATTCAACTGGACAGGGTTGGCAAATACAGCGGCTAGCGTTTTCCGGCGCCTTCTGTTCATTTACACAGAATTTATGATAGCAGTATTTGCAATCATATTGCAAAATATCAATGGTTTTCAGTGGCATTTCCGCTAGTTCGTTTATTGCGGTACATCGGTGGAAAAACACGGGTTTCATTTTTGTGGATTGCCCTCTCCGGTAAAAGCACTCTTGGACAATCTTCCCAATAACGGATGGCGCAGTAGGAACGGTCGCCATGCTTGCAGCCGTCATATGGATTTTATTTGCAACTGCACACATTGTAGACATGCCGTGTGCGATCTACGGAGCATCTTTTTTGTAATGCAACATAAAACGCCATGCGAAATCATACAGGTTTTCCGGCCGTTTCTTGGCGCGATTCTTAACATAGCATGGTTCGGTCTTCTCATGCGCATACACCGCTTTCGGCGACAAGAGGACAGACATCTTGCGGGATGCCTGGGTGGAAAGTCGGAGTCCTCGGGACTGCACTTATGGAGACCGGAGCCTACTTGTAGAGATGGAGCATGACTGATGGTGGTGAGGAACACAACACAGAATTGAAATGGAAAAAGTTTGCTGCCGGCCGATATTGTGCGCTCCAATTGGGTAAGGCGTGAAACCTCAAACTGAGACCCCCGTCTTGGTAGTGAGTCTTGGTAGTGAGTGTGGTAGTGAGTGTGGTAGTGAGTGAGTGGTAGTGAGTGAGTGTTCTAAGACGTGTGTCTTTGATATATACTGTTCTGCCTTGTTAGAGTGCTGAGAGAGGATGGTCAAGAGGGTGCTCGACAATCCTGAAGAGTCGTGTCCCTTCAAAAGAAAGAGACATTCCTGACCGAGTCGCTTCATTAATTCCGTGTGCTTTTTAATGATCACTGTATCTACATGGTTTTATGTGTTACGAGGTATTGTTCAGATGTTTATGGACAAGTGCCTTTTGGATGGTTACCTGACTGATTAGCATGCATGCGAATATCGGTATTGTTGGCGCGGGTCTCATGGGGAAGCTGTTGGCGTGGCAATTTCTCCATAAGGGAGCCACGATCACACTGTTTGATCGGTCGACCCGGGACAATCGTCGCAGCGCAAGCGCAGTGGCTGCGGCGATGCTCGCTCCGTATACCGAAGCGGTGTCGACTGATTTGCTGGTGCGTGATATCGGTCAGGTGTCGTTGAAATTATGGCCGAATCTCATCAAGCGTCTGGTCCAGGACAGTGGCCAATCGATCCATTATTCCACTAAGGGGACCTTGGTGGTATCCCATTTGCAGGACCAAGGGGATTGGTTGAACTTTAACCGGATGGCACTTTCCCGTCTTGGAAAAGAGGTCTTTGAGATCTGTGACCGGACAAGGCTGATGCAACTGGAACCCGAAATCGGCACTCGATTTGACCAGGCGAGCTATTTTGCGGATGAGGGAGTGCTTTGCAACGATACCCTCATGACGGCCTTGAATACCGTCTTAACTCACCGCAACCTGACATGGCATGAGTGTCGAGAAATACAGTCGATTGACACACTGGATCGTCATGCGGCGTTTGACTGGATATTCGATTGTAGGGGGATGGGTGCCAAGGATCACTTGCCGGGATTACGGGGAGTACGGGGAGAGGTCATCCGGGTGTATGCCCCCGAGGTCGATATCAGTCGTCCCGTACGATTGATGCATCCTCGTTATCCACTGTATATTGCACCCAAGGATCATCATCGTTTTGTCATCGGGGCCACGCAGATTGAAAGTGATGCGGATCACCCGATCACCGTGCGATCCGGTTTGGAGTTGCTGTCGGCAGTATACAGCTTGCATCCGGGGTTTGCAGAAGCGCATATTACCCATATGGAAGTCGGGTGTCGCCCCGCGTTTCGTGATAATCTGCCGGCCATCCGGGTTCACAGGCACCGGATAGCCATCAACGGCCTGTTCCGACATGGTTATCTGTTTGCACCTGCGTTGCTTCAGGACCTGGATCACTTTATCACGGGCAGACAAGAGGAGATGATGTTTCCTTCGATTTTTACGATTGATGAATAATGCGAAACGACCGATTGAACGTGAGTGTCAATAATCAGATGACCACCCTGGCAGCGCTGTCTACACTGGATGATTTGCTCAGACAACTTGGCTATGATCCTGATACCTCGCTGTTTGCCGTTGCGGTTAACAAGACCTTCGTGCCAAAGGAGCAATACCCACTTCGCCAGTTGCAAGACAAGGACCAGATTGACGTACTGCAACCGATCACCGGCGGATAAGAAAGCCAATGACCGACGTACCAGCACCGCTCACTGAAAAGAGGCCGGGTAACACAGACGATGGCTGGATAGTGTACGGGGAACGGCTGCACAGCCGGCTTTTCATCGGCAGTGCCCTGTTTCCGTCGCCGGACATGATGCAACAGGCGATCAGGGTGTCCGGTGCGCAGGTGGTTACAGTTTCCTTGCGACGTCAGTCTCCGGAACAAAATAGCGGTAATGCGTTCTGGAATTTGCTCAGGGAACTGGATTTGAAGCTGCTGCCCAATACGGCGGGTTGTCATTCGGCGGCCGAGGCGGTGACGCTGGCGAAAATGAGTCGAGAGTTGTTTCAGACTGACTGGATCAAACTCGAAGTGATTGGTGATGATTATAACCTGCAACCGGACCCGATCGGTTTGTTGGAGGCGACCAGAAGCCTGGTCGATGATGGGTTTAAAGTGTTCCCTTACTGTACCGATGATCTGGTCTTGTGTCAGCGATTAAGGGAGGCGGGCTGTGAAGTGGTGATGCCCTGGGCCGCTCCCATTGGAACCGGACGGGGGGTCATGAATCCTTATGCCCTGGAGACCATTCGGGCCCGTCTGCCTGAGACCCTGTTGATTGTCGATGCCGGGATCGGCAAGCCCTCCCATGCCTGTCAGGTCATGGAGTTGGGGTACGATGCCGTGATGTTGAATACTGCGGTTGCCAAGGCCATCGATCCGGTTTCGATGGCCACCGCATTTGGTGCTGCCATCAGCGCGGGTCGGACCGCCTATGTTGCGGGCACGATGCCGGAGCGCCAAACCGCTGCACCGAGTACCCCGACGATCGGAACACCGTTTTGGCACCAAATGGACAACTAGGCGGTGGACGGAGATGGTTCTGGGATTTTCTCCTGCTATGTTGCTACAGCGTGACAAGAGCCTTTCTTTTTGGGCGCGGGTTTTTTCAGGAGGATTCCATCGGCCAACCCTTCGTCAGTGATGTGTCCTGCCTGTTCGATCTGTCAAGTACGAAATCGGTCTGACCGATGAAAAACCGAAAGGTGTGCTTTCCTCGTTGTGACACTGACCGTCTGGGCATCTATCCGGTGGTCGATAGTATCGAGTGGATAGACCGTCTTTTGAAACTGGGAATCAGGACAATTCAATACCGTGCCAAGGACAAGCCGATAGCCGTCGTTGAATCGGAGATTGTGAATGCCATTCAACAGGCAAGAAAATACCGGGCGAGATTGTTCGTCAATGACTATTGGCGCTTGGGCGTGAAACACGGTGCGTATGGCGTCCATCTGGGGCAGGGTGACCTGGACAGTGCGGACCTGTCACAAATCAGCAAGGCGGGTCTGCGACTGGGTGTTTCGACCCACAATTTGTCAGAGGTTTCGCGTGCAATGGATATTGATCCAAGCTATATTGCGTTGGGCCCGATTTTTGCTACCACCAGCAAGCCAATGCCATTCAAGCCACAGGGCGTGGCGGCAGTCGTCAAGTGGGTCGAGATGCTTGGGCACCGGTGGCCATTGGTTGCGATTGGGGGAATTGACTATGAAAGGGCAAAGTGCCTGAAGGAAACGGGTGTGGGGTCCGTCGCGATGATCAGTGCCATCACGGAGGCAGAAGATTATGTCAAGACGACAACCGACCTGATCCGTCTTTGGTCAGATTCAAAGCCGTAACCGGCACTGATGCCGCATGTGTTGCGTCCGGTCAGGCAATCAGCCCCTGGCGCGACTTTACTGCCGGTTTCATTTGGGGTGCACTGTGTCAAGGCCCTGCTGCCAGAAGGCAATTTCCATTCGTGTCGCGGTGTTGAATATTTGCGTAAGTGTTTCCCAGCGAGATGAATCGTCGGGTATCTCGGACAACAGGTCGTCAATGAAGACGCGAAGCGTGTTGGAACCGGACTGAAATGTTTCCCCGCTGTACATCTCAATCCAGCTTCGATATCGGTTGCCTTCCAGTATCGTTTCATTGCTTTGTGCCAGTAACCGACCAATTTCAGCATAACCCAACCCGCAGGGGGCCAGGGCAACAAACAGATCGACGAGATTCCCCTGATGTCCACAATCAAGCACATAGCGGGTATAGGCGACCGTTGCAACATCTTCCGATACCCGGTTCAGGTCGTGTTCAGACAGCCCATATCCATGACAATAGGTGATATGGAGTGAAATTTCGTGCTCAATCAAACCCTTGAGAGCAGGCAGACTGGCCCGCATCTGCTCCAGGCTGTTGCTTTTGTAAATAGCCAGCGCAAAGGCTCTGGCGTAGTGCTTGAGAAACAAATAGTCCTGCTCAAGATAGTGCCGGAAACAGTTTCCAGGCAAAGTGCCGTCAGCCAACTGCCGGACGAAAGGGTGATGGAGATACCGATTCCAATCGGTCGCGCACTGCGCTTTTAAATAACAGGTGTCTTTCATTATATCGTCCGTTAGGGAGTGAGGTAGGTGGAAGCAACCGGTTTTTCCTCGATAATTCCTTTTGTGACCAGAAAGTCCGCATAGTTTTCGTATCGGGCGATATCCAGGGCAGCGGGTCTCAGTGCGAACCGGGACAAGGTGTCAAACCATGCCCGGTGATTCAGTTCGGTATCGAGCTTTTCAGGACTGTAAGCCTTGAATAATTCCCAGGCATCTTCCGGGTGATTGACAATATACTGGGTGGCCAATTCCAATGCCCGATTCAGACGTTGGGTCATATCCGTGCTCAGTGCCCCCTTCTTGGCAACGATCACCAATTCATCATAAGGTGGAACGCCTTCTTCTTCCACGAAAAAGGCCCGGCCCTTGAAGCCTTCGATGGCAAGCTGGTTGAGTTCAAAGTTCCTGAATCCACCGTAAATGGCCTCTACTTTGCCGGAGGCCAGGGAAGATGAGAGTGTCCACCCGACGTTAATCAGTTCCACATCGCTTGTTGAAATGCCTGCATTTTCAAGCATGGTGCCGATAGTGACCTGTTCCAGACCGCCACCGATGGCATATCCAATCTTTTTCCCCTTCAGATCTGACAGTGATTTGTAGGGTGAGTCGGCCAGTACGGTAATGGTATTGAGGGGGGTTGCAATCAATGTCGATACCCAAGTCAATGGCAGATTTTCAGAGACATCCACGATCAGATGCGGCTGATAACTGACCGCCAGATCGACGTTACCGGCTGCCACCAGTTTTGCGGGCAGACTGGGGTCGGTCGGTTCCTGAATGTTGAGCACAAGATCTTGGTCGTCAAATAGCCCCTTTTGTTCGGCAACGATGATCGGACCATGATCCGGATTGACGAACCAGTCCAGCATCAGGGTGAGTTGGTCTTGTGCGTGGGCGATATTTTGAGCGAATAAAACAAGCAATAACAGGTACAGTGTTTTCATTTTATTAATGTGAAATGATGAGAATGATGAATATATTGTTGATTAGAAAGAAAACTAGCGTTGTTCCCGGTGCCAGGGTATCGCCATTTTCAGGAGGAAATCGGTCGAATAGTAGAGGATCTGCGAGAACACGGCCAACACGAACAGGGCTGAAAACATGTCTGCGATCTGCATCCGGGCATTGGCTTGCAGCATGAAATAACCCAGTCCGCCACTGGAGCCTACCCACTCTCCCACGATCGCGCCGATCGGGGCCACCACAACGGCGACTCGAAAACCAGAGGCCATGGTCGGGAGTGCGGCGGGCAGGCGAATTCTAAAGAGCAGCTGCAGCCGGCTGATACCCAGGGATTTGGCGAGGTCCAAATAACCCGGCGGGGTATGGCGCAACCCGTCAAAACAGGTCATCGTCACCGGGAAAAAAATAATCAATGCCGCCATGACAACCTTGGACCCCATGCCATAGCCCAACCACAGCACGAGAATCGGTGCAACGGCAAACACCGGGACTGCTTGGCTGGCAACCAAAATCGGCAAGAGCCAGAGCCGGACGGGCGAGAATAACAGCATTTGCAGGGCAAAAAACAGCCCCATGGTCAGCCCCAGGCACAGACCGAGCACGATCTCGGAAAAAGTGATCAGTGCGTGATTGAGCAAAACAGGGTAAATGGCGACGATACGAAGAAAGACCGACTGCGGCGAGGGAAGAATGAATTCGGGGACGCCGGTCACAATGACCACAAGGGACCAGGCAAACAGCAGGACCAGAATAATGACGGACGGTCGCAGCAGATACTTCATCCCGTGACGCCCAGTTTCTGAAGGAGCATCGCCTGATATTTGCCCAGTTCGGCGTTGACAGGACGGGGGATCGAGGTGTCAGGACACTGTAATTTTTGCAGCTGACCGTCCAGCAGATACAGCTGTTCTCCCAGTCGCACCGCTTCCTGGGGGTCGTGAGTGACAAGCAGCACCGTTCGATTCTTGAGATATTCGGCGGCCAGTGTCTGTAGTTTCAGCCGATTCACTGCATCCAACGCCGAAAAAGGCTCGTCCATCAGTACAAGCGGACGATCCAGCATCAGGGTGCGGGCCAATGCCACCCGTTGCCGTTGACCACCGGACAGCGTGTCGGGTTTTTTGTGGGCGACTTCAGGCAGACCCAATTGTGTCAACAGATCAAGCCCCTTGTTCAACACCGACGGACTCAGTCGGCCATTGCGTAATCGGTATTCCAAACAGACATTGTCAATGGCGGTCAGCCAGGGCAACAGCAGGTCCTGCTGTGCCATGTACGCCACCCGTCCTCGAATTGGCAAACCATCCCCGGTCGTGATGTCGGCCTGGAAGCGATGTTGCGGATCAACCAGACCGGCAATCAATCGCAGCAAACTGGATTTGCCACATCCACTCGGCCCAAGCAGGCAGGTCCACTGATTTTCCCTTAACTGAAACAGGTCGATATCCAAAGCGGGATTCGCCTGGCCGATGAAGTGCAGGAAAATTTTTTCAATGTGAACAGCGATACCCATGAGTGGCTGCCGTTCAGGGGGTGTCGAGCGCAAAAAAATGGTGGACCGGACCATGTCCCCGCCCGATATCCAATCGATCAGCAGACGCGATTGCACGACTGATATAGGTTTTCGCTTTTTTCACGGCATCAAAAAGTCCATCACCTTGTGCGAGGTAAGATGCAATGGCCGATGACAGGGAGCAGCCGGTACCATGGGTATTCCGTGTATCAGTACGGGGTGCAGACAAGCGTTCCAACTGGTTTTCGTGAACAAAAATATCAATACTGTTGCGGGTCTTTTGATGTCCTCCCTTAACCAATACAGCCGCTGTCCCCAATGCCGTCAATTCGGTGGCAAGGTGAACCAATCCCTGCTCTGTGTTCGGCAGGTCGTTTGGGTCATGATCCATCAAGGCGACAGCTTCCGACACATTAGGCGTGATAATCGATGCCATTGGAATCAGCAGAGATTTCAAACTGTCGATGGCTTCTTTCGGTAATAACAGATCGCCACTTGTTGCCACCATCACCGGGTCCAGTACAATATGTCTGGGGCGATAATCATGCATTGCCTTGGCAATACATTCGATTGTTTTGCTGTCTCCCAGCATGCCGATTTTTACTGCCTGAACATCCAGGTCACAGAAGACGGCATCCAGCTGCTGGCGAATAAAGGCCGCTGGGACAGTGAAAATGGCGGTTACTCCCAGGGTGTTTTGTGCGGTGAGTGCCGTGATCACCGAACAGGCATAACCGCCGGTGGCGGAGATCGCTTTAATATCAGCCTGTATGCCTGCGCCACCGCCACTGTCTGAACCGGCGACAGTCAGGGTGATAGGAGTGTATTTTCTCATGGCTTATCCTGTAGGACGCGGGATAAGCAGAACCCATGCGGGACTATCCGCAGAAGGCGCGCCAGTTCCCTACGCCAGTGTTAACTGGATCAGGTTCGACGGGTCAAGATCTTCTCTTTCTCAGCCAATGGCTCCCCGACCAACAGGGTTGTATCATACGTTAATGAGATTCTCGGGGTCAACCGAAAGCGTTGATAGAACGGGTGCTCCGGCGCAAATTCTCTCGGGACCCGCAGGCCGATGACCTTTACTCACAGGTCGGGCTGATGGCGATTGTTCAATAGTTTTCAGAACGAACCCTTGTTCTTGCAAACCAGAGGCAACCCTGTAGATATCCAAAGTCAAGCGGCAGTAATACCTGACGACCCAATCACATGAGCCTGAAGGGAAGGGTGAACTTGAGTAGTGTGTGTCAAATGAGGATCTCGACTGTCCTGACTGCCCACTCACAAGAGTGGGTCAAGGTTCTGGAATATCGTTGACAAAGCCCGGGACATGGTAGCCACGCTTGACCGCGGGTCTACCCGCAATGGCACAGTACCATCTGAGTACGTTTTCATACTCGTTTAAATCGATATTCTGCCAGTGAAACCTTGAAACCCATGGCCAGGTTGCGATATCTGCCAGCGAATAGTCACCTGACAGGTATTCATGTTCTGCCAGCCTGTCATCCATCACGTCATATAACCTTCTCGCTTCACTGGCGAATCGTCCCTCGGCATAGGTACTTTGGCCGGGGTTGAATTTGACAAAGTGGTGAACCTGACCAAGCATGGGGCCGACACCACCCATTTGAAACATTAACCACTCGATTGTACGCCAGTGCGCAACGCCACTTGCCGGCAGTAGCTGGTCGGACTTATCGGCCAGATAGAGCAGGATGGCACCGGATTCCATCAGGCTGAATCCTCCATTGTCATGGTCGACAATGGCCGGTATTTTGTTGTTGGGGCTGATTTTCAAAAAATCATCATCGAACTGTTCATCCTTGCCAATGTCGATGGCATGGGTGGTATACGGTATTCCCGTCTCTTCCAGCATGATCGAGATTTTCCGTCCATTGGGAGTGTGCCATGTATATAGATCAATCATGCAGCGCTCGTATTGTATGAAATGGTAATTTGGTCAGGGTGACTTAACATCACTGGCTCTGGATATTCTAGATGATAGCAATTTGTTTTGTCATACTTTTGCACAGTTAATGGGAGTTAGCGAAATGTAATCACTGTTTCTCATGAGTCATGACCGTCAGTCCGTCTTGATATCGTAACCGGATTGAATCTCATCCAGAGTCCGGTACGCTGTTATTCTGAAGTGCCTGCGATTTGTTCGGCGATCAGCGACATGCAGCCCGTTCGGTCAGTATCGTGAAGCCGGGATGTCGTTTCCAGTTCCGGTTATCTACCGGCGAGCTGTGATCTCGACCCCGACAACATATTTGATCCCGGTTCTGTGGTCTTTTGCTTGCATGCCATTGACAGCAATTGGGATAATCGGAACATCGGATTGTTTCAAAAGACGATCAAAACCAATCATTCGACCGGTGGAGACACGAACGATGCGTTGCATGAGCAACCTACTATGATCCAAGATGAATTGAGTCAGTCGTTGTACACCGCGACTCAGGTCCGCGATATGGACCGGTTGGCAATCGACCGCTATGGATTCGATGAACTGGCCTTGATGGAAAGGGCGGGCAGGAGTGTGTTTGAACAAATGATGTCGCGCTATCTCGAAGTACGCACAATGGTTGTGGTTTGTGGTTCGGGGAATAATGGCGGGGATGGCTATGTGGTTGCACAGTGTGCATTGATCGCAGGTATTGACGTTCAGGCAATCGTGCTGGGTGAACCGAGAAGTGAGCAAAGCAAGGCCTGTCAGCAGGCCTATCTTATGGCAGGTGGACGAATAGCGGACGAATGGTACAAGGGTTTGCGGGAAGCGGATATTGTCGTCGATGGTTTGTTCGGGACCGGTCTGAATCGGTCACCCTCGGGACGCTATGCCGAGATCATCGGGCTGATCAATCGACTGTCTTGTCCGGTTGTTGCAATCGATATTCCCTCTGGACTGAACGGCGATACCGGTAATCTTTTCTCGCCATGCGTCTTGGCTTCGTTAACGGTCAGTTTCATCGGTTTGAAGATTGGCCTGTTCACCGGGCCCGGTCGAGCGGTGAGTGGAGAAATCCGTTTCGATACGCTGGGACTATCTGACCAAATCCATGCCCATTTTGAACCGGTTGGTATGATAATGTCTCCTCCTGTCCTGGATGAGCGCCCTCACCATGTCCATAAGGGCGAGTGCGGTAGAGTGGTCGTCGCCGGTGGGGAAGCGGGGCTGCTTGGAGCCGTGTTACTGGCGGGCAAAGCCGCGTTGCGCTGTGGGTCGGGGTTGGTGACGGTAATGAGTATACCGGACCATGTGGATATGCCGGCGTTATATTGCAGTGAACTGATGAGCATCAGTCTGGAAAACGGGCAGGGGGGCAGGGACACGATCGAGCGATGTGATGTCATTGTGCTTGGACCGGGAATGGGGAGAGGATGTTGGGGGGAGGTGCTGTTCGATACGCTGATTGAGTCCAACAAGCCAATGGTGCTGGATGCCGATGGGTTGTACTGGCTGGCTGAAAAGCCGCATCGGTCGAACAGTTGGATATTGACCCCGCATCCAGGTGAAGCCGGAAAACTGCTTGCCTGTTCGTCGGCCGACATTCAGGCGGATCGACGAAAGGCGGCCTTGGCGATTGCACGTCGATATGGCGGAATTTGTGTTCTGAAGGGACCGGGTACGATGGTTGTGGATGAACAGGGCCATGCCCAGATATGTCACGAAGGGAATGCCGGGATGGCAAGTGCGGGGATGGGCGATGTGTTATCTGGTATTATTGGCTCGTTGCTGGGACAACGATTGACACTGTTTGATGCGGCGGCCTACGGTGTGTGGTTGCATTCCGGCAGTGCCGACCGGAAGGTGAAACAGGTCGGCACGCGGGGTCTGCTGGCAAGCGATGTGATCGAAGAACTTCCTTTTGTGATTGAACAGAGGACCGGTCGGACAATTGTGGCGGAAAATTGAATTGGAGGACGCTCTGTCGTCATGCGGTTATCCGGTTTTAGCGATCGGAAGAGACCTGGCAGGTAGAGGCGCTGTGAGAGATCAGCGGTACGATCGCAGTGGTGCGCAAAGCATGACATGTCATACCAGACCACTGGTATCATGACTGTTTTCGAAATCCCGACCGAAAGCGACATGACCAAGTTGGGTGAGGCCTGGGCACACGCGATCAATCCGGGTTCGTTACTGTTCTTGTGTGGTGAATTGGGGGCGGGGAAAACCACTTTGGTAAGGGGTGTATTGGCCGGGATGGGGTATAAGGCACCGGTCACCAGCCCGACCTTCACGCTGGTTGAACATTACGATCTTGGTCAGGGTCCGATTTATCACCTGGACCTGTACCGGTTGCGGGACCAAGAAGAATTGGAATCAGTCGGAATTCGGGATATGCTGTCTCCGGACGCCATTTGCTTTATCGAGTGGCCGGACAGGGCAGCGGGGCTATTGCCTGCCCCGCATTACAGGGTGGATATCCGTTATCAGGGGAATGGCCGACGGGTCGAACTGACGCATGATGATCACATTAAGCCATTGACATGATACGCCGTTTTGACCCTTTTTTCTGGCAGTTCATCCTTTTGGCGGGACTGTATGCGTTCTGCCTGGAATTTGCCGGTGCCGTTACGGTCAACGAGGTGCGGATGTGGCATGCGCCGGATCGATCAAGAATCGTGTTTGACATGGACGCGCAACCTGAATTCAGGGTCTTTACATTGGAAAATCCCGGTCGGGTTGTGATTGACCTGTCCGAATCGAAATTGATCGGAAGCATGCCGTCTCCCGGAACCACCGGGCCATTTTTGAAACAGATCAGACTGGGCTATCCCGAACCGGAAACAATGCGACTGGTTTTCGACCTGGATAAACCGGTACGGTACGACATCCAGTTCTTGAAGCCGATTGATCATTATCAACATCGACTGGTGGTTGACTTTTACCCTTACGGGGCAGTGTTGAAACCGGCTCCCAAGGTGAAAAAGCCGAGCCCGTCGGCCCCCCTTCGATCCGACCCGGGTATCCTGGTTTTGATCGACCCGGGTCATGGTGGCGAGGACCCCGGCGCAGTGGGTCGGGAATCATACGAAAAGCGCATCGTATTGGAGATTTCAAAAAAACTCAAAGCGCTGATCGACAAGCAGCCCGGTATGCGAGCGGAATTGACCCGGACCGGTGACTATTACATTCCGTTAAGGAAGCGAACCCGGATTGCCCGCAACAAAAAGGCCAATCTGTTTGTTTCGATCCATGCCGACGGCTTCAAGAACAAAAAAGCACGTGGGGCATCGGTTTATGCGCTCTCGCAAAGCGGCGCGACCAGTGAAACAGCGAAATGGCTGGCGGATAAGGAAAACGCCTCTGATCTGGTGGGGGGGGTCAGTTTGGCGGATAAGGAGGATGTGGTGGCCGAAGTGCTCCTCGATCTGCAGATGACCAAAGTGGTCAACGAAAGTATCCGTTTTGGCCGCGAAGTGCTCGATGAGTTGAATAAAATAGGCAGGCTGCACAGTCGCAGGGTTGAACAGGCCGGATTTGCCGTACTGAAATCACCCGACATTCCTTCAATCCTGATTGAAACCGCCTATATGACCAATCCCCAGGATGAAAAGTTGTTGAATAATCCGAAGCACCAACAGAAAATCGCTCGGGCGATTGTCTCCGGCATCCAGCGTTATTTCAAAAATACGCCCGAACTGTATAGTGGCACGAGTGTCAGTGGATATCGTCAGAAAACCAATTAAACAGCTAAAGGAGCAGCTGATCAATCAGATTGCTGCGGGGGAAGTCATTGAACGCCCGGCATCCCTGCTCAAGGAGTTGCTGGAGAACAGTATAGACGCCGGGGCGACCTTGATTGATATCGAGGCAGAAAAAGGGGGAATCAAGCGATTGACCGTCAGGGATAACGGGTGCGGTATTGCCAAAGATCAACTGGGTCTGGCGCTTTCCCGGCATGCAACCAGCAAGATTGCCCGGTTTGATGATTTGTTCAGAATCAATACGCTCGGATTCAGGGGAGAGGCCCTGCCCAGTATCGCTGCGGTGTCCAGGTTGCGTATCACATCGCGTGTCGCCGAAGCCGATTCGGCCTATGAAGTGGAGGTCACCGGCGAGATGGCTGTTTCACCCCCTAGGCCTGCGGCGCATGCATTGGGCACGACGGTGGAAGTCCTTGACCTGTTTTACAATACGCCCGCAAGAAGAAAATTTTTACGTACTGAAAAAACAGAGTTCAAGCAGTGTGATGAAGTCATTCGTCGTGTTGCACTGAGCCACTTCGATATCGACATCCGGTTCACTTATGACGGCAAGCCGGTTTTTCAGACGTTAAGCGCGGACAGTGATATCACCCGGAACAAACGGGTTGCACGATTGTGTGGGAGTGCTTTCGCCGAACAATGCGTCTATTTTGAGGAGTCGGACGGCGGGATGACATTGTCAGGCTGGATGGGATTGCCGACCTATTCCAGAAGCCAACGCGATCTTCAGTATTTTTTCGTCAACGGCCGGGCCGTCAAGGACAACCTGATTTCCCATGCGGTGCGCCGGGCGTACCATGATGTGATGTACCACGGAAGGCATCCTGCCTTCGTTTTGTTTTATTCAATGCCTCCCGATCAGGTTGACGTGAATGTGCACCCGGCCAAAAGCGAGGTGCGATTCAACGATACCCGATCGGTGCATGACTATATATATCGGACACTGCACCGGGCCATTGCACAGCTTTCACCCGAACAGAGCGAAACCCAATTTCCACTTTCGACACCGGGGCACAATCCGTCGGTCCCCCCTGTATTCGGCACGCATCAGGGTCATGGTCAACGGGCTGCCCAGCAGCAATTCAGGCATCTGGTTCAAGAACAGCTGCTGGCCTATGAAGCCATGTCAGGTGTGCCAGAGACGGCGGTAGAGCACCGGCTCCAGGCACCAGGCGGTGTTGGGCCAGATGTCGGGTTGGCGTCAGGTGTTGCGGCGGAAAGGCAAGACATACCGCCTTTGGGATTTGCCATTGCACAGATAAAAGGGGTCTACATCCTGGCGGAGAACAAAGAGGGCATGGTGATCGTTGACATGCATGCCGCCCATGAACGCATTACCTATGAACGCTTGAAGTGGGAACGAAGTGAACAGTCGATTCGTTCCCAACCCTTACTGGTCCCCGTCAATCTGAATGTCAGCACCCATGAGGCAGCGCTGGTGGAAACATACGGGGAACATTTTGTGGCACTGGGCTTTGACATCAATCGACTGGGTGAAGAGCAGGTCGTCATCCGAGCGGTTCCCGAGTTATTGGCACGTGTTGACCTCGAGCGCCTGGTCAGGGATGTCCTGTCTGATTTGCAGACAATGGGTCGTTCCAGTCGTATTGAAGAGGCGAACAATGAAATTCTGTCGAGTGTCGCCTGTCATGGCTCGGTCCGGGCGAACCGTCGGCTGACGATAGAGGAAATGAATGCGTTGCTCAGACAAATGGAAGTGGTGGAACGGTCTGGGCAGTGTAATCATGGTCGACCGACCTGGATGAGTGTTCCACTGGCGGAACTGGACAAGTGGTTTATGCGTGGACGATGACGGCGATCCTGTAGTCTTTTTGATGGGGCCGACCGCGTCCGGCAAAACGGCGCTGGCGACGGCGTTGTTCCATCAGTTTGATTTTGAGTTGATCAGCGTGGATGCCGCCCAGGTTTATCGCGGAATGAATATCGGCACCGCGAAACCGGACCCCAAGCACCAGGCCTTGGCTCCGCATCATCTGATTGATATCAGAAATCCGAATCAAGGCTATTCTGCCGCAGATTTCAGACATGATGCGCTGGCGTTGATGGATGACATCCACGCTAGGGGGAAGGTGCCACTGTTTGTGGGTGGAACCCAGTTTTACTTTTCAGTGCTTGAAAACGGTTTATCGGTATTGCCCCCATCGGATGAGACAGTCCGACGGGAGATCGCGCAGCTGCTGGAAAACAAGGGCTTGCCATATCTGTATCATCAATTGGAGACCGTCGATCCGGTGCTTGCAAAAACAATCCGTGCTACGGATACCCAGCGTGTTTCCCGAGCGATCGAAATCTACCGGCTGACAAAAAAGGCGCCATCGAGGGTGATGCAGGCTGCCAAGACGGAAAGGCTGCATCAGCCACTGATCAAGATGACACTGTTCATGAGCGATCGGTCATTGCTTCACAGTCTCATTGCGGATCGGTTTGAGGGGATGCTTGAATCGGGGCTGATCGATGAGACGGAAGCCTTGATAGCGACGCTGGATCACCCCCATCAGTGTCCTGCCATGAAAATTGTCGGTTATCGACAGGTGTTTAATTATCTGGAGAAGAAAATCAATGCTAATGAAATGAAGCAAAATGCGATTGCCGCGACACGGCAATTGGCGAAACGACAACTGACCTGGTTACGCCAGCAGTCCAATGTGGTGTGGTTTGATGTCAATCAAACCAACCTGTCACAGACGGTTTCCGCCTACTTGAGATCACATTATCTGCTTCGTCGGCATGGTCGATAGCTTGACCGTTTCCCCATCGTGTGTTCAGGGAGGTGGCCTTCGACGGGAATTCGCACAGTGTGTCGGTCTGTTCGAAGGTCGGATTAAACAGATCGGAAGCAGCCGGTCAAGTGGCCCAAAGGAATATCCGGATGATGGGTGTCTGGATGATGTGTCTGGATGATGTTGATCCGTAGTTGATATGTCAGTAGTATTGTGTCAATACACTGGCGAGGGTCGAATCGGTAACCTGTGATGCAGTGTCGGCTCGATCAGATGATCAGATGCCGTGACGGCAAAGAATCGCTGTCGTCTTGCCCCGCTTGCACTGATTTTGGTCCGGTCACTTGGTTCTCATTATGAAAGACAGCCCGATTGTCTCCACGGTCGACTTTAACCAAGAAGGCATCCAGCACGGCTTTCTCAAGCAACCGCATTCGGATGATCGTTCAGCTTGGGGGGCGATCATGACCCCCTTGACGGTCGTTCGAAATGGGCAGGGCCCGACGGTGTTGCTGACGGGTGCAAACCACGGTGACGAGTATGAGGGTCCGACCGCCCTGTTGAACCTGATCAATGACATCAGACTCGCCGAGGTGTCGGGCAGAATCGTATTTATCCCGATGATGAATTATCCGGCGTTTAGGGCGGGAACCCGGACTTCTCCGATTGATCACGGCAATATGAACCGGGTTTTTCCAGGAAAACCCGATGGCACCGCCACGCAGAAGATGGCGGACTACTTCCAACGGATTCTGTTGCCGATGGCGGACTATGTTATGGATATACATTCAGGGGGAAAATCATTGAGTTTCGTGCCGTTTGCTGCAGCACATGTGCTTGAGAACAAGGCACAACAGGCGCGATGTGAGGCCGCAATGAGAGCATTTTGTGCACCTTACAGCGTGATGCTCCTTGAATTGGATTCCGTGGGTATGTATGACACCGCAGCCGAAGCACAGGGCAAGGTGTTCGTGACCACCGAATTGGGCGGCGGCGGGTCCACGTCAAGTTATACCAATGACATTGCGCTAACCGGTGTCATCAATTTTTGTATTCATGCCGGTGTCCTCGACCGGCCACCGTTTAGTCGACCTTCGATCGAACTCAATATGCCGGGGGCAGCCTGTTTCATCACGGCACAGCACTCAGGATTGCTTGAACTCGTGGTGGACCCCGGAGATCCGGTTTGTGAAGGGCAACTGGTCGCGAAAATACATCAAATCGAACGCACGGGACTTCCGCCGGTGGAATATCATTCCGCCCTTGAGGGTCTGGTCATCGGCCGCCATTTTCCCGGGCTTGTCCGGTCGGGTGACAATCTTGCGGTGATCGGGGTGCCAGCATAGCGACAGACGAGGTTGCGACAGCATCGAAAGAGGGGGTGGTCGCAAGCACGGTTAACCGAACCACCAGGGATCAAAGCACGTATTTGCATGGCATGTCGAGGGAAAGGCCGAAAGAAGAAAATACATTAAAAATCAATTATCTATTATGATCAAACAAGGTTTCAGCATGTGTTCTTGGTTCATCATACAAGAATTTTGTGATAGAATTTCAGTGATCACGTGATGTACGATAAAGCAGTGTGCAGACCAAGTTGACACGTACGTCAAAGTGTAGAGGCCGGTTCTGTGTGAAATTCAGTTTGTGTTTGGCTGCGGAATCAACGATATTATAAAACGACAGTAATGCTTTCATATCGGTGAATCAGATGGTTCAACAAAGAGGAGTAGCCCTTCAGGATCCTTTCCTGAACGTGTTAAGAAAGGAACGAATCCCCGTTTCAATATTCTTGGTCAACGGTATCAAACTGCAAGGTCATGTCGAATCGTTTGATCAGTTCGTGATTCTGCTTAGAAACAGTGTTAATCAGATGATTTACAAACATGCGATTTCAACGATTGTGCCCGCTCGGCTGGTGAGAATACCCTATGACAGCACCCAAGGAGAGGACGATGGCTTACCCTACTGACAGCAGGAAATCGATCTTCTGTTTTCTTCGTTAGACAATCAGCTGTCCGGGCCCTCAAACGGATACAGGGTCATCATTGTCAGGCAGCTTCAAAGGCGCCTCGGAACAGATGAACAGCCATTGCGTGAACTGCATGCACTGGCGGAGTCTGCCGGGGCAGTCGTGTGTGATGCATTTCTGCCGATCCGGTCAAAACCGGTGGCAAGCACCTTCGTCGGTAAAGGGAAGGCGCAGGAACTGGCGGAACGGGTGTGTCATCTGGCCGTGGATCTCGTGATTTTCGATCATGAAATCAGTCCCATCCAAGAGCGAAACCTGGAACAGGTTATTTGCTGCCGAGTACTGGACCGAACGGGACTGATACTGGATATTTTTGCACAAAGGGCGACCTCCCGCGAAGGCAAGTTGCAGGTCGAACTGGCCCAGCTCGAACACCTGTCGACCCGACTGGTAAGAGGGTGGACCCATCTGGAACGGCAAAAAGGGGGGATTGGACTGCGTGGTCCGGGGGAAACGCAACTGGAGACGGATCGGCGTCTCATCGGCAAGCGAATCAGGACCCTGTCGCAGCGCTTGCAGAAAGTGGAGTCCCAGCGCCGATTGCAAAGACGGGCGAGACTCCGGACACCGGTTCCAACTCTCTCCCTGGTGGGCTATACCAATTCAGGAAAATCGTCCCTGTTCAATGCAATCACCGGAGCGGAAGTGCCGGTGGAAGACCGACTATTTGCGACCCTGGATCCCACAATGAGACAGGTGATAGTGCCGGGTTTTGGGCCGATTGTGCTCTCGGATACGGTGGGTTTTGTGAGAGACCTGCCACATAGCCTTGTCGCGGCGTTCCGCTCAACGCTGGAAGAGGTGGTCAGTGCTTCGTGTCTGCTTTTGGTCAATGACGTTTCTGACCACGAAGAGATGGAGTTGCGGGAGCAGGTGGTGTCGGTACTGGAGGAAATTGGAGCAGGTGCTGTTCCGGTTATTCATGTCAACAATAAAATAGATCTGATCAAGGAACCTGCGAGAATCCGGCGCAATGCCGAAAACTGGGTTGACAAGATCTGGGTTTCGGCAGCCACAGGCGAAGGTTTGCCCTTGCTCATCAGTGCTATCGGAGATTTCCTGAGCAGGGGACAGCAGGTTTATCGGTTGAATCTGCGGCCTCAAGCGGGGGGATTGCGCTCCAGGCTATATCATCGATGCGATGTGCTCGATGAAAAAGTCGACGAGGAGGGGGCTTACACCATGACCGTCAAAATGAAGCCTGCAGACCGGGGATGGATGGAATCACAATCACGCTATATCGGTCTGTGGAATGATGCTCCAGTGACAGAATCGAACTGAGACCCACTGTCGATCACGGGTTGTCGACAGTCCATCCATTGGGAAAGGCGGCTGTGGTTCCGGTCTGTGGGGCGACTGATGGAGATGTACCGTTCAAACCCCTTGTGCGCCACCGAGACAACAGGGCCTCCTGTTTTGCCGGACTTGGGCAGTGATGCAAAAGCACTCGGATCATCCCGGTTTGTGATCGTAAAATAGCCTTTTGGTCAGTACAAAATCGACACAGTACAAAATCGACAGCGAATGCGTTGTCTTGATGTGTTAAAATCGGCTCTTTTTAAGTTCAGTGATTGACGACTTTCTGATCATGGTGCGATGCCCCTGTTCAGCAGTTTGTTGACGATCTTGTCAATTATGATGTTGTAAACAACGAGTACGGTTGCGTGGCAGTCATCCAGACCCCTTTTGCGAAAGAAACCTTTCCGGCTAATCTTGAAAAAGAGATGAGAAAGTCGTATCTCGATTACGCGATGAGCGTGATCGTGGGTCGTGCGCTGCCTGATGTGAGAGACGGTTTGAAACCCGTTCACCGGCGGGTGTTGTATGCGATGTCGGTATTGGGCAACGACTGGAACAAGGCATACAAAAAATCAGCCCGAGTGGTCGGGGATGTGATCGGGAAGTATCACCCTCACGGTGATACCGCGGTTTATGACACCATTGTCCGCATGGCCCAGGATTTTTCGATGAGATATATGCTGATTGATGGTCAGGGAAATTTTGGATCGGTGGATGGCGATTCGCCAGCTGCCATGCGTTACACGGAGATTCGACTGGCACGCATTTCCCATGAACTTCTCTCGGACCTGGACAAGGAAACAGTCGACTTTGGCCCCAATTATGATGAGACTGAAACCCAGCCGCTGGTGTTGCCAACCCGGGTGCCGAATTTGTTGATCAACGGGTCTTCGGGGATTGCAGTTGGTATGGCGACCAATATCCCCCCCCATAATCTGTCCGAAACGATCAATGCGTGTCTCGCCTTGATTGAGAACAGCGAGATCAGTGTCACGGAACTGATGTCACACTTGCCCGGCCCGGATTTTCCAACGGCCGGTTTGATCAATGGGTGGGCAGGAATCCGGCAAGCATACGAAACCGGCCGCGGACGTATCTATGTCCGGGCCCGTACCGAGATTGAGCAGTCGGCAAACAATCGGGAATCGATTATCGTTCATGAACTGCCCTACCAGGTCAACAAGGCACGTCTGATGGAGAAAATTGCCGAGTTGGTGAAAAACAAGCGTTTGGAAGGGATTTCTGCGATACGCGATGAATCCGACAAATCGGGTATGCGGATGGTCATTGAAGTGAAACGTGGAGAACAGGCCGAAGTGGTGTTAAACAACCTGTTCAAGCATACCCAGATGCAATCTGTCTTCGGGATCAACATGGTTGCCTTGAGCAAGAATCAACCGAAACTGTTTGGTCTCAAGGCACTCCTTGAGGAGTTTGTGCACCACAGACGGGAAGTGGTCACCCGTCGCACTCTGTATGAATTGCGCAAGGCCCGGGAGCGTTCACATTTGCTGGAGGGGCTGGCGGTGTCATTGACCAATATCGATTCGGTGATTGCGCTGATCAAAGCCGCCAGACAGCCTGCAGAAGCCAAGGCGGCGCTGTTGTCGAGACATTGGCAATCGGCTGTTGTCTCCCAGATGCTGGCTCGCAGTCATGCGGACATCTCGCGACCGGAAGAGCTTGATGAGGCCTATGGTATGACCGAGTCGGGGTATCACTTGTCACCGAGACAAGCACAGGCGATTCTTGATCTCAGGTTACATCGGCTCACTGGTCTTGAGCAGGAAAAAATCCATAATGAATATACCGACATCATCGACAAGATATTGTCACTGCTCGATATTTTGCAAGATCCGGACCGGTTGATGGAGGTGATTACCGAGGAACTCGAGGCAATTCGGGATCGCTTTGGCGAGGACAGGCGAACCCAGATTCTTGATCAGCAACTGGATTTGTCCATGGAGGACCTGATTCCAGAGGAAGAGATGGTGGTGACCATTTCCCATGCCGGGTATGCAAAATCACAGCCGGTGGCCGACTATGGTGCGCAGAAACGAGGCGGAAAGGGGCGTATCGCGACCCGAACCAAGGAGGCAGACTTTGTCAGTCGGATGTTTGTCGCCAATTCTCACGATACCATACTGTGTTTTTCTAATTCCGGGAAAGTCTACTGGCTAAAGGTGTTTCAATTGCCCCAGGCCGGGCGACAGGCGCGAGGCAAACCATTGGTCAATATGCTGTCACTCAGTACAGATGAACAGGTGACGGCTGTTTTACCCATACAGAACTATGAGGAAGGCAAGACCCTCATTATGGCGACGGCCCGGGGTATCATCAAAAAGTGTCGACTGCAGGACTTTTCCCGTCCCCGCGCCGGCGGGATCATTGCCGCCCGCCTAGCGCCATATGATCATCTGATCGGGGTGGCGTTGACGGATGGTGATCAGGATGTGATATTGATCAGCGATGTGGGTCGGGCGGCCCGGTTCTCGGAAAAGGATGTCCGGGTGATGGGTCGAGTCGCCCGAGGAGTTAAGGGGATTCGACTGGCACCGGGGCAACGGGTGATTTCGCTGCTGGTGGTGACGAATGAGGAAGGCAAATATTCCGATGAGCCGGTGCTGTCGATTCTGACGAGTACAGAGCACGGATACGGTAAACGGTCGCCGGTTGTCGATTTCCCTTGTAAGCGCAGGGGAGTCAAGGGGGTTATTGCGATCAAGACATCCGTACGGAATGGTCAGGTCGTGAGTGCCTTGGCTGTGACCCATAGTGACGAAGTGATGTTGATTACAGAGGGTGGTATCCTGATCCGGACCCGGGCATCGGAAATATCGCTACAGGGACGCAATACCCAGGGAGTTAGGTTGATCTCCCTCAAACCGGATGAACGGTTGGTGTCAGTCAGCAGGGTCGTTGATTCGGATACCGAGGCCGAGGACGTATCGGTTGAACGACCCCTTCACTAGATCGCCTTTTTTCCAGATGACCCGGTGGTAATTGCATTGAACCAGAGTATCGAAAAAGCACTGGGTGTTTATCGGGACAAGATAGACGAGATTGATGCACAGATTCTGGATTTGATGCATCAGCGGATTACTGCAGCAAAGTCGATCCTGGAAATCAAGTCGCAAGTTTCAGAACCGATATTCTATCGCTCGGAGCGTGAAGCACAGGTGTTGCGGCGGCTGCAGGAATTAAATGCCGGGCGGATTGAGAAAATGGCGATCGAACGGCTGTTCAGGGAAATTATATCGATCACCCGGTCGACCGAGATCGCGCTGACGGTATCGGTTCTCGGGCCGTCGGGCACTTATACGGAATCGGCGGCAAGGCAGCATTTCGGCAACAGTATTGAGATTGTCCCGCTGGCGACGATTGATGAAATATTCCGAGCCACCGAAACGGGTCACACCCAGTTTGCCGTGGTACCGGTTGAAAACTCGTCCGAGGGCGGGGTGAATGCCACACTGGACCGACTGATCAATACTTCCCTGTCCATTTGCGGTGAGATTAATCTGGAAATTCACCATAATCTGATGGGCCGGGACAGTGAGGCCACCGAGGTCAAGACTGTTTATGCGCACACCCAATCGCTGGCGCAGTGCAAACGCTGGCTGAGTACGTATCTGAAGCATGCTGAATTGGCACCGGTAAGCAGTAATGCCGAAGCAGCAAAAAGGGTCTGCGATGAGCGCAACGCACTGGCGATTGCCGGCACCACCGCCGCGGAATTGTACGGTCTTAAGATACTGGCCAAGAATATTGAAGATGAACCGGGAAATACCACCCGGTTTCTGGTGTTGGCCAAACAACCGACGCCACCGAGTGGCCATGACAAGACCAGTTTGTTGCTGTCCTGTCGACATCGTCCGGGTGCGTTGTTCCATCTGCTCAAGCCGTTATCGCAGCACAAGATTGACATGACAAAAATCGAATCCCGGCCTTCAAGAACCGGTCTGTGGGAATATGTTTTCTTTATCGATATCAAGGGGCATGCGGAAGAGGAGGTGGTGTCGAAAGCATTGGCACAGCTCAAGGAGGAAGCCGGGCTATTCAAGCATCTTGGCTCTTATCCGATTTCCCGTTGATATGGTTGTGTCCTGCAGTGGTAGTCCCGTCCAAGTTCGATTGTCTTGTGACGGACCGGTCGTTCGGATTTAACCACGTATGACCGCGCACTTGTTTGTTCCCACCATGGCGGTATTCGGGGTCGGCCTGATCGGCGGTTCGCTGTCGATCGCGCTTAAACGGTCCCAATCAGTGGGTCGGGTCATTGGAGTAGGACGATCCGAGGCAAATCTGCAAACGGCATTAAAGCTCAATGTCATTGATGATATCGAGCACGATCCGATCAAGGCGGTCGAGGCGGCGGACCTAGTGGTGCTTGCCACACCGGTGAACACCGTTGCCGAGTTGCTGACCCGGATCCATCCGGCAGTGACGGAAAAGAAGGTGGTGACCGATGTGGGCAGTGTTAAATCGGCGATTGTGACGACAGCAAGAGCCTGTCTGAAGGAACGATTCAGCCGATTTGTGCCCGGGCATCCCATCGCGGGCAGAGAGAAATCAGGGGTTCGGGCTGCGAAGGCGGACTTGTTCGACGGACACAAGGTTGTCCTCACCCCATTGCCCGATACGGATCGTGATGCGTGTGCGCTGGTCGGCGGGTTGTGGCAAACCGTGGGTGCCGAAATTCGGATCATGGACGTCGCCGTACATGATCGAGTGCTTGGTATTACAAGCCATTTGCCCCATGTGCTCGCCTACGCGATGATGGATTTTCTTGCCCGGTCAGACGACCGGTCCGCCTGCTATGAAATGACGGCTGGCGGCTTTTATGACTTCACCCGAACGGCGTCGAGTGATCCTGAAATGTGGCGCGACATCATGCTGATGAACAAAGCGCCGTTACTGGCCCATCTGGCGCAATTCCAAGATCAGCTGGAATCCATAGCGATGTTGATCGAACAGGGCGATGGAGCGGCATTGGAGGCCCTGTTTGCCGCGTCGAAGCAGGCTCGGGCCCGGGTGGCGGGCGAACGGGGCAAATCGGATGCCGCCATTTTGCCGGATGATTTGGCATGAAATTTTTCTCATCGCCTGTTGATGCGCTGGCAGGCCAAATCGGTGTGGCCGCGGACAAATCGATCTCTCATCGGATGGTGATTCTCGGTTCGATTGCACAGGGCCGGACTCGAGTCAGCGGCTTGCTGGAAAGTGAGGATGTGTTCGCGACGATGACCGCGTTTAGGGACATGGGAGTCGCGATCAATCGTGTCGGTCCCGGAGATTACGAGATACAGGGTGTGGGTCTTGCTGGTCTGATGCCGCCTGAAGATGTGCTTGATCTGGGTAATTCCGGCACCGCCTTTCGGCTGTTGACCGGATTGCTGGCGGGACAGCCGTGGCCGTCGCAATTGGTTGGAGATGCATCGCTGTCTGAGCGTCCGATGAACCGGATTATCCGCCCGCTGGAGAAAATGGGAGCATCGATCTGTGCTCGTGATGGGCGGCCACCACTCACCATCCATCCTGTTTCACGACTTGAGGGTATTCACTATACGTTGCCGGTTGCCAGTGCCCAGGTAAAATCCTGCTTGTTGCTGGCAGGCCTCTATGCACAGGGTGAGACGGTTATTACCGAACGGATCGCGACCCGGGATCATACCGAAAGGATGCTGCAGGGATGGGGGTATCCCGTTCAGCGGCAGAACCAGTCGATCAGACTGGGTCAGAACGGGGTTTTGCACGGCGGTGAATTCAGTGTGCCGGCCGACCTGTCGTCGTCGGCGTTTTTCATGGTCGCCGGCTTGGTTGTTCCGGACAGTGAACTGCGGTTGACCAAAGTGGGGGTAAATCCGACAAGAAACGGGGTGCTTGCGATCCTGTCGAAGATGGGAGGGAGTATTGAATGTCTCAATGAAACGGAGATCGGTGGAGAGCCTGTTGCCGACCTGCTGGTCAAGAGCTCTTCTTTGAAAGGTTGTGATATTGGTGGCGAGGAAGTTGCCTTGGCGATTGATGAGATTCCGGCTGTCGCCATCGCAGCAGGATGTGCCGAGGGGGTGACGCGTATTCGGGGTGCCAAAGAGCTCAGAGTGAAGGAAAGTGATCGTATCCGCAGTATCGTGAATGGATTGAGAGCACTTGGAGTCACCGTACAGGAATACGACGATGGACTGGATATTGAAGGTGGCCGGTTTTCTGGGGGACAGGTTTCAAGTGAGGGTGACCACCGGATCGCAATGGCCTTCAGTGTGGCAGGCGCAGTTGCAAGTGATCAGGTCGAGATTCTCGATTGTGCCAATGTTGCGACCTCTTTTCCTGATTTTCGCAAGTTGGCCAATCGAGTCGGGATGACGATTGATGTGTGCTAGTGTCCCCGTGTTGACGATTGACGGTCCGAGTGGCTCCGGGAAAGGCACGGTTGCCCAGCACATCGCCAAACGGTTGAAGTGGCATTACCTTGACAGTGGTGCACTCTATCGGGTACTGGGTTGGCTGGCAGACCAACAGAAAGTTGCGCTGACGGATGAGTGTGCGCTGATCTCACTGATCGATCAAATGGAGATTGAATTTGAGGGTGGACAGGTCAGGTTTGCCGGAAAATCGCTGGAAACGGAGATCCGAACTGAATCGGCAGCGGGGCGTGCGTCCAAACTGGCGGCGCTCGGCGGTGTGCGGCAGTCCCTGCTGACGTGGCAAAGACAATATGCAAAGAAGCCGGGTTTGGTTGCAGACGGGCGGGACATGGGAACGGTTGTTTTTCCGCAGGCAGACTGTAAAATCTATCTGACCGCCAGTGTCGAGGCGCGGGCTCAAAGGCGTTTTAAACAGTTGAGAGGTAAGGGTTTTGCTGTTACCATAGCCGATCTTTTGCGGGAGATTGCCGAGCGGGACCGTCGTGACATCAACCGCAGGGTATCACCGTTGAAACCGGCTGCAGATGCAGTCTATCTTGATACTACCGGGCTGGATGTGCAACAAGTTGTGTCCAGAGTCATGCAGGTATGCGTGTCCGTATCGAAGAAAGGCGGTGAACGATAGTGGTTCGGTTTGGGTCGAGTGAAGTCGCACGCCTGGCAAGGTTTGCGCAAATGCGTTGTATGAACATCTGTCTTGAATCGGATGAGCAAATCGGATTGGGGGGGATGACTGACGTCGGACGGCGATGTCGTACCAGGTGAGTCTTGCTGTTTTGTGGTTGGCAAGGCTTGAAAGTAAACAGTTTAATTTATTATTAATTAGTAACAGTCTCAACGATGTTTGTGTCGATGACATCGATCTGTTACTGGGTCAAGTAAATCATCATGACAGAGAATTTTGCGGCATTATTAGAGGAGAGTATGGCCAATGTGGTCATGCGGCCTGGTGAAGTCATTATCGGTGATGTGGTGGAAGCCAATGATGACTATGTTGTTGTCAGTGCCGGGCTGAAGTCAGATGCCGAGATTCCGGCGGTCGAGTTCAAGAATGCAGCCGGTGAGTTGACCGTCAAGGTTGGTGATCAGGTCGAGGTTGCGCTTGAGGCGGTTGAAGACGGCACGGGAAATACCAAGGTGTCCCGGGAGCGGGCGATGCGGGCACGGGCCTGGGATGAGTTGTTCAAGGCATATGAACAAGATGAAATCGTCACCGGTATCATCACCGGCAAGGTCAAAGGCGGGTTTACCGTCGATGTCAATAATCTGCGGGCTTTTCTGCCCGGGTCACTGGTGGATGTTCGTCCGATCAAGGACTCTTCCTACATTGAAGGTCGGGAACTGGAGTTCAAGATTATCAAGCTTGATCAGTCACGCAATAACATTGTGGTATCAAGACGGGCCATCGTAGAGAATGAATTGAGTGAAGAGAAGGAAAAACTACTCGATACGCTGGAAGAGGGCCAAATCATCAAGGGGATTGTCAAAAATCTGACCGATTATGGGGCGTTTGTCAATCTGGGCGGTCTGGATGGTTTGCTGCACATCACTGATCTTGCATGGAAACGGGTCAGGCATCCGTCAGAGGTGCTGAATGTGGGTGATGAAATTGATGTCAGGGTGCTTAAGTTCGACAAGGCACAATGCCGTGTTTCACTCGGTTTGAAACAACTCGGTGAGGATCCGTGGCTCGATTTGGGGCGTCGTTATCCGGTTGATACCCGTCTTTTCGGCAAGGTTACCAATATCACTGATTACGGTGCATTTGTGGAATTGGAAGAAGGGGTCGAAGGACTGGTTCACTTGTCCGAAATGGACTGGACGAACAAGAACATTCATCCCGGCCGGGTGTGTCGTCTGGGTGATGATGTCGAAGTCATGGTGCTTGATATTGACCCGGAACGGCGCAGGATTTCACTGGGGATGAAGCAATGCACCCCGAATCCATGGGAAGAATTCGCTGCCACGCATAAAAAAGGGAATGTGATGACGGGACGGATTCGCTCGATCACGGATTTCGGGATATTTATTGGTGTTGAAGGGGGGATCGACGGACTGGTGCATCTGTCTGACCTGTCATGGAATCGTCCGGGTGAAGAAGTCGTGACGGAATACAAAAAGGGTGATGAGTTGACCGTAGTGGTGCTTGCCGTGGATGCTGAAAGAGAGCGGATTTCCCTTGGACTGAAACAGGCAAGTGAAGATCCTTTTGCCGCCTATGTGACAGAAAATGGGAAAGGCAGTACCGTGAAGGGACAGGTCAAGGAAATTACAGCGAAGGGAGCAACCATCGAGCTCGCGCCCAATATCGAGGGCTACCTGCGTGTCTCTGAAATTTCGCGGGACCGGATTGAAGATGCCAGAACCGCTCTCAATCAGGGGGATGAAATTGAAGCAAAAATCACCAGTATAGAAAGGAAAGACCGACGGATCGTGCTGTCAATCAAGGTGCGTGAGATGGAGTTGGAGGGAGAGGCAGTTCAGGAATACGCTCGCGATTCCAGTATGGGGAGTGTGTCCTTGGGTGACAAGCTCAAAGCGCAGCTGAACAAGCAATCTTCCTGACAGGGGGGCCAGTAAGCATGTTGTTTGACGATAAGAAGGCACTGGTACAACCTGCTTTGACCAAATCGGACCTGGTGGCTGATATCACCGCTGAGCAAGTGCACTTATCAGAACAAGATGTTGAACTGGCGGTGAATACGATTCTCAAGCACCTGTCTTCCGGGCTGGCGGTTGGCAATCGGGTCGAGATCAGGGGGTTTGGCAGCATGACATTGCATTACCGCCCCCCGCGTATTGGACGAAATCCAAAAACGGGCGAAAAAGTGATGGTCCCGGAAAAATATGTGCCGCATTTCAAACCCGGTGTCAACCTCAAAAAGAGAGTGGATGGAGGCAAGTAGAGGATAGATCAGTGAAAAAGCTACTATACGTTGTTTTTATCATTATAGCTGTTTTTATTGGTTTGACTTTCACGTACATGAACAATCAGACAGTCACCATTCAGTATCTGTCTGCCACCATGGAAATGCACTTATCGATGTTGATTCTTTCGATTTTTACGATTGGAGTGATTACCGGATACAGTGTTTCTTTTCTTGTGACATTGAAAATGAGACGGGCCCTGTCGAAAGCCAGGAAGGAGGTCAGAAATCTCGAGTCGATTAGTCATTAGGCGAGAGCCTTGAGTCGGCATTCCAACCGCATGCTTTTGATCGACAGCTGATGGACCCGGCCTGGCTATTGTTGCTGTTACCTATTGCTGCGGCAGGTGGATGGATCATGGCCAGTCGGGCCGCGGGATCGGATGCGGTTGCGGGAAACGCGAAAAAACTGCCGGCTGTCTATTTCAAGGGGCTGGATTTTTTGCTCAATGAACAGCCCGACAAGGCGCTGCAGGCGTTCCTTGAGGTGGTCGAGGTCGACAGTGAAACGATTGAGATACATATGGCGTTGGGCAATCTTTTCAGGCGGCGGGGTGAAACGGAACGGGCTATCAGAATCCATCAAAACCTTGTTGCGAGGGCTGATTTGGATGCCCGATTGCGGTCAGTCGCCTTGTTCGAATTGGCGCAGGACTATCTCAAGGCTGGCCTGTTTGATCGTGCTGAAAATCTGTTTCAGGAATTAAAGCAGATTCCGGAGTACCAGGAGTCCGCTTGTCGATTTTTACTGCAGATTTATGATCAGGAAAAGGAGTGGTCGAATGCAATTGCGGTCACCGAGGACCTTCAGCGTTTCTCGGAACATGACTATTCCGAGGCGCTGGCACAATATCATTGTGAACTCGCTGAAAGTGCGATGATTCGGGGGAGTTATGAGCAGGCCGAACGCGCTCTTGACGCCGCTTTTGAATGTTATTCACACTGTGTCAGGGCGGTCATCCAGTCAGGCCGGATTGCATCAATGAAGGGCAATCACCATAATGCCATCGGCATATGGCGGGAACTGGAGCACTGGGCACCGGAGGCCCTTGGTGAAGTGGTTGAGCATATTGCAAACAGCTATCGCGTGCTTGGAGACAGCAGATCCCTGAGACAGTTTCTGCAGTCAGCGCTGCATAAAAATCCGGACCCCCGTATGATCACAATGCTGGTGGAATTGACCCGGCGTGAACAAGGAGAAGCGCAGGGACACGCTTTGCTGGTCGATCTGGTTCGTCAATATCCGAATTTCGAGAATCTGTCCCAATTGATGAGACTCAAAGGAGCGCGGAACCAGGCGACGCGTGAAGGGGAAACACTCTCACTGCTGGCTTCACTTCTGCCGCAGGTAGTCAGCGTGGCCCGCGAATATCACTGTCGACAATGTGGATTCAACAGTCACTCGTTGCACTGGCAATGTCCTGGCTGCAAGGCGTGGGGGTCGGTACAAAAACGCATCTCCAATCGGGTATCCGGGAGTACGGTGCGAAGCACCGCGGGCTGATCGCCGAGCGACCCGAACCGATCATCATATACCATCCCTTACAAGAATGAAGATTACCGTAGTAGGTACCGGCTATGTTGGATTAGTGACCGGCGCCTGTTTGTCTGAAATGGGCAATCATGTCATTTGCATTGATACCGACAAAGACAAGATAAAGGCATTGCAAAGCGGCCAGATACCGATCCATGAACCCAGGCTCGATGGGCTGGTTGAGGCAAATGCAACGGCTCAACGCCTCAAATTCTCCACCGATATTGGCCAGGGGGTGGAGCATGGCGAGGTCATCTTTATTGCGGTCGGCACTCCACCGGGTGAAGATGGTTCGGCTGACCTTGGCCATGTGCTTCAGGTATCCAGATCAGTCGGTGAACTGATACAGCGCTACAGTGTGGTTGTCATCAAGTCCACGGTGCCGGTCGGTACAACCCAGAAGGTGTATTCCGTGATTAATGAAGTGCTCCAGACACGCAATGAAACGATTTCCTTCAGCATCGTTTCCAACCCGGAGTTTTTGAAAGAAGGAGCCGCCGTAGAGGATTTCATGAAGCCAGACCGGATTATCATCGGGACCGATGATGAGCGGGCACTGAACCTGATGAAGGTGCTCTATGCGCCGTTCAATCGTAATCATGATCGTATGATCACCATGGATATTCCTTCTGCGGAGTTGACCAAGTATGCTGCCAACGCCATGCTCGCCACCAAGATTTCTTTCATGAATGAAATGTCAAATCTGGCGGTCAAACTGGGTGCAGACATCGAGTCGGTTCGACAGGGGATTGGCTCGGACCCCAGAATTGGTTTTTCGTTTATTTATCCGGGATGTGGTTATGGGGGATCCTGTTTTCCCAAAGATATACGGGCGTTGTCTCGAACCGCCAAGCAGAAGGGGTACGATGCAAGACTGCTGGAGGCGGTAGAGGCCATTAATACAGACCAAAAGAAAAAACCCTCTGAGTTGATCATGCAGCATTTCGGAGAAGATCTGAACGGTAAATGTTTCGCCGTGTGGGGATTGTCATTCAAACCGGGTACGGATGATATGCGTGATGCGCCCAGTCGGGTTTTGATTGAGGCATTGTGGGCGAGGGGCGCGAGGGTACAGGCATTTGATCCGGTTGCCACCGATGAGGCAAGGCGGATCTATGGAGAGCGAAAGGACCTGTTATTATTCAAAGATAACTGCTACGACGCGCTGACGGATGCAGATGGATTGATCGTGGTGACCGAGTGGGGGCTTTTCCGTTCGCCGGATTTGCCTCAGATCGTTGAGAAAATGAGAGGTAACGTGGTAGTGGACGGAAGAAATATATTTTTTCCTCAGGCGATAAAAGAAGCGGGACTGATTTACTATGGAATGGGTCGAAGATAGTCTCGAACGGCTTGCAGATATCCGCGTACTTGTGGTTGGAGACGTGATGCTTGATCGCTACTGGTTTGGCTCGGTTGATCGGATTTCTCCTGAAGCTCCCGTTCCAGTGGTTTCGGTTGACAGTACCGAAGAACGTATTGGCGGTGCGGGAAATGTTTCCTGTAATGTGACCGCATTGCGCGGGCAAAGCACGCTACTGGGTATCGTTGGAAAGGATGAGGCGGGAGAACGGGTTGACGATCTTGCCCGTGCGTGTGGCGTGACCTCGGCACTTGTCGTCGATGAAAACATCAAAACCACCATCAAGTTGCGTGTGATATCCAGAAATCAACAGCTGTTGCGGGCCGATTTTGAAACCTCACCGGGTGTCAATGCGTTAAACCGGAGCATGAAACAATTCGAGGAATTGATTGATCAGCACGACATCGTGGTACTGTCGGATTATGCTAAAGGCGGACTTGGCCATATCGAGCAAATGATTGAGATCGCCAATCGGCATTATAAGCCTGTGCTGGTGGACCCGAAAGGGAGTCAATTTGAACGATACAGGGGGGCGACCATGATTACGCCCAATCTGAAGGAGTTTGAAGCGGTCGTCGGCCAAGCGGACAGCCGCGAAGAAATGGGACACAAGGCGGCTGCCCTGATTGAGGCACTGGGGGTCAGCAAACTGCTGATCACTTTGAGTGAAAAGGGGGTGGTTCTGTTTGATCGGCAATCGACCGTCATATACCGTGCGGCAAAAACACACGAGGTGTACGATGTCAGTGGCGCAGGCGATACGGTCATTGCTGTTATGGCAATGGCATTGGCGACCGGTCTGAATGATGCGGATTCGCTGGAACTTGCCAACACTGCCGCAGGCATTGTGGTGTCCAAACTGGGTACGGCGACCGTGGGAATGGAAGAACTCAAGGTTGCCTTGAAGCAGGGAAAGGAGATGCAATAATGTTTATTGTCACTGGCGGAGCAGGGTTTATCGGTTCGAATTTGATCAAGGCGCTCAATGATCGGGGGATTGATGATATCCTGCTGGTCGACCATCTCAAGAATGCTGACAAGGTGATCAATCTGTCGGATTTGCGGATTGCGGATTATATCGACAAGGCCACATTCCGACACATGATGAAAGACAACTGGGAAGGTAATATTGATGTCATTTTCCATCAAGGGGCCTGCTCAGACACGATGGAGACCGATGGTCGCTATGTGATGGAAAACAATTTCACCTACTCAAAACTGCTGTATCATTTCTGCCAGCGACATCACGGACGTTTGATCTATGCCTCTTCCGCTGCCGTCTATGGCGCCAGCACCCATTTTGCCGAAGATCCAGCCAATGAGTTGCCTCTGAATGCCTACGCATACTCCAAGTTGTTGTTCGATAACTACCTGCGTCGTCAGCGGACCGGGACAGGGATGGCCCAGATCGCCGGCTTGCGCTATTTCAATGTGTATGGACCGCGAGAACAGCACAAGGGACGCATGGCCTCCGTCGGCTGGCATTTTCACCAACAATATCAGGCCTCCGGCAGCGTACGTTTGTTCAAGGGGTCAGGGGGCTATGGAGATGGTGAGCAACGCAGAGATTTTGTATCGGTCGATGATGTTGTGCGGGTAAATTTGTTTTTATGGGACCATCCTGACATCAGTGGTATTTTCAATGTCGGTACGGGTCGGGGACAGAGTTTCAACGAAGTGGCCTTGGCGGTGATTAATGCCTGTCGGGCATCCCGCCAGCAGACTCCGGTTGGCTTGCACGAGGCAATCGAGAGCGGCGAAATTCAATATGTACCGATTCCCGATGTGCTCGTTGGAAAATATCAGAGCTATACCTGTGCGGATTTATCGAGACTGCGCGAGTCGGGGTATGTCCACGTTTTTGAGACGGTTGAACAAGGTATCGGGAAGTATGTCAAACGCCTGTCCGATGCATCCTGAAGGCGGACTCTGCCGGTATTTGAAATGAATGAGTCGATGAGGGGCACTACAATCGTGGTCACTGGCGGTGCGGGATTTATCGGTTCGGCGGTCATTCGCCATCTGTTGAATGACGCTTGTTGCACCGTGGTCAACGTTGACAAATTGACCTATGCGGGAAATGTGCAGACACTGGAGTGCGAGTCGGATCATCCCCGCTACCATTTCGAGCAGGTCGATATTTGTGATGCACAAGCCATGACGGCGATTTTCGACCGCTATCGGCCCCATGCCATCATGCATCTTGCGGCGGAATCCCATGTCGACAGATCAATCGATGGACCGGCAGCATTCATACAGACCAATATTGTCGGCACCTACCGACTGCTTGAGGTAACCCGTCGTTACTACGAACGACAGTGTGCCAAAGGACAAACTGATGGGTTTCGTTTCCATCATATTTCGACCGATGAGGTTTTTGGCAGTCTGGGTGACGAAGGGGCCTTTACCGAGCATTCTCCCTATCAGCCCAACTCCCCCTACTCGGCCAGCAAGGCCGCTTCGGACCATCTCGTGAGGGCATGGCATGCCACGTTTGGATTGCCTGTGGTGCTCTCCAATTGTTCAAACAACTATGGCCCTTACCAGTATCCGGAGAAACTGGTCCCCGTCATTATATCGAAGGCGATCAGCGGGCAACCGATACCGGTTTATGGTCATGGCGAGAATGTGCGGGACTGGCTGTATGTGGATGACCATGCCCGTGCACTGGTGAAGATACTGTGTCACGGGAAGCCGGGTCGAAGCTATAATGTCGGCGGTCATGCGGAGCGGACCAATCTCGATGTGGTCAAAACTGTTTGTCATATATTGGATCGTCTGCAACCAGCCGGTCAAAATCGTTCGTATGTTTCACAGATCACCTATGTCACTGACCGTCCCGGGCATGACTATCGTTATGCGATTGATGCGACCCGGGTAATGACTGAATTGGATTGGCGGCCTCGGGAGTCATTTGACTCGGGCATGCAAAAAACGGTCGAATGGTATTTGGTCAATCAAGCGTGGGTGGATGCCGCGCTGTCACGCAATCCGCAACGGGGCCAGCGCTTGGGTGTGCGTGAGACACGCGCAGGCGGGTTGCTTCAGTGAGAGGTATCATCCTGGCGGGCGGTTCCGGCACACGGCTTTGGCCGACCACAAAGGCGGTTTCAAAACAGCTGATTCCGGTTTATGACAAACCCATGATTTATTATCCCCTGTCTGTCTTGCTTCTCGCGGGGATCAGGGACATATTGATCATTTCGACCCCGGAAGATACACCCCGGTTCCAGCTGTTACTGGGAGGGGGTGAGCAGTGGGGTGTGAATCTGTCGTATGCTGTTCAGCCCAGCCCGGACGGGTTGGCGCAAGCCTTCATTATCGGTTCCGAGTTTATTGGGAATCAACCCAGCGCACTGATTCTTGGCGACAATATATTTTATGGGTACCAACTCACTGATCGATTGGAGTCTGCGGCGGGCATCAGGCAAGGTGCGCGTGTCTTCGCCTACCAGGTCAAAGACCCCGAACGTTATGGTGTGGTGACATTCAACAAGGAGGGCAAGGCGATTGATTTGGCAGAAAAACCGATACGGCCGAAGTCGAAATATGCAGTCACCGGCTTGTATTTTTATGATGAAACGGTTGTCCAACGGGCTTTGAACCTGACACCATCGGCAAGAGGTGAGCTGGAAATCACTGATCTCAATCGGAGTTACCTGGATGAGGGGCTGTTGAGTGTGGAAGTGATGGGCCGGGGAATGGCCTGGCTGGACACCGGTACCCATGATTCTTTGCTCGATGCGGCCAAGTTTATTGAGACCATAGAACAACGGCAGGGCATGAAAATCTGCTGCCCCGAGGAAATATGCTGGCGGATGGGCTATATTGACAATGAGCAGCTAGATACGCTGGCAACCCAGCTCAGCAAGAACGACTACGGCCGGTATCTCAAGCGATTGCTTGATGATGAGAGGCCGTCGGTTTAAGGAGAGGATGGATGAACCCAACCCTGTTGTTATCCGCCGGTCAGTCGGATGACTGAAGTCGGCCTGAACCGGAGTCATTGATCGATGTCGAGCATGCGACTGTCAGCGGGGAAGGCGGATGCCCCAGATCGTGCTTGTCACCGCCTTCGATGGAACGCAAAGATACACAACTCTGATCGCAAACCACACAGGGATCGCCCGATGGGAAGAATAGGGGCAGGCAACCGGTCCAATCGATGCCGATTTCCCGTCCCGGATGATTGAAACGCCCCACTGATCACATGTTGCTCGCCTTTTCCATGCACGGTCTTAATTGATTCGGTCAAGTACATGAAACCGTATTTGGCCAGTGTCATTGTGGTGAACTACAACAGTGGTGCCTATCTCAGGCGCTGTGTCTTGTCGGTTTTGGATTCGGTCTCGCCAGTCGAGGTGATTTTGGTCGACAATGGTTCAAAGGATCACAGTATGCGGTTGGTCAGTGAACTCCAATCCGATATTCATCGAATTGAAATCATACGAAATCGTGCCAATATCGGATTTTCTCGGGCGGTCAATGTCGGTCTCGTCCAGGTGTCTTGTGATTATGTCCTGTTGTTGAATCCCGATTGTGTGATTTATCCACAGACGATTGACAAGTTTTGCCAGGTACTGGATACCAATCAATCGGTCGCCATCGCCGGGGCCCTGGTGTTCGATGAGAATGGCTGCGAACAAAGAGGTTGCCGGCGTAATGAGCCTACTTTTACCCGCAGTCTGATCACGGCGCTTGGATTGGGAAAAAAACTGTCCGGTGTGGACCTCACCTATCAGCCATTGCCCATTGACCCACAACCGGTGGATGCGGTTTCAGGAGCGGCGATGATGATTCGTCGTCAGCCGCTTGAGGCAGTGGGGAGGCTGGATGAGGACTACTTTTTGCATTGTGAGGATCTGGACATTTGTCGAAAGGTGCGTGACGCAGGTTATCAGATCCTGTTCTGCCCCCACATTTCAGTCTTTCACAAACAGGGCGTTTCAGCCGGCACGACCGCCTTTCAGGTCGAGAAATCCAAGCATCGCAGTATGTTGACCTATTATAAAAAGCATCGGCCAAAGCGTGTCGGAACGCTCGGATTATACGGGATGACACTGTTGGTCATGAGTCATTTGTGGATGATCAGCCTGCTGCGTCTGGGTCAATCCTGTTTCAAGAAAATGTTGTGGTGGAGACCGGTGTTTCCGATCGATGAATTGCCCCCTGATTTCCCAGGCCAACAGCGTCGCCCTGTGGTATTGATTACCGGGTTGGGGTCGGATGTGGGTGATTTCCTGCTTCCGCTCTTGCCCCGTCATTATCAGACGATTGGGGTCAATCGCCAGCAATCGCAGCCCGCTGACCGCCATCGCTGTCTCCATCGTCTCGCGCCCGAGTATTTTGCCAAGGTGCCCGCCGATGATCTTGGCGGGATAGATGTATGGATTAATTTGGCACCCATCTGGACATCCAGCGAATTGGCAACGGTCTTTGAGCGTTTCCGACCGCAACGGATCATTGCGCTCAGTTCGACCAGCGTGATCAGCAAACGCGATAGTGAAGACCCGCGAGAACGTCACATCGCACAGAAACTGAACAGCGGTGAGCAGTGGTTGATGCAGTTTTCCGAAGCGTTCAATCTGGATCTTTGTATCTTTCGCCCGACGCTGATATATGGTGGACGTAGAAACAAAAATATCAATTTTATCAAGAAAACAATCAAGTTTTTTCGTGTATTTCCGATACTTGAAAAGGCCGATTCCTTGCGTCAACCCGTGCATGCCGAAGATGTTGCTTGTGCTTGTGTTCAGATGATGCAGATGCCATTGACCGGTCTGGCCAGACGGTATGATCTCGGGGGTGCAGAACAGTTGACCTATCGCGATATGATTGTGCGGGTATACGATTCACTGAAAATGAAACCGAGAATGATTGAAGTGCCTCTGCCACTGGTCAAATGGGGTCTCCGTTTGCTGCGTTGGTTGCCGGGACTCGGTTTCCTTTCTCCTGCAATGGCCGGCAGGATGTCGAAAAATCTCGTTTGCCCCATCGATGCGGCCAAACGGGACTTTTCCTTCCAACCAAGAAATTTTGAACCCTGATGCACAAAGAGGGTAACGGGTTCTTGCTGTCTTGGGGCGTGAGCATGGGAGACGTCGGTGAATTTGCAGTTGGGTTCATCATGCGCCGGTCTTGGTTGACACAGATGGCCACGAGGGTGTTCACATGGGGCGAACGTTGAAGCAAATCGCACTGATCGGCGGCAGTGGCCTGACCCAAATACCCGACTTTGTCGTGGAGGATCGTCGTGCTGTTGAGACGCCATATGGGTTGCCATCCGCCGAAATTGTCGTCGGACGGCTGTTCTCAAACTCGATTTTTTTTCTGCCCCGACATGGACACATACATTCGATTCCACCACATAGAATCAACTATCGAGCCAATCTTTGGGCACTGAAACAGTTGGGGACTACGCACATCGTTGCCTTGGCAACGGTCGGCGGAATCAGTGCGCAGTCTCAATGTGGCGGACTGGTTCTGCCAGATCAGATCATCGACTATACCTGGGGACGAGAGCATACGCTTTATGACAGTGACAGTTCCCAGTTGCAGCATATTGAATTCGCTTACCCCTATAGCCAGCCATTAAGGAACTCGTTACTTCATGCTGCCAAGTCGGCCGGGGTCACGCTGGTTGACGGGGGCACCTATGCGGCGACGCAGGGCCCGAGACTCGAAAGTGCCGCAGAGATAGACAGGCTCGAAAACGATGGTGCCGATATGGTCGGTATGACCGGGATGCCTGAAACGGCGCTGGCCAGGGAATTG